>Ga0207862_1000111_pt1 | contig 21241 bp, 22 predicted proteins | sample LuqExpMetageno81_FD_187838 | JGI IMG/M metagenome (GOLD analysis project Ga0207862, IMG submission 187838) | Tropical forest soil microbial communities from Luquillo Experimental Forest, Puerto Rico - Sample 81 (SPAdes) | ecosystem: Environmental > Terrestrial > Soil > Tropical forest ... | reverse complement strand
GAGGCGACCAGCGCACTCGATTACGAGAGCGAGCGCGTCATTCAGGAGAATATGAGCGAGATTGCTAAAAACCGCACCGTCTTCATTATCGCCCACCGACTTTCTACCGTGCGCCGCACGGATCGGATCCTCACTTTGGAGCGGGGCCGCCTAATTGAGGACGGCACGCACGACGATCTCATCAAGAAGTCGGGTCGCTACGCATCGTTGCATCGTCTGCAGGCGGGGATCCATGAAATCGTCCAGTAGCGTCGTCCTGCTTCGGAAAGAACCGGCTCGCAGAGACCGTCATGAGCTGGCGTTTCTGCCGGCTGCGCTCGAGATCGTTGAAACGCCACCGTCGCCGATCGGTCGTGCAATCGCGATCGTAATCGTATTGCTCTTCTGCGCTGCTATAAGTTGGGCTTCGTTTAGTCAAATTGACATAATCGCGACCGCGCCCGGCAAAATCGTCCCAAGCGGACGCAGCAAGGTGATCCAGCCATTTGAGACGGGAGTAGTGCGCGCTATTCACGTGCAAGATGGACAGGGTGTGAAAGCTGGCGACGTCCTGATCGAGCTCGATCCAACCATGAATGCGGCGGAGCGCGAGCACCTTCGCAGTGACATGATTGCAGCTCAGTTAGATGCGGCGCGATTGAAAGCTGCGCTGAGTGATGAGCCTGGTTCGCAAAGCCAATTCCAGGCCCCCGTCGGCGCTCCAAAAGCACTCGTCGAGATGCAGCGTCAGTTCCTTGCTAAACAGGTGGAAGAGCATAAGGCGAAGCTCGCGGCACTCGACCGGCAGGAAGCTCAGAAGGAGGCGGAGCGGGATACGATCGGTGCCGTCATCCAGAAACTGAATGCGATCATCCCCGTCATCGAGGATAGGCTCTCGGTCAGAAAGATACTGTACGATAAGGAGCTTGGCTCAAAGCTCGCGTACCTTGAAACACTGCAGCAGCTGGTCGAGCAGAAGCAGGACCTTGGGGTCAACAAGAGCAAGTATCACGAGGCAGAAGCTGCGCTAGCGGCAATCAAAGAAACCAGCCGGCAGACCGATGCCGAATATCAGCGAACTCTATTCGGTGAATTAGCGGAAGCCGAACGGAAAGCCGCCGGTCTGAGTGAAGATCTGGTCAAGGCGGAAAAGCGGACGAAGCTGCAGGCGCTCACCGCTCCTATCGATGGATTCGTGCAGCAACTTGCGGTTCATACGGTGGGAGGGGTTGTTACGCCAGCGCAGCCATTGCTCGTGATTGTGCCGTCAGATAGCCATCTTGAGATCGAGGCTATGGTTTCGAACCGAGATGTTGGGTTCATTAAACCCGGACAGACCGTTGCCATTAAAATTGAGACATTTAATTTCACGCGATATGGCCTGCTGCACGGACAGGTGCTGATTATCTCCCACGACTCGATTGTCCGCGACAAACCGCAAGAGAAAACCGGCTCCTCTGGCTCGAATGAAAGTGATCCAGCAAACAATGAAACCAGGGGGCAGGATCTCGGTTATGCGGCGCGAATTTCGCTGGACCGGACTGATATGAAAATCGACGACAATACCGTAAATCTGTCGGCCGGCATGGCGGTCACAGCGGAGATAAAGACTGGTTCGCGGACTCTAATGAACTACTTGATCTCACCTTTGCTCCGGTATGGGCACGACAGCATGCATGAGAGATAAGCCGCGCAACGGAGATTCTCTGTCATGTGTGACATTAGCTGATTGGCGAGAGCCGCGCGCGGCCGACCGCATCGTTTAGCATCCGCTTTTGGTCGCTGCGCGGGAGCGCAAATTATTGACGGGACACAGCCGGGACACTCAACAAAGGTACCGTGAGTGTGATCGTAAACTCCCGCCCAATTCCTGACCAATACTTCAGCGCATCCCGTGTCAGTGCGATTCTGCCAATTCCCGCTACTGCGGCTTCGCGGCCGTTTTCGCGCGACGCTTCGGCTCCGGCTTCTTCCTGGGCGGGGGACCGAGGCTCGCCGGATCGAAGCCGACATAGACGATGTATGAGTCGATCAGCCCGAGCGGACGCGGCAGCGGAAACGAGATCGCGCCATCGACGTACACAAAATTGACGCGGTCGGCTTCGGTGGTGAGCGTCACCGTCTCCTTGCCAAAATTGGAAACGATTGTTTTCGGCGAAACGCCTTCCTGCACGACCACTATGCGCACCGGCACATCGACGCTGCCCGGCCCTCCGGCAGGACCGGTGATAATGCGACCTTCAACGCCGACTTTCATGGTCATCACGCCGTTAGCAACGTGACATTCGCGCGCGGTGCGCACGATGCTGCCCTGGTATTTCACCTGCAGGGGCGACGGCTCCTGCTCTTTCGGATTCATGCCGATGCTGAGACTCGCGGCGCCGCTGCGGATCTTCACCGGCGGACATTCGATGTCGGTGTCGACCTCCGGCCCGGCCGGCGCCGCGGCATTGGCCGTCGTCGCCTTGGACGACGTGCTGAAAAAATCGAGCGCCGAGCCGCTGAAGTAGTTGCCCGTGCTGCCGCAGCCGGCGAGCAGCATCACCGCCGTAACGGCGGCGCCTGCGCGCAATGCGTTGAAAATGCCCCCACCCATGTCCCGCTCTCTTTTTGCCGTTCGCGAGCGGACTTATAGCAAAGCGAGCGTGGCAACCAAGGGGCGGGACCTTTTTCGTCATGGCCGGGCATAGCCGTCCGAAGGACGGCACGCTTCGCTCGCCCATGTCCCGGCCATCCACGTCTTCTTTGCAGCGAGGCCTCAAGACGTGAGTGCCCGGCACAAGGCCGGGCATGACCGCGGAGAGGTCCGCCCCTACAGCGGGTCGTCCTTCAGCCGGGCGTAGAGCAGGTGGTCCTGCCAGACACCGTTGATGCAGAGGTATTGCCGGGCGTAGCCCTCGCGCTGAAAACCCGTCTTCGCCAGCAGGGCGATGGACGGTTTATTGGTCGGGATGCAGGCCGCTTCCAGCCGATGCAGCTGCAAATGGCCGAAGGAGAAGGGGACCAGCGCCCGGACCGCCGCCGTCATCAGCCCTTGCCGGGCAAACGGCGCACCGATCCAGTAGCCGATCGAGCCCGCCTGTGCGACGCCGCGCCGGACGTTCGCCAGCGTCAGGCCGCCGGCCAGCGCATTGTCCCGGCTGCGGAAGACGAGAAACGAGTAGGCAAGGTCGTTGCGCTGATCTTCCGCATAGCGCCGCAGCCGGCGGCGGAAGGCCGCGCGACTGAGATCGTCGGACGGCCAGATTGGCTCCCAGGGCGTGAGAAACGCGCGGCTCTGCTCGCGCAAGCTCGCCCATTCGAGGTAGTCGTTCGCGGCAGGCGGCCGCAGATAAACGCCCTGCCCGGTGACAGTAGGAAGCGCTTCGCTGAAGCTGACGCTGCGGAAGAACGCCATCGTACCCCGTGAGCCGACCGCTCTCCCGTTCGTCGTCAGGCGGCGCGCTTTACCAAATTCTCGGCAATTGCGGCGGTGCTTTCAAGACCAGAGCCCGGGCCGAGCGCCGCGATCGCCGGACGTCCGCGTTCGACCAGCGCACGGCCCGAGGCGCGCGCGCTCTCGACTGTGACGGCCTCGACCTTGCCGACGATCTCCTCGAGCGGAATCGGACGGCCGTAGGCGAGCATCTGGCGCGCAAGCTGGCCGACACGCGCTTCCGAGCTTTCCAGCGTCATCAGGAGCCCGGCTTTCATCTGCGCCTTGGCCCGGTTGACCTCGGCCTCGTTCAAACTTTCGGTCGCTTTGCCGATCTGGTCGATGACGACGCGCATCAATTCCGGTGCGTCTCGCTCGTCGGTGCCCGCGTAAAGCGCGAACAGGCCGGTGTCGACATAGGGCATATGGAAGGCGTGGATCGAATAGCAAAGCCCGCGGATTTCGCGCACTTCCTGGAACAGCCGCGAGGACATCCCGCCGCCGAGCGCGCTGGTGAAGACCTGCAGGCTGTGCAGATCCGGATCGCGCACCGAAATGCCGTGCAGTGCCATCGCGATATGCACCTGCTCGAGATCGCGCGATTCAACACGCGTGCCGCCGGCAAAACGCGCGGGCTCCGGCTCCGGCGCCGCGGGTCCGGCGAAGGAAGCGAAACGCTTCTCGACCTCATCGACGATCCTTTTGTGATCGATTGCACCTGCCGCGGCAACCAGCATGTCGGGCGCGCAATAATTGCGCTTGAGATAAGTGCGCAGTTTGGCCGCGTTGAACGATCGCACCGTCTCCGGCGTGCCGAGGATCGAACGGCCGACCGGCTGCTTCGGAAAAGCGACATCCTGCAGACGGTCGAACACGAGGTCATCGGGTGCGTCTTCCGTCGCGCCGATCTCCTGCACGATCACGTTCTGCTCGCGGCGCAATTCCTCCGGATCGAAGGTCGGCTCCGACAAGATGTCCGAGAGCACATCGAGCGCGAGCGGCACGTCCGCCTTCAGCACGCGCGCGAAATAGCCGGTCGTCTCGACGCTCGTCGCCGCGTTGAGATCGCCGCCGACCGCCTCGATAGCTTCCGCGATCTGCCGCGCATTGCGCCGCTTCGTGCCTTTGAACGCCATGTGCTCAAGCAGATGCGAGATGCCGTGCTCGTCCGGGCGCTCGTCGCGGCTGCCCGCGCCGACCCACACCCCGAGCGCCGCCGATTCCAAATGCGGCATGCTGTCGGTTATGATCGACAGGCCCGATGCGAGACGGGTCACTTGAACGGTCATACCGCTGCTCCTTGCTGCACGGCACGCGACGCCGATGCGACGAATTTTTCCACCGCGCCCTGATCGGCCGCGAGAATATGCATCCGCTCCGGGCGCGATTTGAGATCGCCTACCCACGCTGGCAGCGCGGGCGTAACGCCGCACGCGGCCTTCACCGCATCGGGGAATTTGGCGGGGTGCGCGGTCGACAAGACAACCATGGGCACGTGCGAATCGCGCGCCTCTTTTTCCGCGACGGCGAGCGCAACAGCGGTGTGCGGATCTGCGCAGTAGCTCGCCTCGCGCATCCAGGCACGCATAGTCGCCGCGCTTTCCTCTTCGTCGGCACGATCGGCTGAGAAACGCTCGCGCATCCTTTCGAGCGCAGGCGCGGAGACGGAGAAGCGGCGCGACTGCGCGAGCGAGCCCATCAGCGCGCGCACGGCGCCCGGGTCGCGATCGTAGGCCTCAAATAGTAGCCGCTCGAAATTGGAAGAAACCTGGATGTCCATCGACGGCGACGTCGTCGCCGTCACGCCGCGCACTTCGTAGGTGCCGGTTGCGAAGGTGCGTGGCAGGATATCGTTGACATTGCTCGCCACCACGAGCCGTTGCACCGGCAGACCCATCTGCGCGGCGACGTAGCCGGCGAACACGTCGCCGAAATTCCCCGTCGGCACGGTGAACGCGACGCCACGCGACGGCGCGCCGAGCGCGACAGCGGCGGTGAAGTAATAGACCGCCTGCGCCACTATGCGCGCCCAGTTGATGGAATTCACGCCGGACAGGCGCACGCGGTCGCGGAACGCGTGGTGATTGAACATAGCCTTCACCAACGCCTGACAGTCATCGAAGGTGCCTTCGATGGCGAGCGCGTGAACGTTGCCCTCGGGCGCGGTGGTCATCATCCGGCGCTGCACCTCGGAGATCCGGCCGTGCGGGAACAGGACGACTAGATCGACCTGCTCGCGCCCGCGGAAGGCCTCGACCGCCGCCCCGCCGGTGTCGCCCGAGGTCGCCACCACGATGGTGGTGCGCTCGCCGCGCTGGCGCAGGGCGTGGTCCATCAGTCGCGCCACGAGCTGCATCGCGAGGTCTTTGAAGGCGAGCGTCGGTCCGTGGAAGAGTTCCAGCACGAATAGGTTCGGATTGAGCTGGACGAGCGGGGCCGTCGCCGGATGCCGGAACGTGCCGTAGGCCTCCTGCGCCATGCGGGCGAGGTCGGCTTCGGCGACCGAGGAGCCGACGAAGGGCCGCATGACGTGGCAAGCCACCTCGGCATAGGGCCGGCCTGCGAAGCCGGCGATCTGCTCGGACATGACCGAAGGCCAGGTCTCGGGCACGTACAGGCCGCCGTCGCGGGCAAGGCCTGCGAGCATGACTTGCGCGAAGTCGAGCGAGCCGGCCTCGCCCCGGGTGGAGACGTAACGCATTGATTTGTACGAATTATTTCTGGCAGGTTGATGCCAATTGAAATGCACACTAGCGGGCGGGGCAAGGTTGCACAAGGAAGCCTGGCGCCCTCCCCTACCCGCGAGCGAAGCGAACGTGATGCCGAATCAGGCTACGCCGCGCCTAGCGCGGAGCCGTCCCACCAACCACCACGCGTAGACGCCGAGCAACCCGGCTGCGAGGCCGAACCAGGTGATGGCGTATTGCAGATGATTGTCTGGCAAGTGCACTTCCAGCTTGCCGGGCTTCGGCAGACCGCCCGGCGGCACCGGCGATTCCTGGTCGATGTAGAATGGCGCCTGCGCGTCCCAATGCGCGCGCACTGACATCCCGGTGGGATCGCGCACGAACCACACGTTGCCGTTTTCTTCCTCACGCGGCGTAAAGGTCGAGCGCTCCTCCGGCCAACGCAGCACGCCGATGATATCGACCGTGCTCTTCGGCACGCCTGCCGCTCGCGTATCGACGTCCTTGCGATCGAGTGGCACGAAACCGCGATCGACCACGACGATGCTCCCGTCCGGCAACCGCGCCGGCGCGAACACCCAATAGCCCGGCCCTTGCACGTCGCTGCGCAGCGGCGAGCCGGCCGTGTAGACTAGCGCCTCCTGGCCGGGCAAGAATTCGGCGGTGAATTCGACGCGGCGGAATTCATCGCTCGCTTGCTTGATCCCGCGCCACACAGAGGGCAGCGGCTGCGGCGCAGCATCAAGCCGTTCGTTCATGGTCGCGATCAGATTTTCCTTCCAGACCTTGCGCTGAAGCTGCCAGACGCCGAGGCCGCACAGAATTGCGATGCAGATCAGGCAAACGAGCGTCGTGACGGCGACGCCGGGGCCACGGCGCGCTTCTGTCAATTCTGGCCCCGCTGCTCGAGACGGCCCTCCGCCGCCTTGTGATGGTACTGCAGCGCGATCAGCACACCCTTGATCGGCCGAAGCGGTCCAAGCGTCACGATCAAAATCAGCGGCACCCATAGCGCCGCGTGCACCCAATACGGCGGCTGATACATGATCTCCACGATCATCGCAGCGAAGACGACGATGAAACCACCTATCAAGATGCCGAAGACAGCCGGTCCGTCCCCCGCATCGGCAAAGCCGTAGTCCAGTCCGCACGTCTCACATTTCGGCTTCAGTCCGAGGAAGCCCTGATACAACCTCCCTTCCCCGCAGCGCGGACAGCGACCGCGGATGCCGCGCATGATCGCGCGCTCGACCGGGACGACTTCTTGGTTCATCGCATCCTCAAAAAGCAGAAGGGCGGCGTCGCCGCCGCCCTTCGTGAACTCCGCGGCGTCAACCGCCGTGCCCGGCGATCTCGCCGGCGCCCGACCCCCACACATAGATGCAGGCGAACAGGAACAGCCACACGACGTCGACGAAGTGCCAGTACCAGGCGGCGAATTCGAAGCCGAGGTGCTGCTTCGGCGAGAAATGGCCGTTGAGCGCCCGTGCCAGGCAGACGATCAGGAACAGCGTGCCGATGATCACGTGCGCACCGTGAAAGCCGGTCGCCATGAAGAACGTCGCGCCGTAGATGTTGCCGCTGAAATTGAAGTGCGCGTGCGAATACTCGTAGGCCTGCACGCAGGTGAACGTCACGCCGAGCGCGATGGTGAGGATCAACCCCCACTTGAGCCCTTCGCGGTCGTCCTCGAGCAGCGCGTGGTGCGCCCAGGTGACCGTGGTGCCCGAGGTGAGCAGGATCAGGGTGTTCAACAGCGGCAGGTGCCATGGATCGAAGGTCTGGATGCCCTTCGGCGGCCATACGCCACCGGTGAAAGCGACGCGTCCCACCTCGTGCACGGCGTCTGGAAACAGCGCCGTGTTGAAGTAAGCCCAGAACCAGGCAACGAAGAACATCACCTCCGAGGCGATGAACAGGATCATCCCGTAACGGAGCGAGATCTGCACCACGCGGGTATGGAAGCCGCCGAACTGCGCCTCGCGGACAACGTCGCGCCACCAGCCGATAAAGGTGTACAGGATGCCGACGACGCCGATGCCGAAGACGAACGGCGCGCCGGCGAACATTTGGTGCATCCAGGAAATGCCGCCCACCGCGGCGACAAAGGCCGACAGCGATCCGACCGCCGGCCACGGGCTCGGATCAACCAGGTGGTAGTCGTGGTGCTTGGTATGAGCCTCGGCCATCGTCGTCTCCGTTCAAACCTTGTTCTTCGACCGGGCGCGTGCGCGCCCCCCGATTTGCCCCTAGTATTTCTTCCCGACGCCGCCCGCGTCCGCTGTCTTGTCCGCGTCGGCCAGCCGATAGAATGTGTAGGACAGCGTGATCGTATTAAGTCTATCCTGATCGTGATCCTTCACGATCGACGGATCGACGTAGAACACGACCGTCATCTCGCGCGTCTCGCCGGCGGCAAGCGTCTGCTGCGTGAAGCAGAAGCAGTTGATCTTGGCGAAGTAGGCGCCGACCTGCGGCGGTGAGACGTTGTAGCCAGCCTGCGCCGTAATTTCGCGAGCCGCCTCGTTGATTACCTTGTAGTGCACGGTGGCGACTTCGCCGATCCGCAGACTGATCTCGTTCTGCTCTGGCTCGAATTTCCACGGCAGGCCCGGAGCGACATTGCTGTCGAAGCGTACCGTGACCTTGCGGCCGAGCACTTCGGTCGGCGCCTTCTCCGAGACTTGCGTGACGCCGCCGAAGCCGGTCTGCCGGCAGAACCAGTTGTAAAACGGAACCGCCGCGAAAGAGGCGCCCACCATCAGCGCGACCACCATTCCGCAGATCGCGGCGACGACGACATCGCGGCTCTTTTTGTGCGGGACGGGCGGAAGCTGGCTCATGGCGGCGGCCCCGTTAGACCGGACGGACGAGCACGCCTGGCCCTTTTACAAGGGTCATAACGTAGAAGAGGATGACCAGCGCGGCGAGTGCCAACGCGATCGCGATCGAACGTGATCGCCGGGCGCGCTTCTGCGCCTCGGTGAGCGCGATGCCTTCGTCCTCATTATGCTGATCGTTCATGACGGTTTCGACACTCACGCGAGCAATCCGCCCCAGCCGCGCTCGACCAGCAGCACGGCAAACAGGAGGAAGAGATAGAGGATCGAAAAGGCGAAAAGATTGCGGCTCGCGCGTTCGGCCGGTGCGCGCTCGCGCAAGACCTGCCAGGCAAGCAGCAGCATGATGGCGCCGGTCACGATCGAGACGGCGGCGTAGATCGGGCCGGCAAAGCCGAGCAGCCACGGCGCTATCCCGAGCGGCACGAGCGTCAGCGTGTACAGCATGATCTGCCAGCGCGTGCTCACCTCGCCGGCAACGTTCGGCATCATCGGAATGCCGGCGCGCGCGAAATCCTGCTGACGGTAGAGCGCAAGCGCCCAGAAGTGCGGCGGCGTCCAGAAGAAGATGATGAGAAAGAGCAATGCCGGCTCGACCGACAGCGAGCCGGTCACGGCCAGCCAGCCGATCATCGGCGGGAAGGCCCCGGCCGCACCGCCGATCACGATGTTCTGCGGTGTCGTGCGCTTCAGCCCAATCGTGTAGATCACGACATAGAAGAAGATGGTGAAGGCCAGCAGCGCCGCGGCGTAGACATTCACCAGCACGCCGAGCGTCATCACTGAGAAGCCGGCGAGCGTTAGCCCAAAGGCGAGCGCCTCGCCCGGCTTGACGCGGCCTGCCGGAATCGGACGGCGCGAGGTGCGCGTCATCACCGCGTCGATGTCGGCATCGTACCACATGTTCAGCGCGCCGGCGGCACCCGCGCCCACGGCGATGCAGAGCAGCGCAGTGAACGCGGTGACCGGATGCAGCGAGCCCGGTGCGACCGCGAGCCCGACCAGCGCCGTGAACACGACCAGCGACATCACCCGCGGCTTCAGAAGGGCGAAATAGTCCGAACCAGTCGCAAGGCTCGGCTCCGCGGGTGCGAAGTCAGGCGCGCCGGCCAAGGGGCCGGTCAGTTTCGCGCCTTCGCTGACAAACGACATCTACGCTTTTTCCGATCTTACTTGATGCGCGGCAGCGTCTCGAACTGGTGGAACGGCGGCGGCGATGGCAACGTCCATTCCAGCGTCGTGGCGGAGGCGCCCCACGGGTTGTTGCCGGCGACACGCTTCTTCGCAAAGGCTTCGATGACTCCGATAAAGAAGACGATCAGTCCGATGCCCGCGATATAAGACCCGAACGACGATATCTCGTTCCAGCCGTGGAATGCCTCGGGGTAGTCTACCGTGCGGCGCGGCATGCCGGCGAGACCAAGGAAGTGCTGCGGGAAGAAGATCAGGTTCACGCCGATGAACATGATCCAGAAATGCGCTTTGGCGATGGCCTCGTTGTACATGTAGCCGCTGATCTTCGGGAACCAGTAGTACCAGCCCGCGAAGATGGCGAAGACCGCACCGAGCGACAGCACGTAGTGGAAGTGCGCGATGACGTAGTAGGTATCGTGCAGCACGCGATCGACGCCCGCATTTGCCAGCACGACGCCGGTGACGCCGCCGATGGTGAACAGGAAGATGAAGCCGAGCGCCCACAGCATCGGCGCGCGAAATTCGATCGAGCCGCCCCACATCGTGGCGATCCAAGAGAAGATCTTCACGCCCGTCGGCACCGCGATCACCATCGTGGCGGCGACGAAGTAGGCCTGCGCGCCGGTCGACATGCCAACCGTGTACATATGGTGCGCCCAGACGACGAAGCCGATGCCGCCGATCGCGACCATCGCGTAGGCCATGCCGAGATAGCCGAACACCGGCTTCTTCGAGAACGTCGACACGATCTGCGAGATCATGCCGAAGCCCGGCAGGATGAGGATGTACACTTCCGGATGACCGAAGAACCAGAACAGATGCTGGAACAGCAGCGGATCGCCGCCGTTCGAGCCGGCGAAGAAGGTCGTGCCGAAATTGCGGTCGGTCAGCAGCATAGTGATGCCGCCAGCGAGCACCGGCAGCGATAAGAGCAGCAGGAACACCGTCACCAGAATCGACCACACGAACAGCGGCATCTTGTGCAGCGTCATGCCCGGCGCGCGCATGTTAAAGATCGTGGTGATGAAGTTGATGGCGCCGAGGATCGACGACGCGCCGGCCAAGTGCAGCGACAGGATGACGAAGTCGACCGCAGGACCCGGATGACCCGAGGTCGACAGCGGCGCATAAAGCGTCCAGCCGGTGCCCGCGCCGAGCGAGCCGGGCTCGCCCTCGACGAACATCGACGTGATCAGGAGCGCGAACGAGGCCGGCAGCAGCCAGAACGAAATGTTGTTCATGCGCGGGAAGGCCATGTCCGGCGCGCCGATCATCAGCGGCACGAACCAGTTGCCGAACCCGCCGATCATCGCCGGCATGACCATGAAGAAGATCATGATCAGGCCGTGACCTGTAGCGAACACGTCGTACTCGTGCGAGGTCGGGAAGAACTGGATTCCCGGGTTCTGCAATTCCATGCGGATGGCGATCGACAGGAGTGCGCCGATCACGCCCGCGACCATCGCGAATACCAGGTACATCGTGCCGATGTCCTTGTGGTTCGTCGAATAGACGAAACGGCGCCACCCCGTTGGGTGATGCTCGTGCGTGTCATGCGCATCGTGGACCGCAGCCGGATTGCTCGCCATCGTCATTGCCCTTCGAGAGAACTGTCGCTTGCCCGCTGATTATATTCTGATTTTGCTAAGTGTCACCGCGCCTCGGCTGACGCGAGTGCGGTCGGACGGCTGTCGTCGGACGCGTACTTCTTCTTCGCGTCCGCAAGCCACGCCGCGTATTCCTGATCGCTCACCACATGCACCTCGATCGGCATGAAAGCGTGATCGCGGCCGCACAATTGCGAGCACTGGCCGTAATAGGTGCCGGTGCGCTCGGCCTTGAACCAGGTCTCGTTGAGACGTCCGGGAATCGCGTCGATCTTCACGCCGAAGGACGGCACCGCCCAGGAATGGATCACGTCGGCGCCGGTCGTCTGCACGACCACGACCTTGTTCACCGGCACGACCATCGCGTTATCCGCGGTGAGCAGGCGCGGCTGGCCCTGCTTGAGGTCCTTGTCCTGCACCAGCAGCGAGTCGAACTCGAACTTCTCGTCCGGATAGCTGTAGCTCCAGAACCACTGCTTGCCGGTCGCCTTGATCGTCACGTCCGCCTTGGGAACGTTGAGCTGGAGAAACAGCAGGCGGAAGGACGGCACTGCGATCGAAACGAGGATCAGCACCGGCACGACCGTCCACACGACTTCGATCAGCGTGTTGTGCGTCGTGCGCGATGGCACTGGATTTCTGCGCGCGTTGAAGCGCACGACTACGATCATCAGCAGCACCAGCACGAACAAGGTGATGGCGACGATCAGCCAGAGCAGGAAATTGTGAAACCAGATGATGTTGTCCATCACCGGCGTGGCGGCCTGCTGCAGTCCGAGCTGCCAGGGATGCGGTTGACCGGTCGCAGCGTCCTGGGCCCAGGCGGCCCCCCCGGCGAGAACGGCCATGTTCGTGGCCACAAATACCATCAACCGCTTAAAAACCAGCATAGTCGAATGTTCTCCCAATCGACGAATCGTCAGGCCTTTTTACAAGGCTCATTATCGCCGCCCACCGAAAGGCTTGATGTTCGGCTAAATCCCCGATTGACACGGCACATTGCCACGGGCGTGGCAGTTTGAACGGCGTGTCCAGACGGGGAATCCTAAACTCTCAAACCACAATTCCTCGCCTGCCGCAATCCGCCAGATTGTCCGCGCGCAGGCCTGCCGGGATTACCCCCAAACGGCTGCCGCGCCTGCCGTATTTACGCCATGGCGGCGCGGTCTTCGTGGGTGCTCGGCCTGACATTTCAAGTTGCCCGGCTTGACAGGTTTTGCCATGGGGGACGACGGTACCGGCCGACGCTGCCGCGATTCGCGCCGCCTTATGCGCCGCGGTACGGGCGCAAGGGACTGAATTGATGGACTTATCCAAGTATTGCCGCGCCGCGGGGCTTACCGGAGTTGTGCTTGCCGGCGCGCTGACGTTCGGGACCGGACATGCGCTCGCCCAGGGCGCAGTTAAATCCGTGCACAAGGACTGGCAGATCCGCTGCGACACCCCGCCCGGCGCGAAGTCCGAGCAGTGCGCCCTCATCCAGAGCGTGACGGCGGAAGACCGCGCCAATGTCGGCTTGACGGTAATCGTGCTGAAGACCGCCGATCAGAAGAGCCGGTTGATGCGCGTGGTCGCGCCGCTCGGCGTGCTGCTGCCCTCCGGTCTCGGCCTGAAGATTGACAATGCCGACATCGGCCGCGCGGGCTTCGTGCGCTGCCTGCCGAACGGATGCATCGCCGAAGTCGTCATGGACGACACGCTCATCGGCAAGCTGCGCAACGGCAAGAGCGCAACCTTCATCATCTTCCAGACGCCGGAAGAAGGCATCGGCTTTCCGATGAGCCTCGCGGGCTTTGGCGACGGCTACGACCAGTTGCCCTGACGAGCGCGACAAAGATTTTTCGGGCGGCGGTGTCGTCGTGACGCCGCCGCCCGTTTATTTTAAGATGTGGCTTAGCTCGCGCGGTAGCTCTCGAACTTGACCCGGCCGTCGAGCACGTCGTGCAGCTTCTTCTCGTCCAACTCGCCCGCGATCTTCGCGAGCACCGGCGCGGCTAGTCCCGAGCCGATCATGTTCATCAGCGCGCGCGGCACGCTCATGATCCGGTCGATGCCGAGGATCAGCGCCATGCCGGCGACCGGGATGGTCGGCACGATCGAGAGCGTCGCGACGAGCGCGATGAAGGCCGCGCCGGTGACGCCGCTGGCGCCTTTGGAGGTGAGGATCGACACCGCAAAGATCGCGACCAGCTCGTGGGTGGAGAGCGGCGTGTTGGTCGCCTGCGCGACGAAGACCGCGGCCAGCGTCATGTAGATCGAGGAGCCGACGGTGTTGAAGATGTAGCTCGTCGGCACGATCAGTCCGACCACCGATTTGGACACGCCGAGATATTCCACCTTCGCCATCAGGCCCGGGAGACCGGTGTCGGACGACGAGGTGCCGAACACGATCAGGATCTCCTCCCGGATATAGAGCAAGAATTTTGTGAAGCTGAAGCCGGCCGCGCGCGCCACAAATCCAAACACCACGATCAGGAATAAGATGTTGGTGAGGTAGAAGACGCCGATCAGCTTGGCGAGCGGGCCGAGCGAACCGAGTCCGTATTTGCCGATGGTGAAGGCCATGGCGCCAAAGGCGCCGACCGGCGCGAGCCACATCATCAGGTTGATGACGCCGAACACCCACTTGGTCGCGGCATCGATCAGGTCACGGACCGGCTTGCCCTTGTCGCCGATGCGCGCCAGCACCACGCCGAAGAATACCGATGTGAAGACCACCGAAAGGATGTCGCCCTTCGCAAAGGCGTCGATCACCGTCCCCGGGATGATCGCCATCAGAAAGTCGACCACGCCCATCTTGCTTGCCGCGCCGGCATAGGCCGCCACCGCCTTGGGGTCGAGCTTGGCAGGATCGACATTGAAGCCGGCACCCGGCTCGACATAAAGGCCGACCAGCAGGCCGACGAGCAGCGCGAAGGTCGACAGCACGAAGAAATACACGAGCGCAATGCCGCCGATGCGGCCGACCTTGCCCATGCTCTGCATGCTGCCGATGCCGGACACGACCGTGAAGAAGATGATCAGCCCGATGACGGAGCGGATCATTTTGATGAAGGCGGTGCCGAGCGGTTGCAGTTCGACTGCAAATTTCGGCGAGGCGTAGCCTACGACGATACCGACCGCGATCGCGATCAGCACCAAGACCGAAAGGTCTTTGTAGAATGGCTTGCGGGCCGCGGCCTTGGCCGGCGGCGCGAGCGTGGTGGTTGTCATGAGAGCCCCCCTATCAGGCAACCGCCGGGAACGATCCGCCGCCCCTCTTCGGTCGCCGTTCGACTTACAGGTTGAGATGCCAGTTGCAACAATTGCTTTGATGCCGATCAAAAAAACCGCGCGCGCCCGTCGCACCCGCCCCTCGCCTTCCCGTTGCGATCCGTGGATACTGCCGCGCGATCTGTGAGCGTGAGGGAGCAAGCGCGTGCAATTGGGTTTTGTCGGTCTCGGCGCGATGGGCGAATTGATTGTGCCGCGCCTGACGGCTGCAGGGCATCAGGTCACCGGCTGGAATAGGACGCGCGGCAAGGCCGAGCCGCTGATCGCGCAGGGCATGCGCTGGGCCGACACGCCGAAGTCGGTCGCGGAAGCATCCGAGATCGTCTTCTCCATCGTCACCGACGCGAAAGCCGTGCGCGAGATCGCGCTCGGGCCACAGGGCATTGTCGCGGGTCTCAAGCGCGGCGGCATCTACATCGACATGAGCACGATCGCGCCGGACGACAGCCGCGCCGTCGCGGCGGAATTTGCGCGTGCAGGGTCGATCATGCTCGACGGGCCGCTCTCCGGCTCGCCGGTGACAGTAAAGGCGGGGCAGGCCTCGATCATGATCGGCGGCGACGAGGAAGCGTTCGAGCGCGCAAAACCGGTGCTGCTTGCGATCGGGCCGAAGGTGATGCGCATCGGCGGCCAGGGCCTCGCCTGCCAGATGAAGGTCGCGGTGAACCTTTTGCTGATGGTCGAGGTGATCGCGTTCGGCGAGGCGGTCGCGCTGGCGGAAAAAGGCGGCGTTTCGCGTGAGGCCGCGGTCGACGCGATTTTAAAGAGCGTCGCGGCCTCGCCGGTGCTCGGCTATCGCGGGCCGTTCATTCTCGACGGCAAGATGCCCGAGGTGCCGCTCGCCGACGTCACGCTGCAGCAGAAGGACATGATCCTTGCGCTCGATCTCGCGCGCAAGCTCGGCAGCCCGACACCGCTCGCGGCCTCCGCCAACGAGATGATGAATGCCTGCCGCGGGCTCGGCATCGACGCCAACGATTTCGTGGTCGCACATCGCGCCTATCGCATGCTGGGAGGACAGACATGACGTCGCAGGGTGAGAAATTCGGCGCGGCGCTGGCGAAGGCGGTAAAGGGCACCGCGGCCGCGATGAAGGAGCGCAAGGAAGCGCCGGTGATGTACATCACGAATTTGAAAGACGTGCCGAAGGTCGAGGGTCTCAAGCGCGACGACGGCTGGGTCGACATGCAGGTGCAATTCCTGATCGACAAGAAGAGCACGGGCGCGAACCACGTCGTCGGCTGGACGGTGCTGAAGCCCGGCGCGCGGCACGAGAACCACCGGCATCATAACTGCGACGAGTTCTTCATCGTGCTGAAGGGCTCCGGCCACATCTACACCGATCACGGCGACAAGCCGTCGAAGGAAGGCGACGTCGTCTATTCGCCGCGCGGCTGCTGGCACGGCTTCAACAACACGTCGAACGAGGACGTGGTGCTGGTGTGGGGCTGGATGGGCGCGGGCTCGATCGAGGATTCCGGCTACGAAGTGCACCCGGAGAGCCACAAGTGACGAACCCCTGGGACCACCCGCTGATCCGCAAAGGCATGGCCGCGCAGCTCGAGACGCGTCGCGCGCGGCTGGCAGCGGGCGAGACGCGGCTCGGCTGGAAAGTGGGCCTCGGCGCGCCCGCCTCGATGCAGAAGCTCGGCATTGAAGCGCCGGCAGTCGGCTTCCTCTTTCAAAGCGGCCTGCGCGCGTCCGGCGCGACAGTGTCGCTAAAGGACTACAAGCGTCCGGTGTGCGAGCCCGAAATCTGCGTGCGCATGGCGCGCGACATTGGGACGGGCGCGACCGCGCAGGACGCGCTCGCCGCGATCGCCAGTATCGAGCCCGCGATCGAAGTGGCCGATCTGGATCCGGTGCCCGGGCCGGACAATCTCGACGCCGTGTTGTCGTGCAATATCTTCCACCGCCACGTCGTGCTCGGCGACAGGAGGCAGTCGGGCGGCGAGCTCGACGGCATCGTCTCGCGCGTGACGCGGCGCGGCATCGAGTTCAACCGCACCGACGATCCGGAAGCGCTGACCGGCAAGCTCATCGACATCGTCGCCTATGTCGCCAACCTGCTCGCCGCTTTCGGCGAGACGCTCAAAGCCGGCGACATCGTCATCACCGGATCGATCACGGCGCCGGTGCTGCTGGAGGCGGACGAGACCACCTTCGCGCATGCGCTCGATCCGATCGGCGAGGTGCGCGTCGCTTTTACGCGCGGTTGACGGCATCAGGCGAGGTACAAAGGAACCTAATGGCCAGCCCTTCGGTTTGATTCTGTCAACCTCGGGGGCTGCTATGGATGCCCGCTCCGACTCCCCGTCTGCCCCTGTAATATCACCGCGCGTATCCCGCATCAGCGAAGGCCTGCCGTTTCCGCTTGGCGCGACTTGGACCGGACGCGGCGTCAATTTCGCCCTGTTCTCTGGTCACGCGAGCAAGGTCGAGCTGTGCCTGTTCGATCATGGCGGCACGCGCGAGATCGAGCGGATCGAATTGCCCGAATACACCGACGAGGTCTGGCACGGCTTTCTGCCGGATGCGCGGCCAGGCACGATCTATGCTTATCGCGTGCACGGCCCGTACGAGCCTGAGCACGGCCATCGGTTCAATTCGAATAAGCTGCTGCTCGACCCTTACGCAAAAGCCGTTGTCGGCAATCTCGAATGGAATCCCGCGCTGTTCGGCTACAAAATGGAATCGAGGGACGACCTGACCTTCGACGAGCGCGACAGCGCGCCGTTCATGCCGAAGTGCCGCGTCATCGATCCGGCCTTCACCTGGGGCGACGATCGTCCGACGCGCACGCCCTGGGAACGCACAATCGTCTACGAGATGCACGTGCGCGGCTACACCAAGCTGCATCCGGACATGCCGGAAGAATACCGCGGCACGTTCCGCGGTCTGTGCGAGCCCGAGGTGATCGCGCACATCAGGAAGCTCGGCGTGACCTCGATCGAGCTGTTGCCGATCCACACTTTCGTGACCGACAGCTATCTCTCCGACAAGGGCCTGCGCAATTTCTGGGGCTACAACACGATCTCGTTCTTCGCTCCGGAGCGCTTCTACGCCAGCGTGCCGGATTTCGCGTTTTCCGAATTCAAGGAGATGGCGGCGCGGCTGCATCACGCCGGCATCGAGGTGATCCTCGACGTCGTCTACAACCACACCGCCGAAGGCAACGAACTCGGGCCGACGCTCTCGTTCAAGGGCATCGACAACGCGTCCTATTACCGGCTGCTGCCCAACAAGCTGCGCTACTACATCAACGACGCCGGCACCGGAAACACGCTCAACCTGTCGCATCAGCGTGTGCTTCAGATGGTCAACGACTCGCTGCGCTACTGGGTCGAGGAAATGCACGTCGACGGTTTTCGCTTCGACCTCGGCACCATTCTCGCCCGCGAGCCTTATGGCTTCGACGAAGGCGGCGGCTTTCTCGACTCATGCCGGCAGGACCCGGTGCTCTCGTCGGTCAAATTGATCGCGGAGCCGTGGGACTGCGGGCCAGGCGGCTATCAGGTCGGCCGCTTCCCGCCGGGCTGGGCGGAATGGAACGACCGCTATCGCGACACCGTGCGCTCGTTCTGGAAAGGCGACGAGCGCATGCTGCCCGATCTTGCCGCGCGCATCACCGCGTCCGCCGACCTGTTCAACCGCCGCGGCCGCAAGCCGTGGGCGAGCGTCAATTTCGTCACCGCGCACGACGGATTCACGCTCAACGATCTCGTCTCCTATAACGACAAGCACAATCAGGCGAATGGCGAGGACAATCGCGACGGCAGTTCGAACAATCACTCCTGGAATCACGGCGCCGAAGGCCCGACCGGCGATCCGGCCATCGTGAGCTTACGCGCGCGGCAGAAGCGCAACATGCTCGCGACGCTCCTGTTCTCGCAAGGCACGCCGATGCTCCTTGCCGGCGACGAATTCGGCCGCTCGCAAAAAGGCAACAACAACGCCTATGCCCAAGACAACGAGATCTCCTGGGTCGACTGGGATTTGACTGAGGAAGGAAGGGAGCTCAACCGCTTTGTCGAACGGCTGATCCACCTCCGCGGGCACTATCCGGTGTTGCGCCAGAGCCGCTTCCTCACCGCGCAGTGGAACGAACATTTGGGCGTGAGGGATTGCACCTGGCTCACGCCGGCAAGGGCCGAGATGACCCCGGAGAACTGGCGCGACGGACAGGCGCGCTGCGTCGGCGTGCTGCTCGACGGGCGCGTGCAGGCGAGCGGCATCCGCAAACGCGGCAGCGAGGCGACGCTGCTGCTCGTGCTCAACGCGCACTACGACGTGGTCGTTTTCAAATTGCCGGAGGTGGTCGGCGGCCGCGGCTGGGAGCGGCTCGTCGATACCAACCTGCCGGAGGATGACGTCGATCCGGAGGAGCCGGTGCGCCTGTCCTTCGGGCACGAGTATCAGGTGACCGGGCGCTCGCTGCTTCTGTTCCTGCTGCGGCCGGAACGGCCGGCACGGAAGTAATCGCCCCGTCCGCTTTTGATCTGCGTCAATGTCGCGACTCCCGAAATCATATTCAGCATCGTGAATGTTTGTAACTGGAGGACCGTCCCGTGACCGATTGGCAGAACCATACCAATAAGATCAAAGGCGTCATGCGCACCTTGCGCGGCGATGCGCCGGAGGCGATGAAGGCCTTCACCGGCCTCGCGCAGGCCGCGCTTACGCCGAAGGCGCTCGACGTCAAAACCAAAGAGTTGATCGCGCTCGGCATCGCGGTGGCGATCCGTTGCGACGATTGCATCGGCTTCCACGTGAAGGCCGCGCTCGATCAGGGCGCGACGCGCGCCGAAGTGACCGAGACGCTGGCGATGGCTGTATACATGGGCGCCGGGCCGGCGGTGATGTATGCGACGCACGCGCTGGACGCCTTCGAGCAGTTCAGTGCGGCGGACAAGCCGCAGAGTACGGCAGCGTAATCCTCCGTCCGCGCGGCGATCCGAAGCGGGCATTTGCGCGTTCTTCTCGGATGCGCAAGAAACCCGCGATGTCCCTGCCCTTCTACACCATCGGCCATTCGACACGGACGATCGAGGAGTTCGTCGAACTCCTTCGCGAGTCGAGCGTGCGCATCGTCGTCGACGTGCGCACCGTCCCGCGCTCGCGCACCAATCCGCAATACAATCGGGACGCGCTGCCCGACACGCTGGTGCAATTCCAAATCGGCTACGAACACATCGCCGCACTCGGCGGCCTGCGCGGACACAAGCGCGACGTGCCGCCGGAGGTGAACGGCTTCTGGCAGAACGCGAGTTTCCACAATTACGCTGACTATGCGCTCGGCGAGACGTTCCGCGAGGGGCTCGCACGGCTGCACGAGATCGGGCGCGCCGCGCCTTGCGCGATCATGTGCGCCGAAGCCGTGTGGTGGCGCTGCCACCGCCGCATCATTACAGATTACCTGCTCGCCGCGGGCGAGACCGTGTTCCACATTCTCGGCCGTGGCCATGTCGAGCCGGCGCGCATGACGGAAGGCGCGAAGCAGGAGCGCGATCGCGTAACCTATCCTGCGCTTGTCTGATGTGCGCTCAACCGGCGCAAAGCCGGATCAGCCGCTTGCCGGCGGAGCCGACTGCGCCCGCGGCAGTCGAGACGACAACGGTGCCGCCAGGTTTCGGCTGTCCAAGATCGAGCAGCCCGAAATAGGCCGTGCCGTTCAGGCCGAGCACGTCGGCAACCGCATACTCCTGCCAACCGAGCATGCCCATCACGCGCTCGCCTTCGGCGTAACCCGGGTGGCGCGAAGCGACGACGGTGCCCGCGGCAAAGGCCCGCATGACCCCGCCGATCGGGACGGGTTCGGAATAGTTGGCGATGGCGGAGACCCAGCCGCGCATTGCGGGCTCGACCAAGAGGTATTCGTTGCGCACCAGGAACTGCCGGTCGGCCAGAGCCGGCTCCGCGGCATCGGCGATCTCGAAATGGCTCGCGCTGGGAATGCCCGTCGGCCGCAATTTGAGCCATACCTGACGGTTCACCGCTGTGCCCATGCGTCCATCTCTCCGGTTCCGGGCACAGCATAACGGAGCCCTCCGGCGGCACGAAATCCTCTCGCGTTATCGCGCCACGCGCCCTATCTAGCGGTTGGGCGCCCTTCCGGAGAGACATTGATGGATCCAGCAATTTCGTCCCTGATCGACCGTGCCGGCCTGGACCGGGACAAGGTCCGCACGCTGATCGGGCGCGGCCTGGAAGGCGCCGACGACGGCGAATTGTTCCTCGAATACAAGC
>Ga0207862_1000107_pt1 | contig 21462 bp, 20 predicted proteins | sample LuqExpMetageno81_FD_187838 | JGI IMG/M metagenome (GOLD analysis project Ga0207862, IMG submission 187838) | Tropical forest soil microbial communities from Luquillo Experimental Forest, Puerto Rico - Sample 81 (SPAdes) | ecosystem: Environmental > Terrestrial > Soil > Tropical forest ... | reverse complement strand
ATTCGTGGTGCTTTTGCCCCAAACCTCCTCGGACCAGGCCCGCCGCCTGGCGGAACGCCTGCGGGAAGGGATCGCCGCCACCCCTATCCCTTTGAGCCACGGGGAGATTCACCTCACCGTGTCCATCGGCATGTCCTGTCTGACTCCCTCCTTGAGCGCCGAAGACCTGGTAAAAACTGCGGACCAGGCTCTCTACAAGGCCAAACAATCCGGAAAAAATCGTGTCTGCGGCCTCGAGACCGGCTAAAGCAGGCCCTGAGAGTCATCCCCTTAGCTGGCAAGGCGTTTTATTTCCAAAATGTGTCTTGAAATTTTTTTCCCCAGACGTTATTAGTTCGGCTAAAGAGTCTCTCCCTTACCGGCAGAGGACCCTTAGAGCCTCTTTCCGTGAGGGAACCCGGAGACGTGATCTCAATCCGGCTCCGGGCCAACAGGCTATAACCTTTTACAAAGGGGGATGTTTATGAAGATGGTTCGCAGTGCATTGCTGGTGATGATGGCTGTAATGATGGCCGCTACCTCAGCCCGGGCTGGATTCTACGCAGGTTTTCAGATTGGGCCGAACTTTCCCATGAGTTCCGGGGGTAACATCACCTTTTTTAACCGAAACTTCGACACCGGCAACCTGTCGTTTGCCACCGGTATTATGCTCGGCGTCCAGGGCGGTTATGATTTTCTGGGGGGGGAAAACACCAACTTTCCCGACTGGGCCAAATATTTCACCGTGGCCGTGGACTACCAGTACAACACCTATAATATGAACGAGAAGCATGTCTTCATCAATGCGGGCAACTTTGGGACGTTTGCTACTATCGGCGGTGTCGGGGGGAGTCAAAATGCTTTGAGCTTCCTGGGTATTGTCAAGTTCCCACTGATGGAGAGCCAGGACTATCCCCATGGCCGGCTGTTTCCTTATCTCGGCGTGGGTCCCAGCATTGTCTGGACCTCAATTGGGGACTCCACCGCAGTCAATGTGGGCATTGTGGTGGAGCCGGGTGTCCGCTTCATGTTCACTCCCCAAATCTCAGGAGACCTGGCTTACAGATTCCGGTATTGTGAACCGAACTTTTCCGGGCTTGAAAACTTCAAGGTTTCCTTTAACTCCTCGAACAGTACTCTGGTGTTCCGGGTGAATTATCACTTCTAAATACCTAAGCAATCCCCTTTAAGGCATCGGGCTCAGGGGGAAAACCCGGGGAGATTCATACACCAAAAAGCGAGAAGGGCGGGGCCTTCGGCCTCGCCCTGCACTTTTTTATGCAGAGACCAAGAGCTACAGCCACCCTCAGTCAATAAAATCCACCACTTGGTAGCCCTGGTCTTTGAGGGTGCTGATGATGGGGTCAAGGTCGCACTTCTCGAGGCGGAAAAAATAGCAGCGTTTGTCCTCCTGGGTGGGCCCCAGGGCGATATTGATGATCTTGCCGCCGCTTTCCTGAATGAGGCGGGAGACCTTCTCCAGGGTTTTGGGTTTGCTGTCTATGAGCAGGTCCAGGCGGGAGCTGCTGCGGAGCAGGCCCAGCATGATGATGAAGGCGGACAGGAGGTCGTGGACGGTGAGCACTCCCACCAGTTTGTCGCCTTCCAGAACGGGTAGACCCCCGGTGCGGTGCTCGTGCACCAGCCGGGCCGCCTCCTCCACACTGGTTTCCGCGGTCACGGAGATGGGGGCCTGCACCATAACGTCGCCCACGGTGATCACCTCCAGCATGGAGGCCAACAGCACCTCTCTCAAGGTGCGGGCGCTGATCCAGCCCACCATGACGTCGTTCTCGATGACCGGCAGATGCCGGATCTGGTGCTGCTGCATGAGCTTTAAGGCCTGGCCCACCGGGGTCTTGGGCGGAATGGTGATGGGATCCTTGTTCATGATCTCGGCGACCCGCATTTTGCGCCTCCTAGTGCAAATGGCGTCACCTTAAAACAAGCCACTCAACATTTCAAGGAAATTTGGCAGGAGAAAGACCTTGGAGAGGAGAAAATCTGAGAGAAGGAGCGGGGAACCCTAAGCCCCTCGCCCTGCTCAGACTCTCTCCCTCTCCCCCTTGATCGGGAGAACCGGCAACCTTCCTGTTCATGCACGGGTTGGATGCTGCGCTGCCGCTTTCTGTGTGGAGTCAGGAAAGAGGGTCGGGGCGGGTGCGCGGCCCTCCCCTCAAGGTGTCTTTTCCAGGACTAATTCGTGGCCAGCACATTCTGCATGGTGGCCACCAGGTGTTCGGCTTCGCCGATGTAGGTGGACATGTTGGCCCGGTGGTTGGCCAGGATCCCGTCTTTGGAGGCGTTGGTGACTACCCAGGGGCTGAGCTGGGAAGCCCCGTGCAGGGCGTGAATAGCGTCTTCCAGGAGCTTGTGGGTGCCCTTTTTCTGGAGTTCGTCGTGAAAGTCCTCCTGCACGGCCTCCAGCATCTCGGCCAGGCTCAGGGCCACCCCTTTGGAGAAATAAAAATAGTCGTCCGTCTTGAACCAGGACACGGGACTGCCGTCAGCCTCGTTGTCCTTCACGAGGTTGTAGTAGCATGACCCCAGGATGTCCCGGTAATTGCTGAACAGGGCGATGAGGTTGTCCACCCGGGAATAGAAATGGCTGCGGCCCAGGCGCAGGTCCTCGCCGTACTCTTCCAGGTCCTGGATGGCCTCCCGGTATTTGCCGGAAGCGGAGGGGAACCAGTATTTATCGGGGCTCACCATGAGGAAATTCATGGCCTCGTTGACCTGGAGATTGTGGGCTTCGGTGACCGCAAAACGGGTCATATTTTCATTCAACACGATTATGGTGCGCCGGGCTACCTCCAACACGCCGAGTTGGAGATTGTTGACGTTGTCCGTCAGGCCAAGCTTCCCGAAGATAACGGTGTTCGGACGCCAGCCGAACAGGGATTTGTTCACCTGGTCATCCATGATCTGGGCCAGGGCATGGGTAAAGGCCAGGCCCCTGACTTTTTCTGTAGGGGCTGCCTTGTGAGGCGGCGGCGGTGCGGGAGCAAGAGAAGGAAGCGCCTCGGGGGGGTGTTGGGGTTTTTCAGGGACGGCAGGTCCGGGGACGCCGATGGCTTCGGGAGTTTTGGGAGCGGCGATTTTAGGCGGCTCCGGAACTTCAGCCTGAGTAGGCTCCGCGGCGATCTTCAGAGGCTCCGGGGGTTGGAGTTCCGTGGTTTTGGTTGTCTTCTGGAACAAGCCCACGCCGAAAAGCAGGGTAAAAAAGAGGATGATGGCCAGGGTCGCCACGAGAAACCGGTATTGCAGGAAGGCCCTCAATCCTTTGGGAGGCTCGGGTTCCGGGGGCAGGGGTATGGGCAACTGTTCAGGGGTCATGAGGCTCCGGGCTCCTGTTTTTTCGGGAGCTCGTGGAGAATTTTGGCGCTAAAGATGAAAATCCGCGTGGCCGGATCTTCCCAGGCGTCAGGGGGAAGGCCTGCCTTGACACAGGTTTGCTTCAGGAAAGTAGTACGGTCCCAGCCATATTCCGTGGCCACCTGGGGGAGCAGAAGCCCCCGGCAGGGGTCCCGCTCAAGGTAGATGCCGTCGCGACCCACCTGGATTTCCTCGATATGTTTGATCTGACACATGGGGCTTAAGACAGAAATCTCCACGTCCAGGTCGGCCAACTCGTCCTGGCGCAGGGGCGGGAAGCGGGGGTCTTGGAAAGCCGCGGCCACTGCCATCTCCTGGACCGCCGCCAGCAAAGGCTTCATGGCTTCGAGATAGCCGATGCAACCCCGCAGGCGGCCACCCCGATGCAGGGTAACAAAAACTCCGCTGGGCTGGGAAAGGGTCTGCGATGTGGCTTGGGGCAAAGCCGCCTTTTCCCCTTTCAGATGGGCCTCTAAACTCTCCCGGGCCACCCGGAAAAGCACTTCTTGGTCAGCGGCGCTTATGTCCATGGCTTTTTCCTCTCCGAGGGTGGGCGAGGCCATCCCGGCTATAAGAGAGACGAGCAGAAAAGCAAGGCAACCTTTTATGAGAAGCGTCGACATTGGCAGTGGAGGCAAAGGGAGTCAAGCCCAAGCTTCATATAATCAGGAATTTTGGGCCCTGTCAATGGCAAAGGGTGAACCGGGCAGTTCAGCTATCCCAGGGGAGAGCCTTGCATCCTGAGACCGGCCTTGATAAAGTGAAAAAATTAAAAAAACCCAACAGCTTCCGGCATGAAGACCTATCCCCTGTTCGCCCTCATCGAAGATCGCCCCGTTCTCGTGGTGGGGGGCGGCGTCGTGGGAGAGCGCAAGGTCCGGGACTTACTTGCGGCCGGAGCCCGGGTGACCGTAGTAAGCCGGGAGCTGACTCCGGGCCTCATAGAACTGGCCGCCCGCGGGAACATTCAGGTTGTCCAGGGGGAGTTTGCCGCCAAGCACCTGGACGGCATGACCCTGGTGGTGGGGGCCACGGACGACCGGGAGGTGAACCGTCAGGTGAGCGCCGCGGCAAAGAGTCGGGGCCTCTTTGTCAATATTGTGGACGAGCCGGAACTCTGCACCTTTATCGTTCCGGCGCAGGTGCGCCGGGGACCCCTCACCCTGGCGATCAGCACCGGTGGGGCCTCCCCGGCCCTGGCCCGGAAGGTGCGGCAGGAACTGGAAGAGCAGTTTGGCCCCGACTACGGCCGCTATCTCCGGGTCCTCCAGGGCGTCCGGGACCGGGTTCTGGCCCGGCGGCGAAGTCATCCGGATAACCTCAGCCTCTTTCAAGGACTGGTAACCGGGCCCCTGCAGGACGCCATTACCCGGGGGGACCGGCTCCGGGCCCTGGCCGTCCTGGAACAAGCCCTGGGCCAGGTCCTGGCCTCCGAGGAGCTAGCCGCCGCCCTGGATGAGGCCTGGGAAGAAGAGGAAGAGGGAAGGTAAAAATTTCTTGGGGGGAGGGTCTGGGACCTGAGGTCCCTGCCCCCCCAAAGTCTAATTGCAACAATTCCATACAAAACCGAGCAGTTCATGGCCAACGTTTTTCTGTCACTGACCTTGCTGGCTTACTACGGCGCCAGCGCCCTGTGCATCGCCTATTTCCTGGCCCAGCGAGAGTCTTTTTGCCGCTTGGGGGCGATGGTTCTGGCGGTGGGTCTGGTTTGCCACACCGCGGCCCTGGCTCTCGTCACCTGGAATCTGGGCCGGCTGCCGGTGGCCACCCTGGGGGAGTCGCTCCTGGTGTTTTCCTGGACCCTGGTAGCGGCGTTTCTCCTGCTTTTCTGGCGCTTCCCCATCCGGGTGCTGGGAGCCCTGGCCGCGCCCCTGGCGGCCCTCATGGTATCGGGGGGGCTGATCTTACCCGCGGGAAAGGGCAACGTTTCTCCTCTTTTGAAAAACTTCTGGGTGCTGTTGCATGTGGGCCTCACGTTCATGGGGGTGGCAGCCCTGACCCTGGCCGGCCTGGGAGGCCTTTTCTACCTGGTGCAGGAACGCCAGATCAAGAAAAAAAGGTTCGGCTTTTTCTACCGGCGCCTGCCATCCCTCGAAAAACTGGACGCCCTTAACTACTGGTGCCTCTCGATGGGTTTTCCCCTGCTCACCGTGGGCATGGTCATCGGGTCCCTCTATGCCCAATACACTCTGGGGAGGTTCTTCAGTTTCGACCCCAAAGAGATCCTGACCCTGATTGCCTGGATGATTTACGCGGTCCTCCTGCATGAACGCCTGACCGTGGGCTGGCGAGGCCGCCGGGCGGCGATCCTGGCCTTGTGCGGCATGGGCGTGCTCATCATCACCTTCGTAGGCGCCGGGTTGTGGTTGGGCGGCTACCACAGCTTCGCCAGTTTCAGCAGACAGCCATGAATCTCCTCCTGGCCGGCGTCAATCACCAAACCGCAGGGGTGGAGCTGCGGGAGAAGCTCTGTGCCCTCCTTCCCGAGGCGGAGGTGAGCTACCCACTCTTGCTGTCCTATCCTGAGATCAGCGAAGTCCTGTTTTACACCACCTGCAACCGGGTGGAGGTGCTGTGTGTCACTGAAGCCCTGGCCGAGGCGCAGGCCACGCTTTCTGCTTTTTTTGCCCGCCATCCGGCAGTCACGCCCGGGGCCCTGGCCGATTCCCTTTACCTGCACCAGGATCAGGAGGCGGTGCGCCACCTCTTCCGGGTGGCCGCCAGCTTAGATGCCCTGGTGATGGGGGAGCCCCAGATTTTAGGGCAGGTGAAGAAGGCCTTTCGCCTGGCCACCGAACACCAGGCCACCGGGGCCATTCTGAACCGGCTCCTGCACAAGACCTTCACCGTGGCCAAACGGGTGCGCACGGAAACGGGCATCGGCGATCACGCCGTGAGCGTCAGCTATGCCGCGGTGGCGTTAGGCAAAAAGATCTTCGGGGATCTGAAGGCGAAAAACGTGCTCCTGCTGGGAGCCGGAGAAATGGCCGAGCTGGCCCTGGAGCACCTGCAAAGCCAGGGAGTGGGGAGCATCGTCATCGCCAACCGCACCCTGGAACGTGGGTTGCGCCTGGCCGAGCGCTTCGGCGGGGAGGCCGTCTCCCTGGAGGAATTGGAGTCCCAACTGCTCAATGCCGACGTCCTTTTGAGCTCCACGGGTTCGGAGTCCTACCTCCTCACCCGGGAGCAGGTGAAGGCGGTGATGCGCCGCCGCCGGCAGCGCCCCCTGTTCATGATTGACATCGGCGTGCCCCGGGACCTGGAACCTGGGATTAACGACCTGGATAACGTCTACCTCTACAACATCGACGACTTGAAGGAAGTGGTGGATGAAAACCGGGAGCGCCGCCGGGAGGCCGCGGTTCAGGCCGAGCGTCTGGTGGCCGCCGAAACCCTGAAATTCATGGATTGGCTGAAGACCCTGTCGGTTTACCCCACCATCATATCGCTCCGGGAGAAGGCCCAGGCCATTTGCCAGGCAGAGCTGAAAAAGACCCTGGGCCACCTGGGACCCCTTACCCCCGAGCAGGAGCAGGCCCTCTTAGTGATGACCGAGGCCATTACCAACAAGCTCCTCCACGATCCCATTATCTTCCTCAAAGGCAACCACCATCGCCAGCGGGGCGAGGCGGAGCTGGCCCTGGTCAGGCGCCTGTTCAACCTGGAGGAGGTGAACCGGGAGGAGCCTCCTGACAAGGACCAGGCCTGAGACTCTGCACAACTGGTTTTTTTGTCATCCTGAACGAAGTGAAGGATCCTCAGGCTTTGAGATTTCGAGATTCTGCGCGGCGCTCAGAATGACACTTCAGAGGAAATCGAGGCTTGAATAGTGAGACCTCTGGGAAAATCATGAAGAACAGCCGCCCCCGGCTGTGTTTTGCAGGCGAGGGGCGCCTGCTCTACAATATCTTGATTTTTAGGGGAGCCTTTAGTCTTCATGGATGGTTATGTTACAATTACATAAATGGATTACCTCAGGTGAGGTTGCCCTGTGAGAGGTCGCCTATGACCAAAGTCATTGATTTAGAAGACCGCCTGAAGCTGGAGCAGAAGAAGAAACTCAAGGTGGACAAGGCCAAGAAGATGGAGGCGGTGCGCAAGATCCTGCAGTGCACCCGCTGCCTGGCCCGCTGCCACAAGTGCGGGGTGCAATTCGACACCACCGGTATGTACAAACGCTACCAGGGTCAATTCCGCTTCTGCGAGAGTTGCCAGGAAGAATATGACGAGTTTATGCGCCTGCAGACTGAGGGGGGTGAAAGCCGCTATTACTGGCACAACCGGGCGTGGCGAACCCTCTGGCAGACCTGGCTGGAATATCAGCAGGCCCTGAAAGAATACGGGGAATCCCCGGAATTCATTGACTTGGTGCGGGAGGTGGAATGGGACCGGTGAGTCTGATCACCGGCCCCAGAGCCCCATGCCGGGCTTCAGGCGCCCTCTCCCAGGCGGTAGGCGTGCTGCAGGATTTCCATGGCCAGGTTAAAGGCGTTTTCCCGGGTAATGGTGAATTCGAAGTGGGTAATGCCCCCTTTGTACAACATAATCTTGAGCACTCCCTCGGGTTTCTGGGCCACCGCGACTTCCCCTTTGGGCTCAAGGGTCTCAAAGGTCCGATACATAGCTTCCTCCACTGCTGAAATTCCCTGAAGTGGCAACCACGACAGAGTTCTATTTACTGCATGCGGGCGTGGACCCGAAGCCTCATGGCCGTGAGGGCAAGACCTGGGCGCGCCACTGGTTGAGCGGTCCAACAGCTTAGTAACCTTAAACAAAAATCATCGGTAATTCAACCCTCAAATGCCCTCTATGGCTGTTTATCCCGGAGAATTTGACCTCATTGTGGTAGGGGCCGGACATGCCGGCTGCGAAGGCGCGCTGGCGGCCACCCGCATGGGGCTCAAGGTCCTCCTGATGAATCTCAACCTGGACACCATCGCGGCCATGGCCTGTAACCCGGCGGTGGGTGGCCTGGCCAAGGGGCACCTGGTCAAGGAAATCGACGCATTGGGGGGGGCCATGGGGCATGCCGCCGATCTCACCGGCGTGCAGTTCCGCACCCTGAACCTCTCCAAGGGGCCGGCGGTCCGGGGCACCTGGGTCCAGTGCGACAAGCAGGCCTACCGCCTGACCATGAAGGCCAAGGTGGAGGGGACCAGGAACCTCACCGTCCGGGAGGCCATGGTGGAGCGCCTCCTGGTGGAGGACGGCCGGGTGACAGGCGTGGTGGACTCCCTGGGCCTGGTGACCAAGGCCCGGGCGGTGCTCATCACCACGGGGACCTTCTTAAACGGCCTCATCCACATCGGCGAGGTGAAAATCCAGGCAGGCCGGGCCGGGGAGTTCGCCGCGCTGGGGCTGGCCGCACACTTAAAAGAGCTGGGCTTCAGGATGGGCCGCTTAAAGACCGGCACACCGCCGCGCCTTCGGGCCTCGTCCATTGACTTTTCCAAGCTCACTCGCCAGGAGGGGGACCCCCGGCCGCGGCCTTTTTCCTGGCGGACGAACCGGCTGGCCGTGGAGCAGCTGCCGTGCTTTATCAGCCACACCACCCGGGAAACGCACCAGATCATGGCAGAGAACATCAACCTTTCCCCCCTGTACAGCGGGGTCATCACCGGGGTGAGCGCCCGCTATTGCCCGTCTCTCGAAGACAAGGTGATGCGCTTCACCGACAAGCCCAGCCACCAGGTGACCCTGGAGCGGGAGGGCCGGGACACCGAGGAGATCTACGCCAAGGGCTTGGGGAACTGCCTGCCGGTGGAGATACAACTGCGGCTTTTTAGGAGCGTGCCGGGCCTGGAAGAGGTGGAGGTCATGCGCCCGGCCTACGCCATCGAATATGATTTTGTGGACCCCCTGGAGCTCAAACCCACCCTGGAGACCAAACGGCTCAGGGGTCTGTACCTCGCCGGGCAGATCAACGGCACCTCGGGTTACGAGGAGGCCGCCGGCCAGGGCCTCTGGGCCGGGGTCAACGCCGTCTGTGCCCTCACGGGCCGCCCTCCTTTCCTGCTGGACCGCTCCCAGGCCTACCTGGCCGTGCTGGTGGACGACCTGGTCACCAAGGGCACCAGGGAACCCTACCGCCTCTTTACCTCCCGGGCCGAATACCGCCTGCTCCTGAGGGAAGACAACGCCGATTTACGCCTCACGGAGTTGGGGTATGACCTGGGGCTGGTGGACCAGGAAGCGGTGGAACGCCTCCGGGAGAAAAAGCGGCTGATCGTTGAAGAAGAGTCCCGCCTGGCGAAAAAAAAGGTAATTTCCACCCCCGCGGTGAACCAGGAATTGGCGGCCCGGGGCACGGCACCCTTAAGCGAACCCACGCCGCTCTTGCGCCTGGTGAAACGGCCGGAACTGGACCTGGCAACGTGTCTCAGATTGGCGGGGGAGGAGGTGGCCGCGGCGCCCCCGGCAGTCCTGGAGCAGATCGAGATTGCGCATAAATATGCCGGGTATCTCAAGCGCCAGGCGGAGATGGCCCAGAAGATGGCCCAGTGGGAAGAGAAACGCATCCCAGAGGGCTTCGACTACGACGCGGTCTCGGGCCTCAGCAACGAGATCCGGCAAAAACTCAAGAAGGTGCGGCCCCGCTCCCTGGGCCAGGCAGGCCGCATGAGCGGCGTGACCCCTGCCGCCGTGGCCTTGCTGATGGTCTATGTGAGGCGATTTTGCGGGGGAAATTGAGGATGTCGCAAAAATTTTGGGGGGAGGGCCAGCCACTTGAAGTCCCTGCCCTTCTCCCAAGACTCATTTGCTAAAAAGCATACGGGCCAGGTAGCCGGAAATGGCCAACTGGCCCGAAAAAGGATGCGGTTGGGTGAAGGACCTACTGCTGGTCCTTCCCGCGGGACTTTTCAAACTGGTCATAGACCAGACCAGCCAAAGCCCCGGCGCCGCCACCCACGGCAGCTCCCACTGCGGGGTTGCCGGCGGCCCAGCCGATGAGGGCCCCACCGCTGGCACCGACGGCTCCGCCGCTCAGCACCCGCTGCTCGGTGGTTGTCATACCCGCACAGCTCGAGACCACGAGAGTGGCCGCCACAGCCAAAATGAGAATCTTTTTCATAACCTCCCCCCTTCTTTTCTTTGTTCTGTGCTCCTTCTAGTAAGTGCTTTCCGGCGATCTCCCCAAGGCCGCAGGATTGCAGTTAGCGTTGATGTTTTACTTCTCAACCATGATAGTGACTTTTTCCGAAAGTGCAAGCCGTTTTCCGGAAGAAAAGCCACAGTAGGGACCCCAATGCCAGTGTTCGAGGAGGATTCGACGATTCCTCAAAGGGTAGCTCAGGAATTACTGGCCGCCACCTTGCTTCGAGGTTTGGCATTAGCCCCTTTTTTCTTGACAGTCTTAGTGGTTTTTTTCTGGCTGGCCAGGTTGGTTTTGCCAACCGTACACTTTTTAGACGCAGCCTTTTTGGTCTTTTCAACCGGAGTAGCCTGAGCCACGGGCTTGGCAAGGTCCGGTTGGGGGGCCCGGGGTTCAGGTTGTTGATTTGCCGGCATGGCCAGGGGGCGCTGGGTTTCGAGCATGGGAGGGATGCCGGCATCCCTTTGGGCCAGGGCGGTGCCTGGAAGGACACTTAAAAAAATGGCCGCGGTGCATACGCCGATATAGTTTTTCATGCATTACCTCGTCGGTGCAAATCCCGGACATGGGACCGGGGAAACGTCCCCCTTACGGGAATCGCCTCCCCGGCTGTAACTTACTAAAATCACGACAGGAATTGCCCTTTTACGCAGCTTTTTTGGCCGCTACACATCTCTTCTTTTTAACTGGAACTGGTTTCTTGCAAGTTTTTTGGGTTTTCTTCTTTTGGGTTCTCTTTTTGCACGTCTTGTGAGTTTTCTCAGGTGCCGGGGTTTGTTCCGCCGGAGCCGGAGCCACGGGAGCCGGCGTCTCCATCGCCGGCGGCATGGACTCCGGAGCCTTTTCCTCCTTCTGAGCCAGGGCGGTTCCCTGGAGGCTCAGAACGAAGAGACCAGCAATTGCCCAGATCACAACTCTCTTCATGTTTTCCCTCCCCCAAACAGTTGACATTGACCTTCTGGTGGCGGTGCAGGGATTCGAACCCCGGACGCTGCGGATATGAGCCGCATGCTCTAACCAACTGAGCTACACCGCCGATTTGTTGCAATATATAACCTCCGGGGCAATTCTGTCAAACAAAATCCTGGGGCGGCAGGCTTGCGTAAATTCTGTCTCAGGGCCCAGAGGGGTCGCAGAGCAAAGCACATTGCCGAATATTTGGGGGGCAGGCGGTTTGGTTAGCCGGGGAGTAAGGTGAGGAAGATGGCTTCGTCGATAAACTGGGCAGGACCAGGGAAAAAAATGACCACCAGGCTCAGGTGACTCCTGGCCCCCCCTCACCTACAGACTGAAGATATCTGTCAGTTGGGAGAAGCTGCTGCAGATGAAATCCGGCGCCAAGGCGGCGAGGGCCTCGGGGTCGCCGTAGCCGTAAGTCAAGGCCACGGTGTAAGTCCCGGCTCCCTGGCCCGTCAGGACATCCTCCGGCTTGTCCCCCACCATGCACGTCCGGGCGGGATCGCTCCCCAGTTCCCTGATAAGGGCGCTCAAGCCTTCCGGAGCGGGTTTGAGCACGCCGTAACTATCCCCGCCCCGCACCGACTGGAAGAAGCCGCCCAGGCCCATGATCTCCACCACTTCCCGGGCGAGGTCGGCGCGCTTGTTGGACAACACCGCTTTCTTGACCGGGGGAAGCGCTGCCAGGGTCTCCGGGACCCCCGGATACACACGGCTCTTATCCCCTAGGTGGCGGGAGTAATGCTCCAGATAAAGGGCCAGGGCCTGGTCAAAGAGGTCCTGGTGATCGGGTCCCAAAAACCGCCGCACATAATTTTTCTCACCCGCGCCGATCATCTGTTTGTGGGCCGCGAGGGGCTGCTCGGGGAAGCCCAAACGGCGCAAGGCGCGATTGGCGGCGGCAGCCAGGTCCGGCAGGGAGTCAACCAGGGTGCCGTCCAGGTCAAAGACAATCAGGTCAAGGTCTTTAATCATGTCAATACCAGGGGTAGGTCTGGCGTCAATAGGTCCGCCCTTACCTCGGAGAACTCTGCCGTCTTCTTTGCAAATCCCGGCAACTGGGGAGGACGCCCAGTCCGTCAGCCTCCCGGACGGCGGTTAAAATGGCAGTTTCGAGCGCCGTCTGGGCCAGCAAGCCGACAATATGGAGATCGACGGCCACTTCGGGATGCGCCAGGACAAAGACGAGGTCCCCGTCGAACAGAGTGTGCACCGGGCGGATGGTGCGGGCCAGGCCGTTTTGCCCCATCTGGGCGATTTTTTGGGCCTGCTCCCGGGTCAAGCGGGCGTTGGTGGCCACCACCCCGATGGTGGTGTTGGACTCCCCGAAGCGCTGACGCACGATGCCCTGGCGGATGAGGGCGGCGGAGTCAGCAAATTCATGACTGTCCGGGGTGGTGCGGGCCCCGGCGACGATCACGCCTGTGTCCGGATCAACCACGTCCCCAAAGGCATTGACCACGGCCAGGGCCCCCACCAGCAGGCCGTCCGGCCCTTTTAGGCAGGTGCTTCCCAGTCCGCCCTTGGTGGCCTGGCGAATACCGAAAAGCTTCCCCACACTGGCCCCGGTGCCGGCTCCGAGGCTGCCGGACCCCTGGAACTCGGGGCGGGCCGCGAGACACGCGGCATAGCCCATGGCCTTGTCCGGCCGGACCCGGCAGTTGCCCAGGGAAAGGTCATAAATCACGGCGCTGGGGACGACGGGCACCCGGGTGACGGTGACGTCGAAGCCCCGGCCCCCCTCCTCCAAAAACTCCATGACGCCCCCGGCGGCATCCAGGCCGAAAGCGCTCCCGCCGGAGAGGAAAACGCCGTCGATCTCCTCGACAATGTGGAGGCCCAACAGCGCGTCCAATTGGCGGGTGCCGGCTGCCGAGCCCCGGATATCAACACTTCCCACGGTGCCCGGGGGACACAGGATGACAGAACAGCCGGTGACGTTCTCAAAGTCGCTGGCGTGGCCGACAGCAAAGCCCGGAACGCAGGTGATCACGGCTGCACCGCCGAAGGTGTGGTGGCCATCTCCACCTGGCCGTTTTTGATGGTGAGGATGTACAAAGCCAGCTCCGCCTGGCGATCCGAGGTGAAGCCCTTGAACCAGGGGAGATCAGGGATGTCCCGGAGAGCCTGGAGTTTTTGAGGCAGCTCGGCCCGGGAGGGTGGATTCTGGCCAGCCAGAACATGGGCCATGAGGCGGACTACCATATAGCCCTGGGCGGCCAGATAATCCGGCTCACTCCTGAAACGCTGACGGTAGGCGCTGACAAAGCTCTGGACCGCCGGATTAGGATCCCCTTTAAAAAAAGCGTCCGGGAAGACGATGCCGTTCAAGGCCTGGTCCGCCCCCGTTTGCCCTTTGGGATGGGCCAAATTGCTGCCGAGAAGCTGCACCTTGGCCAGGGGACTTTTCGCCAGTTGGGTGGCGATGGCGGCCACGGTGCCGGCTTCATCCGGGACAAACAGGGCATCAACGGCAGGAGTATTTTCGGGACCGGGTTGCAAGGCCGTCAGAAGGGGGCTGAGCGACGAGGCCAAGTCCTGGTCATCAGGGGGATAGGTGGCCTGGCCCACCAGGGTGCCGCCCTGGGCCGTCAGCTCATCCCCGAAAACCTGGGCCATGGCGCGGCCATACGCGGAGTCCGGCGTAAACATGGCGTAACGCTTGAGGCCCCGCTCTCCTACAGTGTAGTGCAGGAGGGCCCGGATCTGGAGGGGAGGGGTGAGGAAGACCTGGAAAACCGAGGACCCGGCGGCAGTCAAATTCTGTTTCTGAGAGAGGCCGATGAGAGGCAGGCCGGCAGCCTGGGCGGCCTCGGCCGCGGCTTGGGCGTCAGTCGACGTCAGGGGGCCGAGGAGGGCCAACACCCGGGAGTCCTGGGACAAGTCCTGGACCGTGCGGGCCGCCTGGGCGGGATCGTTGGGGCAGTCGCGGTACACCAGTTCGAGCTGGGTCCCCTGGGCTGCCAACTCCATGCCCTGCTTCACCTCTTTCCCGTATTCAGCATAGCTGCCGGTCAGAGGCAACAGGCAGCCAACGGCCGGGTGCCCCGGAGCCGGGGATTTCTCGGAGGTCTGGGTCTCTTTGCTCTCCGGGAAGCGTTCCTTCAGGGTTTGCAGCCATTTGCGGGCCTCCTCGGGACGGTCGCCTTCCTGGGCCAGGCGGGCCAGGCGGAGGAGCATGGGTGCCGTCAAGGAGGAATCCCGATAGAGATTGGCCAGGGATTCCAAATCCGCAGGGGTGGCCTGTTCCACCAGCCTTTTCTTCAGGTTGTCAAACCACTCTTGATCGCCCGCGGGCAGATCCCGGGAAGCGAGCCTCAGGCGCAGAAAAGCTGGCTCGATCTCACCCTTTTTCAGGGCAATTTCGGCCAGCAGGGCGTTGGTGGAGAACCGCAGAGGCTCGGGAAGATCCGAGGCGGTGAGGCTTTCCAGGACTTCGGTGGCGAGCTCATTGCGGCCCAGCTTGAAATAGGCCCGGCCAATGCCGTATCTGACCTGGTATGCGGCTCCTTCTCCTACTCCCCGGTTAAGCAAGTCTTTGTAAGCATTGAGAGAACCCTGCCAGTCCCCCAACAGACCCAAAAGTTCGGCTTCCCGGAGGCGGGCCTGGTTGGCCCTGATTCCCTGGGGATTCTGTTGCAGATAGGCCGCATAGGTTTGGTAGGCCCGACTATAATCATGGCCGCGGTAATAGCTTTCAGCCTCCAAAAAAAGATTTTCACCCTTGTTTTGCGCCATGGGGGGCCGTGCCGTGGGAGATTGAGGGGCCCGTCCCTGGCAAGAAGACAAGAGCACTAGGGCCAGGGAAAGGAGGATGAACCTGAACCGCATAACTGTTGCCTTTGCTAAAGATGATGAAAGGAGGGAGCCAGAGTGTTAACACCCTTGCCCCCTCCTTGGATGTGCTGCCTCGATACCGTAAGGCTTATGTCAAGGCATCTACAGGAAGGCCGCGGAGCCGTCTCCCCGGCCCTCCCCGCCTGACATTATTTTTTGTCTTCTTTCACTTCTTCGAACTCGGCCTCCACCACGTCCTCTTCAGGCTTTTGGGCCTGGGCCCCGGCATGGGGGCCAGCTTCGGCCCCGGCCCCGGCTCCGGCCCCGGCGCCCGCCGCGCCGGCCTGGGCGTACATGGTTTCCGCCACCTTGTGGGAAGCCTTCATCAGTTCATCGCTGCGGCTCTTGATGGCCTGGACGTCGCCGCCTTCCATGGCCTCTTTGAGCTTTTTGATATGATCTTCGATGTTCGACTTGGTGGACTGGTCCACCTTGTCCCCCAGATCGGCGAGGGTCTTTTCCGTGGTGTAGATCAAGGAGTCGGCCTGGTTGCGGGCTTCCACCACTTCCTTCTTCTTTTTGTCTTCTTCGTGGTGCAACTCCGCTTCTTTTACCAGATTCTTAATTTCTACTTCGGAAAGGCCGCTGCTGGCGGTGATGCGGATGGACTGTTCCCGGCCGGTTCCCAGGTCCTTGGCCGAGACGTGCACGATGCCATTGGCGTCGATGTCAAAGGCCACCTCGACCTGGGGGACGCCCCGGGGCGCCGGCGGAATGCCGAAGAGCTCGAACTTGCCCAGGGTCTTGTTATCCCCTGCCATCTCCCGTTCGCCCTGGAGGACATGGATGGTCACCGCGGTCTGGTTGTCCGCGGCCGTGGAAAAGGTCTGGCTTTTCCTGGTGGGGATGGTGGTGTTCCGGTCGATGATGCGGGTGAAAACGCCGCCCAGGGTCTCGATGCCGAGAGACAAGGGGGTCACGTCCAAAAGCAGGATGTCCTTAACTTCGCCCTTGAGCACGCCGGCCTGGATAGCCGCGCCGATGGCCACCACTTCGTCCGGGTTGACGCCCTTGTGGGGTTCCTTGCCGAAGATGTTCTTGACCTTCTCCTGGACCTTGGGCATGCGGGTCATGCCGCCCACCAGAATCACCTCGTCGATGTCCTGAGTGGAAGTATTGGCATCCTTCACGGCTTGCATGCAGGGTCCCTGCACCTGGTCAATAAGATCTCCCACCAGGCCTTCAAGTTTGGCCCGGGTGAGCTTGAGCAGCAGGTGCTTGGGCCCGGAGGCGTCGGCGGTGATGAAAGGCAGGTTGACCTCGGTCTCAAAGGAGGTGGAAAGCTCCATTTTGGCCTTTTCCGCGGCTTCCTTGAGGCGCTGCAGGGCCATCTTGTCGCTGCGGAGGTCAATGCCCTGGTCCTTGCGGAACTCGTCGGCCAGAAACTCCATGATCCGCTGGTCGAAATCCTCGCCGCCCAGATGGGTGTCGCCGTTGGTGGACTTCACCTCGAAGACGCCTTCGCCGATCTCCAGGACGGAGATATCGAAAGTGCCGCCACCCAGGTCGAACACGGCGATGCGCTCGTCTTTCTTTTTGTCCAGGCCATAGGCCAAAGACGCGGCGGTGGGTTCATTGATGATGCGCAGGACGTTTAGTCCGGCAATGCGGCCGGCATCCTTGGTGGCCTGGCGCTGGGCGTCGTTAAAGTACGCCGGCACGGTGACCACCGCGTCGTTCACCTTTTCCCCCAGGTACTCTTCCGCGGTCTGCTTCATCTTGGTGAGGATCATGGCGGAAATTTCCGCGGGGCTGTAAACGCGGCCTTTAATTTCAATGGCGGCGTCGCCGTTATCGGCCCGCACGATTTTATAAGGCATGATCTTCACATCCCGCTGGACCTCGGGGTCTTCAAATTTGCGGCCGATGAGGCGCTTGACCGCAAACACGGTGTTCAAGGGGTTGGTGATGGCCTGGCGTTTGGCGATCTGCCCCACCAGGCGCTCACCGCTATCGGTAAAGGCCACCACCGAGGGGGTGGTACGGCTCCCCTCCACATTGGGGATGACCTTGGGTTCACCGCCCTCCATAATGGCCACACAGGAATTGGTGGTGCCTAAATCAATGCCGATGACTTTCGACATGGAAGGATTCCTCCTAAGCAGTCTTATCTATCTTGATTTTAATGGGTTTTTCGGTATTGCGGGCTACTACCACCATGGCCGGGCGCAGCAGGCGGTTCTGCAAAAAAAAGCCCTTTTGCAGCTCCTTCAGCACGGTTTGGTCCTCCACTTCGGGAGCCTCCTCTTCCATGACGGCATGGTGGTAAGCCGGGTCGAAACGCTCCCCCACGCTGTTGATGGGGGTGGCCCCAAAGCGGCCCAGGACCTTGAGAAAATCTTGTCTTACCAAGTCCAGGCCTTCCATCAGGGCTTCCGGGGCCTCTGCCTGGCGGCCATGCTCCAGGGCCCGCTCCAGGTTGTCCAGCACCGGCAGGAGTTCCTTCAACAGGTTTTCGTTGGCGAACTGGCGCAACTCCGAGACTTCCCGCTCCTGCCGTTTCTTGATGTTTTCCAACTCCGCCGCCAGCCTCAGGAAGCGGTCATAATTTTCCTGGGCCTCCTTGGTCTTTTCGGCCAGCTGGTTTTGCAACTCCTCAATATCCTGAGGGAGCTCCTCGGGGGGGCCGGCAGTTGCTTCGGCGCCCTCCGGCGGCTCTCCCGGTTTATAGATTCGGGTCATCAGGTTATAGGAACCTCCCGTTGTACAAAAATCTTCGCTATCCGCATGAAGTCAGCTAGCGGATACCTGCACGAAAACATCAATTATGCCGCTTGGTAAACCACTTGCTGACGAGTAAGGCGGTGTACTTCACGATGGGCACCACCCGGGCATAGTCCATGCGCATGGGCCCTATGACCCCGAGACTGCCCACCGGCGCCTGCTCGCTCCGGTACGAGGAAGCCACCAGGCTGAGCTGCATTTCCGGAAATTGTTCATCCGGGCTGATGACGATGTGCACTCCCTGGGATTTTAAGGCCTGATCCAGAAGGATGATGAGGTTGTGTTTCTCCTCAAAAGCCTTGAAGATCAGCCGGATTTTTTCCACGTCGGCGGTAAACTCGGGGTAGTCCAGGATATGGCTGGTCCCCTCAATATAAAGCCCCTCTTCGTCGCCCTCCGATTGCAGGGCCTGGCGGCTGAGGCTCAGAGCCTGCGAGACAATCTTATCGAACAGGTTCTTCTCTTCCTCCATTTGCCTGAGGATGCGGTGCCGGGCTTCAGCCAGGGTCAGGTTCTGGCAAATTTCATTCAGGTACCGGCTGAAGCGGTCCAGCTGCTCCTGGGTGTAGGAGGTCTCCACCCGCAAAAATCGAGTTTGCACCTGCTGGTCTTGGGCCACCAGCAGGCAGAGAATGCCGTCGCTCCCCAGGGCGATGAACTGGATGTGCCGGAGCAGCATCCCCTGAGGCCGGGGGCTGAGCACCAGAGCCGGGTGGCCAGCAGCCGTGGACAGGGCCCGGGACGCCTGGCGAAAAAGCTCCGGGGGATCCACCGCCGAAGGGGTAAAGGCCTCCTCGATCTGCCGCTGGATGCCCGCACCCAGCCCCTGAATGGGTAAGATCCGGTCCACGTAGTACCGGAACCCAAGCGGTGTCGGCACCCGGCCGGCGGAGGTGTGAGGCTGCCTTAAATAGCCCCGCTCCTCCAGCTCCAGCATCAGGTTGCGGATGGTGGCCGGAGACAAGTTGAGCCCGCAGAATTTAGCCACGATGCGGGATCCCACCGGCTCGCCTGTCTGTATATAATGGGCCAACACCGTCTTTAAGACCAGTGTTTCCCGTTCTGCCAAAGTTTCCGTGGAGTTACCCATGCTGCTGATTATAGTATGGTAATCTTCATTCCCGGTTTGTCAAGGGATACAAGGAATCTTTACCGGGGGAGGCCGGCGCTGCGTTTGCAGGCGGCTGTTAAATTATCCCTGGCAGCGGTGCCGGATACTTTCCCCTTCCACCATGTACACTACCTGTTCGGCAATGTTAGTGGCGTGGTCCCCGGCCCGCTCCAGGTTGCGGACCACGGTGATCTGGCTTTGGCCCAGGGCCACCGCTTCCTGGGAACGTCCCATGTACTCCAGGAGTTCCTGGATAAGGGCCCGGTCAAGATAATCCACCTCGTCGTCCTGCTTGCAGACCTCCCGGGCCAGGACCGCGTCCTGGGACAGAAAGGCCCTGAGGCTGTCCCGGAGCATGTGCTGCACCATCCTGGACATGCGGGAGAGGTCCCGGTGGATCTCCGATTTTGGCAACTGCACCAGGTTCAAGGCCTCTTCCGCCACATTCACCGCCAGGTCTCCGAGGCGCTCCAGCTCCACGATGAGGTGGTCAACCGCCATCACCTGGCGCAAGTCAATGGCCACTGGCTGATAGAGGGCGATGATCCTCACACAGGCGGCGTCAAGTTCCTCCTCCAGGTCGTTGATGGCCTTGTCCCCCTTAATAACCTCCTGGGCCAGGTCGGAGTCCCGGGCCGTGAGGGCCGTAAAGCTCCGGTCCAGCGCGGTTTCGGCCAGGGCGGCCATCTTGAGGAGTTGCTCCTTCAGAGCCTCGAGCTCCCGGCGAAATTTGTCATAACCTTTAAATTTATCATCCATGGCATACCTCGAGCGTTGCAGGAGACATCACCAGGAGTCTATCAACTTTGGGAGGTCTGAACAATCCTCGCCGGTGGCTTTTTGAGCGACCGTTTTCCTATTGGGGTGAGTAAAGGTCTTGTCACCGGGAGTAACGGCCACCTCCAGGCGACCTTTGGAGATATCGATGCCCACAAAGCTATCAGATGCGGTTATGATCAAGCTTGAGCTTCCCGTCCTTGTAAATGCGGACTTTGAAGCCCCTGCGACGGTTTGGGATAAAAGCAGGCCGCGGTGTGGCGACCCGGCTCAAACACGGTCCCCTGGACCCAGGGAAGGGACGGTCTGCCACACCGCCGCCCAGGGGGAGTGCCTCCGGGCTGGCTGGAGGCACTCCCCCTGAACCGGTGCACTGTGACCCGGAACGTAAAACCCTTATACTCCAGTGAGGCCACATTGATCAACATGAGTTACCTTTAATATACAAAGGAAGGGCGGGTGAGCCACCTACTCCCCCTGTCATCCTCTCAAGCTAAATCCTAAAAAAACCGGCCCCCTCGGGGGGGCCGGTTTTATTTTTATGAGACTGATATCGGGTTAGAAGCCCCGGTTGGCCATGCGGGCATAGAGCATGGCGGTGGTGCGGTAGACCAGGTGGGCGATCTTGGTGTACGGCGCATAGAAGAACAGGCAGAAAATCATCACCAGGTGCAGGAAGTAGGTGGGGTAGGCCAGGGTGGCCGAACCCAGGAGCCTGAAGGCCCAGGAAAGGATCCCGGTGAGGCCTACCGCGGCGATGAGGTAGATCAGCTGCCAGTCAAAGTAGGTGCCGTACCCGGCCTTCTCGGCATTTTCCTGGCGGGTCACGTAGATCCGGTAAATCCCGTAGAGCAGGAGCGCCGAACCCAGGATGGCCAGCCACTTCAGGGGATCCGGGTGCCAAAACAGGGTATAAGGTGATTCAAAGTGGAACACCCACTCCCTGAGGAACCCCCAGGAGGTGACGATGGCCAGGAAGATGAACCCAAAGACCAGCAAGAGGTGGTTTAAGGCCCGGCCGAAGGTGGTTTCGCAGTTCCGGAAGCGGTTGTGCACCAGGATGTCCTTGATGACCTCCAGCAGGTTGCCCACCATATTGCCCTGGAGTTTCACCTTCCAGGGGTTGGCTTCGTTGAGATCCTTCCAGTATTGTATGACGCCCAGACCCAGGACCCCTAGGGCAAAGAAGAGCGCCGGTACAAAGATCAGGTCTATGCCCAGCAGGGTGGGGAACAGTTTGGAGTAAACGATTTCTCCCTGGGGAATGGCGATGCCCTGGTGAACCAGGCCGCCCGCCACCTTGACGCCAAGGAGGCCCAGGCCGTAGAGCCAGACCAAAAGAAGGATCACGGGCAGGGCGATCAGGGCCGGGAGAAACTTGAGGTCTCCCACCAACCGGGCCAGAATGGGTGGAAAGGCGTAGTTTTCGATACACATCTGCCGCAGGACGCCTAGAACCTCCCCAGGCTTGGCCCCCCGGGGGCAGTGCACGGTGCAGTCGCTGCACTGATGGCACAGCCAGATGTCCGGGCTCTTGAGGACGCTTTTCAGACCCCATTGGGCCTGGAGCATCTCTTTCCTGGGAAAGGGTTTTTCGTCGGGGCTCAGG
>Ga0207862_1000106_pt1 | contig 21484 bp, 21 predicted proteins | sample LuqExpMetageno81_FD_187838 | JGI IMG/M metagenome (GOLD analysis project Ga0207862, IMG submission 187838) | Tropical forest soil microbial communities from Luquillo Experimental Forest, Puerto Rico - Sample 81 (SPAdes) | ecosystem: Environmental > Terrestrial > Soil > Tropical forest ... | reverse complement strand
ATTCCACGTTTTGTCGTCCACGTCCTGTTTACCAGATGCGTTTTCCGCAATCTCCTTCACCCGCGAGCGCGCCTCCTCATGATTCATGTTTCTATCTCCCTGCGCCGCAAGCGTATCCCGCTGGCTGCGTACTGTCAATTTTATCCCACCCGCTGCAGAGTAGTAACAGACGGCGCAGACGAGTAGAATGAGGCTTAGAGGCCTTCCGCAAGGCTGGGTTAGCGCCGCTGTTATTAATCGCCGGATGGTAGCTCAAATCAGAATAAGGAAAGCATATGACAAAGCTCTTTGTAGGAAGTCTCTCGTTTAACACGACCGATGAGGGCCTGCTGCGGTTGTTTACCGAGAAAGGCTACAAGCCCGTCTCTGCCCGCATCATCACCGATCGGGAAACGGGACGGTCACGCGGTTTTGGGTTTGTAGAACTTGGGCCGGGAGATGACGCCGCAAAGGCCATCGGGGAATTCAACGGGTTGAATGTTGAAGGCCGTACGCTCCAGGTTAACGAAGCGCGTGAACAAGGGTCCCGTGGCGGCGATCGTCACGGGGGTGGACGAGGATTTTCGGGCGGTCGATCTGGGCGTGGCGGACGCAGAAGCTATTAGTTGCTCTCGGCCCGTGGTTGGGCGCGCTCAATCTTTTTCGTGATGCGGGTGCGCCGGCAGCAGAAGTTCTGTGGAGCAAGACGTGAGTGTAAAAGTTGTCGCCGCGATAAACAGCATGAACAAACAGGGGCATGATGCGCATCTATATCGGCATCAGGGCACGGTGTGGGTTGAGATCGACCAGTGTATGCTCGCCTCGTTCCACGAAATTGAGGAACTGGTCGATGGAGTCCATTCCTTCGAAGAACTAGCCGAGTTCTTCAAAAAAAGGCATGCGGAGCTACTTGACGGCCTTCGACCTCTCTCGCGGTCGTAACCATCACTCGCTGGACGATTTGTTTCAAAATCGCACCCAATTAGTTGTGCTAGCCCCCGATCGGCAATCTCACCGCCGGTGACGTTCGCACCGTACCGGCGATCACTCGTATGGAAGAGTTTCACCGGGAAGATCGCTTCCTGTGATGCGTAGCCGGGAACAATCAGCGCATGCTATCCAAAAGCCGGGCCCGGCCAATCTTCGAACTTCTGCCTGCAGCAAGGTTCATTGAGGCTTTTGCGGTCCCGAGCTAATCGATTTCAAACGATACGCAGCCTTACTGTATCTGGTTGATTTTGAAGTTAGACGGAGTTTTCGCGAACGACTGTCGCCAGCGAATCCGACACGAGAGCCGAAACCGTTTCGGACTTGAGCATGTGCGCTGAACTGCTTGCTAAGCCAGTCAGGGCCACCCACCTAAACCTGTCTTGCCGCCGGGCACGGTTTGCCTTCGTGCCCCTTCGCCCTGTGGTGCTTGATCTCGGCGTATAAGCTCTCACGTTGTTTTTGCACTTCCGCGCGTTCTTCGTCCCCATATACGAGATCAGGACTGAGCAGATTGAGTTTGTTATTCAAAGCGATGAGTTGACGGACCAGTTCGTCCTTCACTTGGCAGTTCATCAATTCATTGTACTCTCCCGTCCGAGATTTGTTTGTGATTCGGACCGTCGCGTGTCGCAAGCCTCATTTCAACTTGCGTGTCACCTATCCGACTGACCACTATCGCCGATTTCTGCTCGCGGGATGTCATCTCTTCAAATCACGAATTGACCGAAAGGATCCGAGCTTCATCATCGCTCACCATCACGCCTGAACGCCCTCCACCTGCTCAAGCCACGCAGGTCTGTGCTCATAAAATGCCTCTTTTCCGAACCGTGAGGAGAAGTCGCGTCTCATCGGAGAGGCTCCCCAGGTAAATTAGAGTTAACCCCTGTTCTTCGCTCTCTGGAAGGCTTCCGTCGCGAATCGGCGAGAGTCGTTGCCGGCGCGCGGCAAATTGGCGAGTCCGACTTCGTCCTCGCGGACCCTCAAACGGATTCGCGCACGGATCGCTGGAAAATAGCGGTGTCCCGCATCGCGATTATGAAGTACAACGCGAACCCGATCAGTGCAAGTCCCGTGCCCGCGAGCGCGGGAGCCACGCCGACAATCGGGATGATCTTCCCGAGCGTCAGGCTTCCGACCGGAATGCCCAGGCGTAAGGCTAGATTGAAGACGCTCATGACCCTGCCCCGCATCTGATCGGAGACGATCAGCTGCACGAGCGAGAGCAAAATCGACAAGGACGCCATAATCGTCGCCCCGCTCGCGAATATCAGGAGGCAGGCAAGCGGGAGCCGGTTGTTTAGCGCAAACGCGCAGGTTGAAGCCCCAAGCCCGATCAAGGTCAAGAGCACGACGTGTCCGTGTTCTTTTAGCTTCTCCAAAGCAGCGACGATGAGCGCACCGGCGATGGCTCCCGCCCCCGAACAGACCAACAGCACCTCGTAGGTCTCCGGCCCGCGACGAAACACAGTTTGAACGATGGCCGGCAGGAACGCCGTGAGGGCGAAGCCGAGCGAGGTGGTGATGAATGCTAGAAAGACGAGCGCGGAAAGACCTTCGCGCTGACGAATGAATTTCAACCCCTCTTTCATGCTCTCGAGGATGGCCTCCTTCGACTTCTGGGGAATAAACGTCACTCGAATCATCAGGAGCGATGCGATCACGGCAAGATAAGACACTCCGTTCAGTGCAAAACACCACGTCGGCCCCACGGCGCTGTACGCCAAACCTCCGAGAGCCGGTCCCAGCACTCGCGCAAGGTTGAATTGAATCGAGTTCATCGCAATCGCATTCGACAGATCTTCCGCCGGAACGAGCGTAGGCAGCAGCGCTGAATAGGCAGGCCCGCCAAACGACTGGCCGAATCCGACCACGAAGGAAAGGGAAAGAATTTCCCAGATTCGTACGCTGTGTCTATAGAAAAGGGCGGCGAGCACAAAGGCGCAGAGCATCTGAATGTACTGCGACCCCAGCAACAATTTCCTGCGATCGAGGCGGTCCGCGAAAACCCCTCCTACCAGCGAGAAAAGAATGATCGGCAGCTGGCCGAGAAAGAGATCCAACCCAAGATAAAACGGGTCTTTCGTCAGGTCATAGACGAGCCAACTCTGTGCAAACTGCTGCACAAACGTACCGATGGTCGAGGCGCATGCCCCCAGCCACATGAGGCGGAAGTCCCTGTGCCGGAACGCTCGGAAAACCCGTTGGAGGAAAAACGCATGCAGCACGGGGCCGGCCTCCTTCTCGGCAGGAAGCCGAGTCGTCGCGCTTACTGCAAAGCTACTGACAACGGTCTGATGCGCGGCAGGCTAATCTCGTTTGAATGCCGCGCGCATGAGAATCCCACGCAATCGCTGCCGCTGGGCCTAAGCCGAACGTATCGAGTAGAGTCGAATGGAGAAGATAGTTCGCCGGAGGTCCAGCACCGTGAACAGTCAACGAAAGACATCGCAAATTGTGGGTTGAACAGTGGGTTGGACATTCCGCTATCCGAGGGTGACCCTCGAGAAAACCGACCCGTTTGGCTGAGTCTGCGGCCACGACATACCTAGCCAGCGTCCGGCGGGCGAGAAGTAGGCATCGCCGGGATGGGCGATAAGTAGCCAACAGCGATGGCTCTAGCTCATTGGAGTGCGCTGCGCCGATGCCTCGGCGATGCGGCCCCCTTGCCAACGCAGTGCCCAGGCTAGCACTGCTCCAGCCGCACCGCTCACAGGTACAACGGCGGTGTGCCACACCAGTAGGTGCGCGGCCTCGAAATTCGCACAATGCAGTTCCAGCACACCGACACCCGCCAGACCCGCAAGTGTACCCGCCACCAAGCCAGCGGAAACAGAATTCACGGCAAAGCCACGCCGGAGCATCAACCAACAGAGTAGACCGGCGGGTATGGCATGAAGAAAGCCTGTGAGCAGGCAGATAATCCCCGCGGAAAGAAAGTGCTCGGTTCGATAGTCTCGGAAGAGCAACCCGAGCACACCAACTAACACCGCGCAGTTCGTTGCCAGAAGTGCGCTTGGAGAGAGCTTACGGAGACTCCCTGGAATCATGGCATTGACGAACTCCGTCGCTGCCACCGCTATGAGGATTGTCAGCACCGGAAAGAACAACATTAGCTGCAGTGAATTCATTTTTTCCACGCCATAGAACCCGGCTCGGGCTGCCCCTGCGACAGCAACGGCCGCGCAGAGTAGAGCCAAGCCGCATGCCAAGATCCATGTCGGAGGCAGGCAGCGGACGGGTTGCAACGTCGCTTTGACCGAGTCGGCGATGCTTCCGAGCAACACTGGCTCGACCGCATGCGGAGTTTGCGAAACTCTCTTCAGCGTTTCGTCAATTTCTCTGTCAATCACGCCTGTCCTCCGCTTTGCCCTTTCCTGCTTCCCATCGCGCTCATCGTTTCCCTCAACTTCCTATACGCCCTGTGCGCTTTTTGTTTCACCGATCCCACGCTCGTTGAGGTGGCGCGCGCTACCTCCTCCAACGACATCCCTGCCACCTTCAACATCTCAATTACCTCGCGCTGGCTTTCCGGGAGCGGCGCCAACACGTCCCGCAGGTCATCCGGCGGCCTCCCTTTGCCCGAAACCGTCGCCGCGGCGGTGGAGATTTCTTCGAGTCTCTGCTCGTGGACCCTGGTCCGTATTGCCTTTCGGTAGTGATCCACTCGGACATGCCGAGCAATCGCATAAAACCACGGGAGCACCGGCTCGCCCGACCGATACGTGTGACGCACACGGTGGATGCGAAGCCAGGTTTCCTGCAGCAAATCATCCGCATCGCTGCGGCTGGCCAATTGCGCTACAAAAAAGCGATGTAATTGCGGGCTAATACCCTCGACGAGGGCCGTGGCCGCCGCGAAATCACCCTCCTGATAGCGGGCCATCAGCATCTCCAGATTGCTGTCCGGGCACATGACTAGATAGTCTCGGTCCAATCTTTACGTTTATGAGCGTGTTCCTGCAATCCGCTTCCGGTCCTCAGCCTGCACGGCCCGACCCCTTTCCGTCCCATTAAAACGTATTCGCTTGAAACGACCAGAAAGTTACGCTTGTTGGTTTCAATTTGAGAGATTCTTAAGTCCAAAGCCCCTACCGCACCGGACCGTAACTTTTCGACGTGCCCAAGCGAAAACTTTCCTGTGAGCGTTGCTCCATTTGCCGAACGAGTCCCGAAGCTCGTGGCCGGAGCATGCGTTCACTACAAACTCTAAGGAGATCGGAATGAATCTTGAAAGGTTCCAAAGGTCTTATCCGTGGCGCGTTGGCCTTACCCTGGTGGCTGTATTTCTCAGTGCCTCAATGGTGGTTGCAGGCCAACACGAACGCAGCGTTTTTGTACTCACCAGCACAAATAACGCGAGCAGTAATGCTGTCGTCGTGTTCACCCTGGACACCGAAGGGACGCCCTCTCTGTCCTTGACAGGCACGTTGCCCACAGGCGGTAAGGGCGGTGCGAGCACGAATGCCGGAATTCTCCAATTTGGGGATGATTTGGGCGCGGTAGCGAATTACGGATCAAATAGCGTCAGCCAATTGATCCGCTCCGGCGATTTCATCGCGATCGGAAAAACGATCAATCTGGCGCCTGACTGCGGGAAGCCCGACTCTGTCGCGCTGACCAAGGAACATCTCTTCGTGGTCGGGACGAATTGTGCCGAAACTCATGCATGGCCCGCAGGCACTTTGGACGGTACCATTGTTCCTCTTTCCGATCCGTCCGCCGCGCAGATAGCCGTCGGCGAGAACTGGGCGGCTGTAACGCTAGCCTCAGGGTCCGTCCTTCAACTCCCGCTCACTCAAGATGATGGGGTACTCAACGGAACGAGCGCGACCGTGACACTTCCCAGCGATGCGAACAGCGTGCCCCTCGGGGCCAGCTTCTGGGGGAACATTCTCGGGTTCACCCCGGCTCATAGTCCCGACAGCTTTGCCATCGTGAACGAGAACAGGAGCGTTTTCCCGGTGGCTGGGCCGACACCGCCCTATCCCTCTAACGCTCCCTGCTGGGTGGCCAAAGGGCCTGGGAGCGTTTGGTACACAGGAAATTCCCCCGGTCACGCAATTTCCATATTCTTTAGCGACGCCCAAGGGGGGGTGTTCTACAAATCAGTACCCCTGCCGGGCTCGCCCACGGACCTGACAGTGTCGCGCGACCGCAAGTGGCTCGCTGTCATTTACACTTCTGGCAGCAACGCGTATGTGGCTGTTTTCCGAATAGACGCTTACGGCGACCTCAGGCCACTGGCAACTTCGAGTTCCATCGGCGTAGCTTCCTTTAGCGGCGTGGCGTTCAGCGAATAGGTGTTCTATTCATTCTCGCTCGGCCCGGCGGTGATCTCCCGCCGGGCCACTCGACGATTCCGCAAAGTCCCACGTCTCTGCCGTCTCTATCTCCTCTCCAGAAGACCGAGCGCCACTCGAGCGTCGGTGCTCGCCTTGGTACGAAAAGGCGATTTGAAGCGCTGCCCGCTGTATCGCACTCTGCACAAAGCCATCCAACTCACCTCGTCCTTCGACCTGATCGCTCCTTAGATACCTCGTGACAACCAAACGCTCACCATTGGCCCGAGTCTGAACTAATGCTCAGTTTTTCGTGGGTTGGTACGCGTGAATTATGGTATTCGTGTGTGAGACTGGCACTGCCCTGCCTTATGAACGTCTACTTTGGTTTTACCGTGGCTGGGAACCGTTCCTCGTTGGAGGCTGCCAAAAGAATCGTCAGCGTTCTCCAATCGATGGGACACGAAGTCCTGACAAGCCATTTGGTGCGGGAAGATGTCTGGGAGGCTGACCGGTCGGTGGCGGCTGAAGAGATCTTTGCTCGCGATATGAAGTGGCTTGACCAGTGTGACCTGTTCGTTGCCGAGGTCTCGGGTTCGTCCTTTGGCTTGGGCTTTGAGACTGGCTACCTGCTCGGAGCTACAAAAAAGCGGATCATTCTTCTCTACCAGCGAAAAGCGGAACGTCAGATTTCCCTGCTCATTACTGGAAATACGCATCCCAACTGCGTCTTGATCCCGTATTCGAAACTAGAAGAACTGGAGGTGCTAGTTCGGAAAGCTGTGCCGGCCGGATAGGTCGCCGGGAAGAGTCGGAAAATCAGACAGCCGTAGGCTAGACAGATCGCTCAGACAGTGGCCCTGTCCAGCGATTGCCTTTCTCAGGCTCGTCACTCTGGATAACCTTCAGAATCAGATCCAATTCTGTTCCTCCCATAGAAACAAATGCTATGCCCATACCACGACCCTCTCTCACATTGCGAACGATGGCGCGAACTCGAATCTGACCCTAAGGCAAGGAGAAGTGCAGATCGGGGCAAGAACCCAGAGCCATTAGCTCATGCGAATCCTGAAGCAACGACAACCCAATTCGCAAATGACCTAAGAGGAGAGCTCCCCTCCCAACTTCTGTGGGTTTGCGAAGCCAGCGCCTTTCATGAGCCCGACGATCTTGATTTCTGAGTTGTCCTTCAAACGGTGACTTGAGTGAAGCTAGCGTGCTAGCACGCCCTGTGTTTCGTCATCAGAAGATTCGACGGGCGTCCGAATATTCCTCGTTGTCAGGCCGCAGCAAGCTCCCGTGCAAGGTGCGTTTCAGCATGGCATCGGCGGCTTGGCTCATAGAATGCTGAGGAGAGACGCAAGAACGGCAAAGAGGATAAGAACGATATGACAGCCGTTCAAGCGGCATTCAGCTAGCATGTTGCTTGACGCACGGTCGTACGCATTGTAGCGTTTGCGTGCGTCGTGCCGCGCGAGACGAGTCCCGATTTGGATTGCACGTGGCACGTAAGGAAATCAAATGAGCGGTATTGCCAACCCCTCCTCTGTTTTGGAGCGACCGTCCGGGTTCCCTGTTGAATCCATCCGCACGTTGTTTCCCGCTCTGCAACGAGAACCCGGATTCATCTTTTTCGACAATGCCGCAGGCGCTCAAGTGCCGCAGATTGTGCTTGATGCTGTTAACCGGCACTTGGTGGAGCGCAACGTGCAGCGCGGGGGCCGTTATCGGCACAGCCAGCAAGTGGATGCGATTATCGCGCGCGCACGCGAAAGTGTCGCGGCTCTTCTCAATGCCCGAGACCCGAGCGAAATTGCGTTTGGTATGAACGCCACTTCCTTCATTCGCATTGTGAGTTTGGCGATCGGGCAGACGCTCCGCGGACGCAACGAGATCATCGTCACCGACATCGATCACGAAGCGAATATTGCCACCTGGCTGGCCCTGGAAAGAGAAGGCGCGAAATTTCAATGGTGGAAGATGCGGGATGACGGCAATCTGCATCCCGAAGACTTGAAACCCATTCTGTCTACCAAAACACGCCTGGTGGCGTGCACCTCGGCGTCCAATGCTCTGGGCTCGATTGTCGACGTTGCCAGGGCTGCCAAGCTCGTCCACGAAGCGGGCGGCGAGATTTTCCTCGATTGCGTGCACTACGCGCCGCACGCTGCTATTGATGTTCAAAGCTTCGATTGCGATTACCTGGTTTGTTCCGGCTACAAGATTTTTTCTCCGCACATGGGATTCCTGTGGGGACGCCGCGAACTTCTGAAGAAGTTGCCGACCTTTCGCGAGGACTTCATTCCCGACGAGCCTCCCGGAAAAATCGAAGCCGGAACTTTTATCTATGAAAATGTAGCGGGCATGGATGCGGCCGTCTCCTATCTTGAAAATCTGGGAAAGACTCTGAGAGCGGGCAAAGAAGACGATCAAGTAGACTCCCGGCGCGCCCATATCGTCCGAGCGATGACGGCCATTCGTTCATATGAAGAATCTTTGTCGCTGGAATTCCTGCGTGTTTTACGTGAAAGCGGGGCCACGATTTACGGCTTGCGCGAAGATCACCGTGTGCACGAACGCGTGCCCACTCTGTGCTTCAACCTTAAGAAAACCTCTCCAGCAAAAGTTACAGAGACGATGGCTGACGCGGGCATTGGCATACGCGATGGTCACATGTACACGCCGCGGCTGATGAAGCGGTTAGGTTTGCGCCAGGATAGCGGGGTCGTCCGAGTCTCCGCAGTCCACTACAACACCATGGAAGAAATGCGTCGCTTTGCCGACGTCTTGCTCAATTTGAGCAGGCATGAATAAAGTTCCCGAGACCTCCGAGGGCCTTGCGTCTGACGCCAACGACCTGCCTAGCCGTCCCGTGGAGACGGCGGAACTAAAGCGTAGACTCACCCAGCGGCAGCTCAGCATGCTGGCCATCGGCGGGGCGATTGGGGTCGGCCTGTTTTTGGGAAGCAGCCTGACGATTCGGCTGGCCGGGCCTGGCGTGATCGTCTCTTATCTTCTCGGGGCCATTATCGCGCTCATCGTCTCTTACTCGATTGTAGAAATGGCCGTCGTGCATCCCGTCGCCGGCTCTTTCGGCGTCTACGCGCAAACTTATCTGAGTTCTTGGGCGGGATTCTCGGTACGCACCACGTACGGACTGGTTCAGATCATTGCGATCGGCGCGGAAGTGACGGCCGTGGGGATCTATTTCGCGTTTTGGTTTCCGTCGGTCCCCCAATGGATCTGGGTGGTAGCGGTTTCCATTGGGCTAGTCGCGCTGAATATGCAGCAGGTGGGCCGTTTCGGCGAGTTCGAATATTGGTTTGCTCTAATTAAAGTTTTGGCAATTGTTTTTTTCATTGTCATTGGCTTGGATTTGATACTCGGTCTGAGCCGCAGGCCGGCCGTGGGTCTCTCCAATCTCACAGCGCACGGAGGCTTTCTCCCTAATGGCTGGAAAGGCGTCTGGCTGGCACTTACTCTTGTGCTCACTAGCTACATGGGCGTCGAAATCATCGCGGTTACTGCGGGCGAGGCGGAACGTCCCGAGGTATCCATTCCCCGCTCGATGCGCACGATTGTCGGTCGGCTCATCCTCTTTTACGTTCTCGCCATTACCATCATGCTGGCGATGACACCTTGGAATCTCACGTCCTCGGGCACCGGCATTACCGGGAGTCCGTTTGTGAGCGCTTTTTCGGCCGTCGGTATCCCTTACGTGCCAAGCATCATGAATCTGGTGGTGATCACGGCGGCACTCTCAAGTTCCAACACGGATTTGTACCTCACAACGCGCATGCTTTTTTCCTTGTCGAGAAGCCAACATGCCCCGGAATGGCTCGGGCGCCTCAGCGAAAGTGGCGTTCCTCGGAGTGCCCTGGCTGTTTCGACGGGAGGCATGGTGGCGGCGACATTGCTGGCGATCTATGCACCAGCAAAAGCATTCCTTCTGCTGTATGGCACTGCAGTAGCTGGGATGCTTTTTGTCTGGATCGTTATTCTGGTGACCCATCTTGCGTTTCGGCGCGCGCTTGGTCCCGACCGAGTTGCCCATCTTCCCCTGCACCTCCGGTTCTTTCCGTATTCGACATGGCTGGGCATTATCGCTCTTGTGGGGATCACCGCGAGCACGTTTTTTGTCGAGGGCCTGCAGTACTCGGTCCCTGCCTTCCTCTCTCTTCTTTTGCTGATTTCTCTAGGGTACTGGAGAGTTCGGAAAGAAAAGGCTTCGCGCCACGGATGGAACGCTTGTGACCATTACAACAGCTAGCAAAACTCAGGTTCCAGGTCACCTTGTTGGGTGATTTGTGCGGGGCTGACCTTCGAGGGAAGCAGGGGAAATCAGGTCCTTACGAAGCCGGTTGAAGCTCTGCCGTTCTAACGAAATCACGACACCAAGCTTGGCTCTCATTGGTGTACACCACCGCCATATCGCCACGCGAATTCCAAAATTCATACTGGGCTGCACCCTGAATAACTGGTCATATAAGCCTCAACCTTTAGACAAGATCATCGTCCTCTGTCTACACTCGCAACTTTCACTAGTTCCAGTCGACAAGCTTGCCCGCTGCTTTGGACTGCGACCGCCGCTTCGCACTTTTCTCGTTGGCATAACCAAACAGCATGGTGCAATTCATTTTTGACGACTACCGAATTTACATTCTCGTTTCGTCGTCGGCCGGTGCGCTGCGCTGGTTCATTCTCGATACGGGCGTCGGACGCTGGAAACTTGGCTTCAGAGGAATGCGATCCCCGCTCGTTGTTCCACCGTTAACCGATGGCGATGCACAAATAGCTAAATCGTGGGCAAAGACTTCTTAGATCAACGGTTTCGTAGCGACAGATCAGAGGCAAAGCGACAGGAGAGTTAGTTATGCAGAGCAGTCCAATATTCGTATCCAGCGGAGCATCGGCTTCGGGTTGGCTGCATCGCTGTTGTTTTCTCGCCATCCGCGCTGAGATTCGCGCGGCGCCGGCCAGCGGGCTGAAAAGCATCATGGTTTAGGTACGAGATCACTGGCAACTTCACTGCTTGGACTGGGGCGGAGCAAAGCAGCCGTTGCTATTACTCACTGGGTTAGGGGACACCGCCTATATCTATAGCGTCGAGCCCGTCGGATTCACCCCTCCCGCCCCTTCCAAACAGCGCGCCATCCAATGCGCGCGTTCTTCGGGGCTCATTCCGTATGAAACTATCTTGAGGAAGGCGCTTCCAGGGGACGCACATCGCGTTCAACCTTATGGGCGATCTCGTCCTCGGCAACCTCCAAGTCGTAGCGTGTTTGCAGATTCATCCAGAAAGTCGGACTGTTCTTGAAGTAGCGCGCGAAACGCAGCGCTGTATCGGCTGTAATTCCGCGTTTCTCGTTTACGATATCGGCTATTCGCGTCACGGGTACGCGCAAATCCATAGCCACTCGGTTCATGCTCAGCCCGAGCGGAGCCATAAATTCCTCTCTGAGAATTTCACCTGGATGCACCGGTTTAAGTTTTTTTGTCATGCTCTTGGCTCCTAGTGGTAGTCGACGATCTCAACGCCGTAGGCATGCCCATCACGCCACTCAAAGCAGATGCGCCATCGGTCGTTGACGCGAATACTGTACTGCCCTTTGCGATCCTCCTTCAGGCGCTCTAGTCGGCTTCCTGGTAGCATTGACAGCGTCCGGAGATCCGGAGCCGCATCCAGCATGTCCAGCTTCCTAAGGGCCTGGCGTTCAATTGCTTTAAACCGACGCACCGACTCTCGATGAAAAAGCCGCTCGGTGTCGACGCAGCGGAACGATCGAATCACAGGATTGAGGCTATACTGTTGCTCGTTAAATGTCAATCAGTAAGGGTTTTATGGTGGGCCTGGGTGGACTTGAACCACCGACCGCGCCCTTATCAGGATCGAGGCCTTCGCTGTATCTTCGTCACGTTCAACTGTGAGATCCCCCAACACGCGCCACCTCAATCCCCGGCGTCTTGTATGCAACGATCAGGAATGGCGAGGATTGGCTTCCGACCTTCACACTTCTGTGACCGGATCGGGGAGTGTTTTTTTCTCCAGGATTCAGAAGAACTAGGTTGGAACATCGCCGTTCGCGATGCCGCGACGCTAAAATGCCTACAGTCGGCCTAAAAAGATGGGAACTTCGCCAGCAATTCTCTCCTTAATTGTGAGGCTTCGTCTCGATTTAAGGATTCAGGCGGTAGCTGTCGCAGTCGTTCGATAGCAGATTCAAGGGAAGCGAGAAAGGCCTTGCAGGGCTCGCAGCCGTTTAAGTGACGCTCGAGTTTCTCACACATAGAGTCGTCGAGCTGCTCATCCAGGTAATTCGAAAGCTCGGCGAACAGCGCCTTGCAGGAATCCGGCCGCGGTTGCGGCGTGGCGGCGGCCTTCTTGCGCGCTCGCGCGGCAGCTTTCCTGGCAACACGCTGAGCAGAATCCTGCTGCGCCAGCTGCTTGCGGACGAACAGGCGCCCACGATGCAGACGCACGCGGACGTTGCCGGGCTTGAGTCCGGTGATTTCGGCAACCTCGTCGTCGGTGAGCCCTTCCATGTCGCGCAGCACCAGAATGATCCGATATTGCGGCGGCAGTTTCTGCACCGCTTCGCGCAGCAGGCGGGCCTGCTGGCTGCGGATGGCCTGCGATTCGGGCGTGGCCGGTCCCTCCTTCGAAAGCAACTCCAGCTCGAGCTTGTTGGGCATGAGCTCGTCGAGCGAAAGGTCCTGCTTCGGCGCGAATTTGCTGCGGCGACGCGACATCAGACAGCGATTTTTGGCCACGCGATACAGCCAGACGAGCAGCGCGCGCGGCGAATCGAAGTTCGGGAGATACGGCAGCGATTTGACCAGCACTTCCTGCATGGTGTCTTCGGCGTCTTCGCGCTGCCCGCAGACCTTCAAGCTGAAGGAAAAAACAGTGCCCTGCAGGAGCTCCAGGGCTTCGTCGACTGATTTGGGATCTTTCCTGCCGAGAAGGGCGATGGCCTGTTCGATTTCCTTGCGCATTCCTTTCACCTTAGCACACCCGGGAATCCGAACATTCTTTGTAACAAGTGCTTGGCAATTGCATTTCTTCCGTGAAGGCAGCCGGGGGCTGCCGACGGAAAGTGAAGAAAACGCGATGATTACCGCAAAAGTGCAATTGACGCAACCACTGCAGGTGCAGCGACAGTTTGTGGCCGAAACAGGGAGCGGGCACCACATGGTGCTGGACGATGCCGCAGGGGGGACGGGGGCCAAGCCGATTGAGCTATTGGCCGTGGCGCTGGCGGGGTGCACGGCATTCGACGTCATTACCATGCTGCGCCAGAAGCACCACCAGAAGGTGACCGGCTACGAGGTTATGGTGGAGGCGGATCAAGCCGAGCGCCCGCCGCAAGTGTTCACGGCGGTGCGCATCCGGCACATCGTGACCGGGCTTGGCGTGGACCCCGCGGCCGTCGCGCAGGCCATTCAGCTCTCGGAAGAAAAGTATTGCAGCGTGGGTGCGATGGTGGCGAAGAGCGCGAAGCTCGAAACCACTTCCGAAATCCGCGAAGACGAAACCGCGTGGCTGAAGGCGGAAACGGCCGAAGTCCGAGTGAGCGGTTGAGGCTCGCAATGCGGCTCGGGCCCTGGAAATTCGTAGCGATCGCGGCCGTGCTGGCACTTGCGCTGACGAGTGCTCCGTTGCGTGCACAGGAAACAGCGGAAGGTTCGCCGGTGACTCTGGAGCGGGCGGTGCATAGCGCACTGCAGCAGAATCCCGCGTTTCGCACCAACGAAGATGACGCCGAAGCGGCCCGCGCGCGGCTGAAGCAAGCCCAGTCGGCGTGGTATCCGCGCTTCGATTTCCATCAGGACTTCACCCGGAGCAATAATCCGGTCTACGTGTTCGGGTCGAAGCTGGCGCAGCGGCAATTCACGGCCGCGGATTTTGCGCTGAACAAACTCAACACGCCGACTCCCCTCGATAACTTCCAAACCCGCTTCGACGGTCAATGGCGGCTCTTCGACTCCGGGCAGACGCTCTTTCATCAACGCTCAGCGAAGAAGCTGGTGACCGTAGCGGATTTTCAAACTGAGCAGGCGCGGCAGGACCTGATCCTTGAAGTGGTACGCGCGTACTACGGAATTCGCGTGCTCGAGGAAAACGAAAAGGCCGCGAAGGGGGCGGTGAAGAACGCCGAAGCGAGCGCGCAGCGCATGGAAGCGATGCACAACGCCGGCACGGTGGTGGACTGCGATCTGCTCAGCGCCAAAGTGTTTCTCGCCGAGATGAAAGACCGCCAGATTCGCGCGCAGAACGACCTCGCGTTGGCGCAGATGCAGTTGGCGCGGCTGATGGGCCTGCCTGTGGAGCACCAACTAGATTTGGCCGGGGCGCTGGGCGAGCCGGTGGCGTCCACGAAGACGCTGCCGGAATGGACGCAGACCGCGCTGGCAGAAAGGCCGGCGTTGCGCGCGGCGCAATTGCAGGAGACGGCCGTCGACGACGAAAGGAAAGCGGCGAAAGCGGAGTTTGGGCCGACGATCGCGTTATTTGGAACGACCGAACGCGACGCCATGACCATGGGCGGACCTTCGGGTACGAACTGGACGGCGGGAGCGCGGCTGGATTTCAACCTGTTTGCAGGCGGCGGGACAAAAGCCCGGCTCGCCGAAGCGGCGGCGAATGCCAGCAAAGCGAAACACAACGTGGAATGGTTCCGCAGTGGCGTCACGCTCGAGGTGCGCAAGGCGTTTCTGGACCAAGAAGCCGCGGCGCAACGAGCACTGGCTGCGAGCAATGCCGCGGACCAGGCCAAAGAGAGTTTGCGGATTGTGCAGAACCGGTATGAATCCGGGCTGACGACGATTACCGAATTGCTGCGCGCGCAGACGGCGCAGCTCGACGCGCGCACATTGCATTTGAACGCGCTGCAAGATTGGCAAGTGGCGCAAGCGCAGCTTGAACGCGCAGCGGGCGTGTTGACGCCGGAATCGGAACTGATCGCGAATGCAAGTGTACCGGCACAAGAGGTCAAGCCATGAATGGGATGGGGAAAGCGAACATGAGGCAGGGATTGACCGTTCTCGTGGGATTACTGGCCGCGGTACTTCTGACGGGTTGCGGCGAGACCGAGAACAAAGCGGTGAAGCCAGAGACAGTCTCGGGCCTGCGGGTGCAAAAGATCGAACTGAAAAACGTGCCGGATGAGCTGGAAGCACCGGGGACGGTGATTGCGGCGGCCACGGCGCAAGTGGCGGCGCGCACCATGGGCACTGTGCTGCAAGTGGCGGTGAAAGAGGGCGACGCCGTTCGCCGCGGGCAATTGCTGGCGCAGCTCGATGAACGCGAACTCCTGGCACGGAAAGACGCCGCACGCGCAGGTTCGCAAGCGGCGGAAGCCGGTGTCAGCCAGGCGCAAAAAGCCATGGCCGCGGCGCAGGCGAACGCTGATGTAATGCAAAAGACCTACGACCGCTACGTGTATCTGAAAGAGCAGAAGTCGGTGAGCCCGCAGGAATTCGACGAGATCAGCGCGAAGCAGCAGGCCGCGCAGGCGCAACTCGAGCAGGCCAAGGCCGCTTTAGAGCAGTCGCAAGCGGGCAAGGAGCAGGCGCAGGCAGAAGCGCACGTGGCCGAAAGTGTGGCGAGCTACGCCCGGATCGTGGCGCCGTTCGATGGACGGGTGGTTCGGCGAACGGTCGAGCCCGGTTCGTTGGTGTCGCCGGGCATGCCGCTGTTCGTGGTGGAGGATACCTCGCGCTACCAGTTGCAAGCGACGTTGCCGACAGAGGCGTTGTCGTTTGTAAAGGAGGGAAGCGTGGCACGAGTGCAGCTCGACGCGATGACGGCCAAATCGCTTGAAGGAAAAGTGGCGGAGATCGAGGCCGGCGCGGATCCGAGTTCGCACACGCTGAACGCGCGAATTGATTTGCCGCGTGACGTGAAAGTGGAGTCGGGTGTGTTTGGGCGCGCGTATTTTGCGCACGGCGCGAAGCCAGCGCTAGTTGTGCCGCTGGACGTGATTGTGGCGCGTGGCCAGTTGCGCGGGATTTACGTCGTCGATGCGAATGGGCTGGTGCACTGGCGTGTAGTGACCTTGGGGCAATGGGCGAACGGTCTAGTGGAAGTGCTCTCCGGTGTTGCCGCGGGAGATGCCATGGTGCTGAATCCGGGCGTGCAGGAACTTGACGGCAAGAAGACCGCGCAAATTGTCGCGGGTGGCGAGGAGAAGGGTTCGTGAACCGGGGCCTGGCAGGAAGAATCGCACACGCGTTCATCGATTCGCGGCTCACGCCGCTGGTGATTATCGGGTCGCTGCTGTTGGGACTCTTCAGCATCCTGCAGACGCCGCGCGAGGAAGAGCCGCAGATCGTCGTCCCGATGCTCGACGTGTTCGTTGGTATGCCGGGGGCATCGGCGAAGGAAGTGGAGCAGCGCGTCACGATCCCGATGGAACAGTTGTTGCGCGACGTACCGGGTGTCGAGTACCTGTATTCGACGAGCCAGGAGGGTGGCGCGTTGGTCATCGTGCGTTTTTATGTGGGCACCAAAGAAGAAGACGCGATCATTCGCACGTACAACAAGCTCTATTCGAATTTTGACCGCATTCCGCAGGGCGTTTCGCAGCCGCTGATCAAAGCGCGGTCGATCGACGACGTGCCAGTACTGGCCGTGACGCTGTGGGGCAAGAACTACGACGGGTACGCGTTGCGGCGGATCGCCGCGGAATTGCAGCAGAACGTCAAGCAGGTGGAGAACGTTTCGGAGACGACCTTGCTTGGCGGCCAGCGGCGGCAGGTGCGCGTGACAGTGAATCCGCAGAGGCTTGCGGCATATCACGTGAGCCCGCTGGCGTTTGCGGGGGCGCTGCAATCGAGCAACCAGCGGTCGAGTTCCGGGTCGTTTGCCGAGGGGAATCAGGAAATCGCGGTAGACTCCGGTGCGTTTCTGCAAAGCGCCGAAGGCGTGCGCAAGATTGTGGTGACGGTACAGCGTGGGCGGCCGGTTTATTTGAGTGACGTAGCGGAAATCGTCGATGGGCCGGAGGAGCCAGCGAACTACGTGTATTACGGCGCGGGGGCCGCGAGTACGGATGCCGCGACGCATCCCGCGGTGACTCTGGCAGTGGCGAAGCGCAAAGGCACGAACGCGACGAACGTGTCGCACGACGTGCTGGCGCGGATCGATTCATTGCGCGGCTACGTGATTCCGGGCGATGTGCAAGTGACCGTTACGCGGAATTACGGGCAAACGGCAAAGCACAAGTCCGATGAATTGCTTAAGCACCTCTTCTTGGCCACGCTTTCGGTGGCGCTACTCGTCGCGCTGGCGCTCGGCTGGCGCGAATCGGGGGTGGTGCTCCTGGCCATTCCGGTGACCCTGGCGCTCACACTCTTCATCTTCTACGCGTATGGCTACACGCTGAACCGCGTCACGCTGTTCGCGCTGATTTTCTCCATCGGCATCCTTGTGGACGACGCGATTGTGGTGGTCGAAAACATCGTTCGCCATTTCCGGCTCGCGGAGAACAAGGGGCGACCGTGGGCGGAGGTCGCCGTGGAAGCGGTGAACGAAGTCGGCAATCCCACGATTCTGGCGACGTTTGCGGTAATTGCAGCGATTCTGCCGATGGCATTTGTGCGCGGGCTGATGGGCCCGTACATGCGGCCGATTCCCGTGGGCGCATCGGCAGCGATGCTGTTTTCGCTGATGATCGCGTTCGTGGTGTCGCCGTGGGCGGCAATGCGCCTGCTGCGCGGCCACACAGGCAAACACGCCGAAGGAGAAGCAGAGGGGTGGAGCACACGGCGGTATCGCAAGGTGATGACCGCGCTGGTGACCGACACAAAGAAGCGCTGGATGTTCCTTGCCTCGGTGGTGGTTCTGTTGTTGCTGGCGTGTTCGCTGGTGGCGTTCAAAGCGGTGCGCGTGAAGATGCTGCCATTCGACAACAAGAGCGAGTTCCAGGTCGTGGTGGACATGCCGGAAGGTACGCCGCTCGAACGCACGCTGGCGCTGGAACAGGAAATCGGCGGGTATCTGCACACGCAATCGGAGGTGCTGAACTACCAGATGTATGCGGGGACCTCCGGGCCGTACAACTTCAATGGGCTGGTACGGCATTACTATCTGCGGCGCGGCGCGAACCAGGGCGACATTCAGGTGAACTTGCGCGCGGTAGACGACCGCAAGCGTCAGAGCCACGACATGGCAAAAGAGATGCGCGGGCCGATCCAGGAAACCGCGAAGAGGTGGAACGCGCGTGTGAAAGTGGCGGAAGTGCCGCCGGGGCCGCCAGTGGTGGCGACGCTGGTGGCAGAAGTATACGGACCGGACTACCAGCGACAGATCGAAGTGGCGAAGCAAGTGCGGCAGATTTTCGACGAGATGCCAGGCGTGGTGGACGTCGACTGGTATGTGGTTGCGGACCAGAAGAAACTGGATTTTCAGGTGGAGCAGGATAAGGCGGCACTGCGCGGAATTTCAAGCGCGGAAGTGTCGCAGTCCGTCAACATGGCGCTCAGCGGCGCGCAGGCGGGCCTGCTGCATGATCCGGCCGAACGCGAAGACGTGCTTGTGCGCGTGCAACTCTCGAGGGCCAGCCGTTCCAGCGCCGAAGCGTTGAGCGGCCTGTATTTGAACGCTCCGGATGGAGCGATGGTGCCTCTGGGCGAACTGGCGCGAGTGCACGAAACCTCGATCGACAAGAACGTTTACCGGAAAAATCTGCGCGACGTAGTCTACGTGATTGGCGATGTGGCCGGCGCGGAAGAAAGCCCGGTCTACGCGATCGGAAAACTGGGCGACAAGATCAGGGCGCTGAAAATTCCCGAGGGCTACCAGATCGAGCAGTTCACTGCGACTCAGCCGCCTGACCCAAAGAAGATCGCGATCAAGTGGGATGGCGAGTGGCACATTACCTACGAGGTGTTTCGCGATTTGGGATTGGCGTTCGCGGCGGTGCTGGTGCTGATTTACGTGCTGGTCGTGGGGTGGTTCCAGTCGTTCAAGACGCCGCTGGTGATTATGACGCCGATTCCGTTGACGCTCGTCGGTATTTTGCCGGCGCACGCGGCGATGGGCGCGTTCTTCACCGCGACTTCGATGATTGGCTTTATTGCCGGAGCGGGAATTATCGTCCGCAATTCCATCATCCTGGTGGACTTTATCAAGTTGCGCCGCTCTCGGGGCATGTCCCTGGAAGAGGCTGTGGTTGACGCTGGAGCCGTGCGATTTCGACCGATGCTCTTGACTGCAGCGGCGGTGGTCGTTGGGGCGGGTGTCATTCTCTTCGACCCCATCTTTCAGGGCCTTGCCATTTCGTTGATGGCAGGAGAAGTGGCTTCCACACTGCTTTCCCGCATGGCGGTGCCGATTCTTTATTACATGTCTGAGCGGCGCAGCATCAGTTCGGGTTCTGGAACGGAAGGGTCTGCAAGTATCAACTTATAATTTTGGGAGGAATATCATGACTGTTGAAAGGTATCTGCGGTTAATCGCTGGGTTGTTTGTGATTCTTTCGCTCGCTTTGGGATATTGGGTAAGCCCGTACTGGTTTCTCTTCACTGCATTTGTGGGGCTGAATCTGTTCCAGTCAGCCTTCACGAACTGGTGCCCCATGATGACAATCCTCAGGAAGGCCGGAGTCAGGCCCTAAGTACGGTGCAAAAAGCCTCCTGAACGGGCGATGGAGACCGTGTTGCAGATCGAATTCTCTCCGGGGATTCTCGAAGACCGCGAAGCCATTCTGCGACGCTCGGGTTGCAGGGTAATCTCTGTCTCGGGACTGATGACGCTCAGGCAATCGACCTAGTGGCTAATCATGTAGGGGTCGTTGTGATTGGGCACGGTGCCCTGCGAGAAGAACGCCAGCGACTTGCTTCGTTCTTTCGCGAGAAAGTTCGCCATATCTTCATTGTTTGCTTACTCAGATACTCCGATGAGCCGTTCCGAGAAGCCGATTTCAATGTGCCCGCAGACAACCCTGCCCTTTGGGAGAGGACAGTTGTTCAGGCTGCTAGTGTAGTGCGACGAAATTTAGAGCAGATATTGAATAGTAGCGCCTAACCCGTATACCCGCACACACCAGCGCGAGGAGAGTTAGCTACCGGCAGGCACATCTCGTCACCACAATCATGTGCGACGGCGCACGCTTCACAAAGCCAGCCCTCCCCATTCCACGCGCATTCGGTACAGATTTGGGTGGCGGGCTGGATGCTACACCGCTGGCAACTTACCTGCGGTGCTTCGTTTCTAGCCAATAGTTGTACGGCGCCTTTCGGCAAGCTTTGCTCACGAAGGGCAACAACCTTAAGCACCAAAGCCGTTGGAGAACCGTAGTCATACTCATGAAAGAACTTCATCCCTACCTCAAGAACTTGGCTCAAGCGTACTGTCATGCTCATTTCTTCATCCATGGGCTTGGAAGCATAACGCTTGCCGCCAATCTCAAAAGCGCTCAAGTGGCCGCAGCATTCAAGCCAGGTATGGCGGAGAAAATCGTCCAGTTTGCTCAGTGGAGCGGTCAGCGGCACTGCCACATGCATCCAGTACACCTTGGCGTCACGTCCTTCGATGGCTATATGGAAATTCGGGACAGGCGGTCGTTTTTCAGCAGGCGCCAATAGCTTGGAAGGTTCCGGTTGACAGCACGCCCTTAGGTGCCGCGTCATGGAAGCCTGGCCGACAATCTCCCCGCAGAGATTACATTTTCCCATCGATTGCGGTTTGTTCATGGCTGAGCAATATTATAATGCGTCATAAATAGAGACATTTATTTTTTCGCTGTGTTCTTACCGAATAGGAGGACACGGCTGATGCGAATCGCACCCCAAGTAGTTCTGAACAGAGAGCAAAGAGCAAAGCTAGAGGCCTATGCACGCGGACGCAAGATTCCGGCGCGAGTGGTGCTGCGCGCGCGGATCGTGTTGCTGACCGCCGAAGGCACGCAAGACCTGAAGATTGCCCGCCTGCTTTCGATCGTGCCGCGCACTGCTGCTCGTTGGCGCTCGCGTTTTCTGCGCGACGGTATCGCTGGGCTGGAGCACGATGCTCCGCGGCCTGGCCGCACGCCTTCCATCTCACCGGAACTTGTGCGTATGGTGATTGCCAAGACCACACAGGAAAGACCTTCTCATGCGACCCACTGGAGCACTCGCACCATGGCCGCCGTTGCCGGTATCAGTGAGGCCAGCGTACGGCGCATCTGGCACGGTCACGATCTGAAGCCGCATCGTGTCGAAACCTTCAAGCTGAGCAACGACTCCCGTTTCGC
>Ga0207862_1000105_pt1 | contig 21662 bp, 22 predicted proteins | sample LuqExpMetageno81_FD_187838 | JGI IMG/M metagenome (GOLD analysis project Ga0207862, IMG submission 187838) | Tropical forest soil microbial communities from Luquillo Experimental Forest, Puerto Rico - Sample 81 (SPAdes) | ecosystem: Environmental > Terrestrial > Soil > Tropical forest ... | reverse complement strand
GGTTGCGCCACGAAGACGCCTTCGTCGCCTTCCGCGGACCGCCGCCATCCGGATTTCGAGCCGCTGCGCTCATTTCAGCATCGACCTCGGACTCACCAGTGTCGGCGCCTCATTCAGAAAGTGTTTATAGGAGGGGTCCATCGACTGGTACCGTTTGTTCGCGGGATTCCATCGAACTGCAATCGGCAACGTTCGCTCGCTGCTTCCGGTCTTTAGCGGAGTGAAGTAGAGCGACATGCCCTTGTCGGGATTGGTCTCGTATTGCAGCTTCCAGCCCGACACGGGCGTTAAGGGCGTTAACGCCAGAAAGCCGTTCTGATTCTTGAGGTGCTCGTCTGCTCGCATCAATTCGACCCACTTGCCGTCATCATTTTCGGCGATCACAGCTCGCGTCACGACAGTTCCTGCTACCACGCTCTTCGGTGTATTCGGCACCACATTCGCCGCCAGCACTTGCTGCTTCCCGTTCTTGGCCAAGTCCCCGAAGAGCAATACTTGGGCGTCGCTTCCCAATACCGCCGTGGCAGCAGCCTGAAACTCTTCAGGAGCGGCGGGAACGGCTGGCTCCGCGGGTTTCTTCGCCGTTTCCTCGGCTGCCTTGGGTGTTTCCGAGCCGCACCCGCTCAGAAAGGGGGCTAGGGCCATGAGCAAGACGCCCAACCTAGGCCGTGGCTTCGCCACCGAGACAGTCCCTTCCTGCCCCTGGCCTTTTCCTTGTTTGGGCGCAGTGCGAGAGAGGGAGCGAGTCATTCAGGTCCTTTCTAAAAATAGACGCGTCTTACGACCGGGAGTAACGCCCGGATGATGCCTTTTTCCTGCCGTCAGAGGCTCGGCGCCGCCAGCGTTATCTCCATGACCCGGCCGGGCTTGCCGTCAGCCGCCTTCGTGCAGAGCACTTCCATTACCTGAGGCACGTCGGCGCCGGCCCAGTCAAACGCGTAATACATCAATTCTAACGGGTGGCCGTCCTTCGTGCTAGGACTCCTCGATTCCGGCTCGCCATATAATTCAACCACCTTTGCTGCTGCGTCCCCTACGCCAAGCCCTCGTCCAGTTTTCCAGGGTCCGGGAGACAAAACGGGGCAATCTACCGGCGGGGGTGTTTCCATGGCTCGAATGACCCGGATTGTTTTGTCGGCCTCCAGGTCGAGAAAGAGCCTTTGGGTCTGGCAGGTTGCTCCCCAGGACATTTGGTTATTCTGGCTGTCGCTCTTGCTCGGCTTTTTGTACAGCTGGATGGCGCGCGTGGCCGTGTCGCGACCCGGCCGAAGCCCCGCCAGGGTCAACTCGTTCGCACGATGCGCCGAGGCCATCTTACTGGCTAGCTTTGGCGGCGTTTGGGCGCTCGTAATGGTGCCCAGAAGGATGAAAACAAAAGGCGCGTGCCTCAGAGGGCGGCGGTGACAACGCGCAGCTAGGCCTTCACCTTTGCGCCAGTATCGCATCCAGTCGCGCCTCAAAATTTTCTTCACCCTCGCTCGACAATTCGCTCCGCTCGACCGGCAGGGTCGCTTCGACCGCCTCGACCCAGGCAAACAGTTTTTGGATGTTCTCGCGCGTTTTCTGGTGATACTGCTTCAGGTTATCCGTCCCGGCCATCCAGCTCCGGAAGGTTCGCTCAACCGGATGGTCCGAGCTTTCGAAAGGGTTCGCGGCTGCGGCGGGTGCGAGCAATCCCGCATGTCCCGTGAAGAAATGTTCGAAACCCAGATCCGCCACAAAGTGACCGGTGGCCGCGGCGATGCCCTCATCGTAGGCCGGGCCCTGGCACAGTAACTCGAGGGACTGCGGCCCGTTGGTCCATTGCATGGTTTCGATATCGAAACCCCACAAGTCCCACCGCGCCTCCACGATGTAAGCCGTGTCTTCATTGATGTTCTGTGCCGCCAGCGCAGCCACCTCCGCGGGCGCGAAGATACCGTCCTTCAGATCCCATTCGGCCACGGGCGACTCCGTCGGATCCACCGCTTGCACGGTCAATTGCTGGAATCGCCCTTCACCCTCGGAAAGAGGAGCGGCGGTCAGAAATCGAGCGAATTCCGCGATCATTGTCTGTGCGGAAAAATCGCGTGTCCAGACACGAAGATAGGCCCGGTTTGCCACGGTCAGCTTGTCGATTATACAGGCCCGAAAGGCTGATCCGCTAACAGCGCGATTGCAATCGTCAGATTTCAGTTCGGCATTTAGATTGGGGAAAGAGCCGCCTGATGCCAAACCTCGGGATCCTAGGCGGGCCGATACGAATTCGATGCCTGAAGGTCTACGATTTCATTGCTCCCGGCTTGTCAAAGCCCGCTGCGATTTGTTGCAGCCTTTCCCGGAGCGTGTCGCCGAACCGCGCAAAAACCTCGGCGGAAGCCTCACGCAGTTTTTCTTCTGCTGTCGCCGCAATCTTGGTAATAACCTCGCGCGATTGATGATCAAGCGTCGTCACGGTTGCCACCATCCAGGAATTGGAAATATTCTCCAGCCGTCCGCGATACAGTTCCGCCGATTCGTCATGAATTTTGCTGATAGCCCCGCGCATATCCGCCAGGTTGTTCTCGTTCATCTTCTGCCAGGATTCCCGCAAGGCCGCAAAGCCCTCCTGGGCCTTCTCCTGCGCCTCCGCCATTCCCTTGCTCACCGTGTCGCTCATTGCCGCACGGAAGCTCAGCAGAAACTCCTCCTGCTGCGTTGTCAGCTTCTGATTGATCTCAGCTCGCGCCGAATCAATCCGCCGGCTCGACTCCTCCTCGTTCTTTCGAACCAACTCCGTGAAGCCTTCCAGCTCTTTTCGCGCGTTCCGCTGAATTTCATCCGTGAATGCCGCCGACGTGGTATCCGCCGCTTCTGCAAACAACACGCGGATCCGCTCGAACGCTCCTTGCACCGCTTCTTCCATCTGTTGCCGCGATTGCGCCGCGTAGCTCCGGCTTACATTACTCATTTCGTTCGCGAGCAGCTCCGAAACCTCGGTCGCCTTTTGCCGAAGCTGATGGCCTGCCTGTTCCATCGCCTTGTCGGTAAGGCTCTGCAACTGGGTCTGTGCCTTTTTCTCATACCACTCGGCTGTCTTGAACATATCCTCCGCGACCTGGTGTTTGAGGTCAGCGGACTTGCTCTCCAGATCCGCGAGATTCCGTGCCGTGATTGCCTTTGCTGATTCATTCAAGACCTGCTCGACGCTCCCCAAACTCTCCCTGAACCGGCCGAGCGACTCGGCGAACGCCTCGTCAGCCGCGGCGCGAATGCGGTCCTGCTGCATGGTCATGGCCGCATCGAGCAGCGATCTCCCGCCAGCCAAGCGGTGAACGGCCTGCTCAACTTGAGTCACGTGCGGTGCAACCATCTGCTGCACCTGTTGCTCGAATTTCTCGAGCGCCTCGCTGTTGGCCATTTCGAAGCTATGCCGGATCCGGGCGTGGATTTCCTCAAACAGCGTCTCGGAGCGCCGGTGCAGCTCATTTCTGTGCAAACTCAGAACATCGTCAAGCTGTGACTGAAAGCCGCTGACCGCCTGCTGCTGCACGGTTTCAAAACGCAGTGCATGCTGCTCCACCTTCTCTGTGGTCGCGCTGGCACGCGAGAGTGTTTCTTCCATTTGCTTGACCTGCGACTGAAAGGCCTGCTTGAGAGATTCGGCTTGCTTTTCCCCTTTTTCCTCCAACTCCTGTTGCAGCTCCTCCGCGTGCTCTTTCAGTTCTTCCGTTGCATGGTCCTTCACCGCCTTCAGCACAGACTCCACTTCGTTCTGCCACCGCGCTTCGGCTGCCTCTACGTCCTCGGCCAATTGTTCCCGCAAAGTGCTCCGGGCTTCTTCCTGCGCGGCGAGCCCACGCCTTTCGACATCTCCCGCGCTGTTCAACGTCTCGTTCGGTTGCGCAGCCGATTGCTCACGTTTCCGCGCTGCCTCCTCTTCGGTCCGGCGGGCTGCTTCCTCCAGGTGTGCCGCTACCTGTGATTCCACGATTTCCGCCTGCTCTCGCAGTTTCGACCCCACTTCTTCGGCCTGAGAGCAGAGGGTCTGCAGAATTTCCTGCGCGCTCGAAAGCTGCTTTTCGTGCTGGTCTCTTTGTGTTGCGCCTTCTCGTGCCAGATGCGCGGTTAGTTCGTGCGTCAATTGCTCTAATTGCGGTGCCAACCATCGCGGCAGCTCATTCTTTAGCGCCTCGGCGGCAGCCGCTTGCGCCGTTCGCGCTTGTGTCTGCGATTCTTCCTGTATGCTTCCGACGGCGTGCGCCGTCTCGCGGGCCACTTCGTCACGGAACGCCAGGTACCTCTGTTCCCACTGTTCCGTAGCCAGCCGACGTTCGGCCGCAACCGCCTCTGCGGCAGCATCTCGCGCCGCTGCCTGAATCTGCTGTTTGGCCTCTGCCAGCAGCCGGGCCACTTGCCGCGCGAGTTGCATGGACACGTCGGTTGCGCTCCCGGGCGTAGGAAAAACCCTCAAATTATCCGGAGCCGCCGTACCTGATTCCAGCTCCAGGGGTTGAATTGGCAGTTCGCCCGCAACCGACGCTAGCGCCGATCCCGTCAAATCCGCAGGGGCCACCGCATTCGGAAGGAAAGGTCCTTCTTCCGGGAACGAAAACCAGTCGTCGGGCGGAAACGCAATTCCCCACGCATTTCCCGGGATATCCAGCTCCAAGGCTACCTGGAACAGCTGCCGTACCGTCCGTGGCCGCTGAATCCATGCCACCTTTCCTCTCACCCTCCGGGGAGACTTCCCCGGGTCGGGGTGCGGCACTTCGAGGCTCACCCACATGTTTTTCAGGACGTAGTGCTTCGACTGGTAGCGGCATCCGTGACAATTAATAATCAATGTCGACGTGCGTTCCGCAAATGGACGTCCCAGGGCGTCCACGCCCGTAACGACCAACGGGACCGCCTGGACAATTCTCGTGCTGCGCCTCTTGCGCAACTCGGCGTTCGCGTTCACCGCGCTACCAGATGACATATCAGGTGTCTCACCCGCCAGATTGGGGCTTGCCTCTTCGTTTTGCATGGCCGCCTTTTCGCCGTGCTGCCGCTTTCCTTGCGCCCTTTAGGACTTCTTCACAGGCATGCCCTCAGTGTTCTGACCTCGGTTTGCTCCGGTCACGAACGACCACAGCTCCTTGGCGACCCACACCGGACCCACTAACAAATAGATTGGTCCCTGAAAGAAAGCCGGTTTGTTGCCTTCGATGCGGTGCCCCAAAAACAAGAGCACCCATCCGCCCACAAAACACGCCGCGCCCGTTTTCCAACGCAGCAGAACGGTCAGGATAATGCCCGCGAAAATCAGGGGTATGCCTATGCCGTGCAGCAGCTTGTTCCAGCCCGAGCTGTGTTCGTGGTCGTACTGATTCATGTAGTGCGCTAATCCTGGCATTGCGCACCTCCTGCGCCAGCCCCTGCGGAGGTTGGCGACGATTAGGCGGGGACCACCACCGTGGAACGGACTTTATCGTGAAACGCAGGCCTTGCCTAGAGAGACAATCATTCTGTACGTACTAGCTCTGTCGTCCCACCAGTCCTATCCCCGCTGTCTGAAAAAAAACCGGAAAAACTCGTCCAGGGCTTACCTTCCGCCGACTTTTCCTTTGTTTTTTCGCACGCTCGCTACGGCCGGGTAGCTACAACTCGTTCCTCGCTACCCCCGCTGTCTACAAATCCCGCCTGCCTTCCATGGCTTTTAACATCGTTACTTCGTCAGCGTATTCCAGGTCCGCGCCGACGGGAATTCCAACGCCAATCCGCGTAACCCGGACTCCCAAGGGCTTCAAAAGTTTTGAAAGGTAGATAGCCGTGGCCTCGCCCTCGGCTGTTGGATTGGTGGCCATGATGATTTCTTCTACCGCGCCGCCCTTCAATCGCTCAATCAGGCTCTTGATATTCAACTGTTCAGGTCCGCGTCCCTGCAACGGCGAGAGCGATCCGCCCAGCACGTGGTACATGCCGCTGAACGTTCGTGTCTTTTCGATTGCCAGGATGTTGTGCGGCTCTTCCACTACGCAGATGGTCCGCTTGTTGCGCGTTGGCCCCGCGCAATACAGGCACGGGTCCGTATCCGTAATATTGTGGCAGGTCGAACACGAACGGATTTTTTCTTTCGCGTCGCGGATGGCGTCGGCGAGGGCGAGCACGTCTTCCGGTGCGGCACGCAGAATATGGAAGGCGAGTCGTTGTGCGGTCTTCTGACCGATTCCCGGCAGGTGCTTCAACTCGTCGATCAGTCGTTCAACGGGAGCGGCGAAATCTGGCATCACCCTTGTGTAGCACAAGCGCGCTCACCGGCGCAAACTCGCCCTGGCACTCTGTATTTGGCCGTGTGGAAATTCTGTGGCGGGATTTCGTTGCGTTCTTCAGAACCCCGGGATCTTGAATCCTGGCATGCCGGGAAGTCCTCCCGCGAGGCTCTTCATCTGATTCGCCAGTTCATCATCTACGCGCCGCGACGCTTCATTCACCGCCGCTCGAATCAGGTCCTGCAGCATCTCTTGATCTTTTCCGGCAAAAACCTCCGGCTCGATTTTCACGTCCAGCACTTGCTTCTGGCCGTTCATCTTCACTGTGACCATTCCACCGCCCGCTGAGGCTTCCACCGCCACGGAATTCACCTGGCGCTGCAGGTCTTCCTGTACCTGCCGCAACCGCGAGAGCATTTGCTGAAGGGCGCCCACTTCCATGTTCATCCAATGCCTCTCTTTCCGCCTAGTCCTCCGTGCGCCGCCGGACTTCGGAAATTCTTCCTCCAAAGCGCTGCAGCATCGACTTCACGAGCGGATCATTCTCGAATCGCGCGCGCATTTCCTGTGTGCTAGCCGCAACTCGCGATGCGTTTGCTCCACCTGATTCGAGTCTAGCACAGACACGCACCGAGCGCCCTAGTACCTTGCTCGAAAAGGCACGCATTTTTTCGAGCGTCTCGCGTCCCTCGAGCAACTCGGCGAAGTTGCTCTTCTCCGGCGGAAAATAAATTCGCAATTCACTTCCATCCAGCTCCCACCGCGAAGTGTGTTCCAACAGTTCACCGATGAATTTCTGCTGTTCCTGGATGGCGGTCTTAACTTCTGTCAACTGTTCCGCGCTCATCCCTGTCACGGCAGGCTGCCATTTGCTCTCTCGCTTGTTTGCAGTTGCGGGCGCGATTGCGTCAACGTGATCCATTGCCGGGGCTGCTGCGGCGGCGGAGGCACCGCTTGACAATCCTGCACCTGTCGTCGACACAGTCCTTGTTTGCTCCCGGGACTCCGTTCGGTAGCCGCCACTTTCCGTCACTCGATTCGCGCTGCCCTTACTGGCCGCGAAGCCAAATCCGCTGGTGCTTCTCGGCGTGGTCGTTGCTGCGCCCGCTGGTACCGCGCGGGAAGCAAATTGTCCGGCCAGCGCGTTGGTTGTCGCACTCCTTGCTGGTGGTGCGCCGCCGGTTTTTCCGTTCGCTTCGCCGACCTCCGCCAGCAATTCTTCCAGCGGCGCCAACCGTGCGGCATTGATTAGTCGCAGCAATCCCATTTCGAGGTGCACGCGCGGATCCATCTTTCGCCGCACGTCGTCGTCCGTCTGCAGCAAGATCTGGAAGTACCGCGTCAGGTCTTCTTCACTGAAGAGCGCGGCGGCCTTGGCCAGGGCCGGCCTTTGCTCGGGCGTTGCCGCAATCAAATCCGAGTCCGCGCCGCAAACCCGGGCGATCAGAAGATTCCTCATGTGCCGGATTGCTTCCCGGCAGAAATGTTGCAAGTTGCGGCCTTCCTTCTGGAACGTATGCACCAGTTTGAGCGCTCGGTCCGCTGACTGCGCTGCGATGGCCTCTACAAGTTCGTTCAGCGCGTCCTCCGGCACTACGCCCAGCAATTCGCGCACTTCCTTATCATTGATTTCGTCGCCGCAATACGCCCGTGCCTGTTCGAGCAGTGAAAGCGAGTCGCGCATGCTGCCTTCGGCCATCCGCGCGATGACGCTCAAGGCACCTTCATCGATCTTCAATCTTTCTTGTTTTGCGATATATTCGAGCCTGCTGGTGATTTCAAGGAAGGTCAGCGCCCGAAAGTGGAAATGCTGCGAACGCGAGCGGATCGTGTCTTCAAGGTCCTCGGGTTGTGTCGTGGCCATCACGAAGATGACCCGGTCCGGCGGCTCCTCGAGGGTCTTTAGCAGAGCATTCGAAGCCTCGCCCGTCAACATGTGGGCTTCGTCCAGAATCACGACCTTGTGCCTCGCGGCTGCCGGCGCGTAGCGCACCATCTCGCGAAGCTCGCGAATCTGGTCGATGCCACGATTCGAAGCGGCGTCAATTTCAATCACGTCAAGCGAAGTTCCCGCCGCAATCTCTTTGCATGAATCGCAAACGCCGCAAGGCTCCGCCGTTGGTCCGTTGATGCAGTTCAACGCCTTCGCGAGAATCCTTGCCGCGGTTGTTTTTCCCACGCCGCGCGCACCCGAGAAAATGTAGGCGTGCGCCACGCGGTCGTTCTTGATCGCGTTTTGCAGCGTTTCGGTTACGTGTGTTTGTCCGACGAGGTCCGCGAAGGTCTGAGGGCGCCACTTCCGCGCAATCACTTGGTAAGTCATCGTGTCTTGCATTTTCGACGTGCGGAATGAAAAAGTCAAAATACTTTGTCAACCGTCGCTTGATCCGGAAAAGAAATTTCCGTCATTCCGGGCAAGCGCGGAATTTCTCCGCGATCCGATCCGACGAAAAAGGGATTCCTTACTTCGCAGATTGTGTTCGCAGTGACGGATTCGGGTTCTTCAGCTGGCTGTTAAGGCAGGCAAAAAGCGTTCGCGGCTATCTGATTACCAGTTATCTGATCGCTTCTTCAAAACCGAGGAACTTCGGAGTCTCCGCGGCACACTTGGCTTACCCGGTACCGTTGCTCCCTTCCGGGCCTGGCGGGGTTCGCGGGACCTCGTTGCACAGAGCCCGAAGTTCCACGCTCTGGTAGTCAGCTTCTGCGACTACCAATTCAAGCTTAGCATAGCGCTTTCGGCGTAACCAATTCCCCCCAGGCCGTCAAATATTGCGAGAACACCTCGATGACAACGCTGAGGCAGGCACCTTTTTCCGCCGGTGCCGCGGTGGACGTTCGCAGATCTCCTCCCGTTTGGTTGCCAAAAACGGCACACACGTGAAAGGAATTGACACACACCAAAATCCTTGAACTAGACTAAGGACCGGTTGGAGTTCCTCCCCAACCAACCTTGCCCCGGCCCGCAGTGGGTGCAAGGTCCGCGCGCCAGCGGCGCGTCTCCGACGGGAGACCACTAACCCACGTCACGGGGATCCCCTGCACACCGCGTGCAGGCAGGAGGATCTTCATGAAAGTCGTCGTTTCGCTCGTCCTCACGCTCGCTCTGGTGTGTTCGGCTGCGCCGCCTGCTTTTGCCGAGCCACGCCAGATCCCGCAAGGCACCGAGGTGCATCTCACCCTTCTCACACCGATTAACTCCGGCGAGTCCAGAGAAGGCGATCCCTTTGTCGCGGTTCTCGCCCAGCCGGTTGCTCTCGACAGCCGCATCATCCTTCCCGCAGGCACGCGCTTGCACGGTGTCATCGGTACCATCGAGAAAGCCAAACTCTTCTCTGCTTTCAAAGGTCAGGCTTACTTGAACCTCTCCTTCAACAGCATCGAGGTCGACAGCCGCCTGATCCCCGTGCACATGAGCCTTGTTGCGATTGGCAAGCCGCGCGTTAATTCCGACACGAGTCCGATCCGCAAAGACGTCAAAATCACCGAGGGCGAGGTCGTCCAGCAAAAGCACGACTACAAGGGGGATGCACTTGGTCTCGCCCTTGGCGGGGGTACCGGTTCGACGATTGGGTTGATCGCGGGCAACCTCGGCCGTGGCATGGGCATTGGTTTCGCCGTTGGTGCCGTTTACGTCGCTGCGCGGAAGGGCAAAGAAGTGAATCTTCCGGCGGATACCGCCATGCTGGCGCGTCTTGATGACACCATCACCGTACCGAATATCGCTGCGAGTAACAGCGTCCACGACTCCAGTCCGCGCTAACTTTCGCCCCGAACGTTCCTCCGTTGGACTGCCCGCCAGTGCAGCGGCTGGCGGGCGGTTCACTTTTGGGTGATGCCGCCACGGTTCCAACGCGCTCGTAAGGGCCCAGCAGTTAGTTTCGTGCAAGGAGGGTCGGGCGCCGATGTCCATCAGGGTTGGACTTGCGGCGCCCGGGGGGTTCTGGCAGGCGGATCGCAGTAGGTTCGCGAAGGAAGACTTTAGCTCGGCTTCAGCGCGCTCCGCCTGATCGCGGAACGCCGTCTTGCCGAGCGTGTCGCAAATGTCTCCTATTTCGATAGCAGGCCAATTGCCATTTCTCCGCAAATCGAAATCACTGCAAATGCTGGATTTACTCAAAGCCTAGAAAGCTCTGGTTGCATCCGCTAGGCAAGATGTTCCCTTGCGGCAGGACACCCTGTGGATATTTCTGCATGCGCTCTCTCCTTTCACTACCAACGCTTATCTGCATTTTTCATCCACTCCATTCGTTTTTCCTCTTCCGCAAAACCGTTTTTCCATTGACCCTTCCCAGAGGCTCGCGTTACTTTTATTTTCGAACATGCCCGGCATGTTTAATCCAGTGTTGCCAATCGCTTTTGCATCGCTCCACTTTCAAGGAGATTCATGTCCACTGAACTTCGTAATTTCCTAGCCCTCACCTACGAGGAGCTTGAAGAACTGAATCTGAAAGTTAAAGAACACCGCAAGAAGCACACTTCCATTCAGAAAATCCAGGAAGAACGCCTCAAGTACCTCACCGATGAAAAACGCATTAAGGCGGTTACGGTCCTGTTCAGCGATCTCGAGGGCCGGCTGCATATGCTCGACTACGACAAGAAATTCTTGATGAAGAGCTTCGACAACCTGACTTTCGATGGCTCCTCAATCCGTGGATTCACCGCTCAACGCGAAAGCGATCTCCGCCTCGGTATCGACTGGGCTTCGTTTTATTGGGCGCCGGCGGATATCTTCGGCGGCGGCAAGGTTCTGGTTTTCGGCGATGTTATCGACAAGGACGGCTCGCCCTACGCCGCTGACATCCGCGGCGTCCTCAAGGGCTATGCGGATGGCCTATATAAGGATGAAGGCTACACGCTCAACGCCGCCAATGAAATTGAAGGTTTCCTCTTCAAAGGCGCCAATGCCGAGCGGCACTACTTCGAGAACCAGCGGTTCGAATATGTCGATACGGGAGGCTATTTCCATTCGCTGCCGGGCGACCCGCTGCGCACCTTCATTGACACGACCGCCGAAGTCCAGCGCGCCATGGGCTTCCAGAACGAAAAGGACCACCCCGAGGTCGCGCCCTCGCAATTCGAGATCAACTACAACTACACTGACGTCGTTGGCGCCGCCGACCAGATCCAGCTCTACAAGTTGGTCTGCCGCCAAGTGGCCAACAACATGGGACTGACCGCTAGCTTCCTCCCGAAGCCGGTCGTCGGCGTGAACGGCAGCGGCATGCACACCAACGTTTCGATCTCGAAGGACAGCAAGAATATCTTCTGGGATCCGAAAGGCGAGGAAAAGCTCAGCAAGTTCGGCTGGTCGTTTGTCGATCGCATTCTGACGCACGGCAACGATCTCTGTCTGCTCATGAACTCAAGCGTGAACTCCTTTCGCCGGCTGGATCCTCACTTTGAAGCGCCGAATCAGCTCAAGGCCTCCCCGGTCGACCGCGGCGCGATGATCCGCATCCCCATCGGCAACGAGCGCAGCATGCGAGTCGAATTCCGTTCGGTCGCGCCCGATGCCAACCCTTACCTCGTGATGTACTCGCTTTTCCGCACGGGGCTAGAAGGTGATACCGCGAAAATCAAGAATCTCCGCCAGGCGGAACGCTATCTTCCAGACAACATCTACACCGCTCTGGAAAATTTCGAAAAGGCCGACTGGATGACGAAACTGCTGGGAGGCGACGTCAAAGCCCGCTACGCGGAACTGAAGAGGGCTTCCGCAGACCGCTGTGCCCGCAGTCTCGGCACCTTTGTAAAGGCGGCCGAGGTGCAGTATCACCACGAGGTCTACAATCAGTTCCTCTGGAATCTCTTTTAGAACTGGCCAGATTCAGCACGTAAAGGTTTCGTGCTTTTGGGTGGACCGCTCGTCGGCACTTCGGAAGTCTTGCTGATCATTCGGGCGAGCGATGAAGAAACAATCGAGGCCCGCTTGGCCGCCGACTGCTGGCTGTCAAAGACTTGCTTCGCGTTACCCGGGCTCCGTACCACCGCCCTGAGGATTCGGGCCTTCCGTTGTTCTGCAATAATGAAAAATAATGACCCCATTGTCTGCCGTGGCCAAGAAGCTAGCCGCACAGGTTCGGCGAATCCAGATGATTACGCTCGTATGGATGAGTGTCGAAGCTGTCTTGTCGCTCGGTGCCGCATGGGTCGCGCACAGCCCTGCGCTTCTCGGGTTTGGAGGAGACAGCGCCGTTGAGTTGTTTTCGGCTGTAATCGTCTGGTGGCGCTTTTCTCCGGGTGCGGGTGAAGAAGAGCGGGAACGAACGGCAGCTAAATTCGCGGGCGCACTGCTTCTTGTCCTGGCTGGAATTGTTGTCCTCGGTGCTCTGATGGCGTTCGCGGGGCGATTGGCGCCGCGTCCGAGCCGAATCGGGATCGTCCTTTTGTTCGTTTCTGCGACCGTCATGCCGTGGCTGGCCAGAGAGAAGCGGCGTCTCGCGTCGGCAACGGGAAGCGCGGCGCTGAAAGCGGATGCGGCCGAATCGGCGGTGTGCGGCTATTTGGCGATCATTGCGCTCGCTGGTCTTTTGCTCAACGCGGTTTGGAGCGCCCGATGGGCGGACCCGCTCTCCGCTCTGGCGCTACTCCCCTGGATACTGCGCGAAGGCTGGGAGGCCCTGCATCATCAGAGTTGGCACTCCCCCGAGTGAAATGTCAGGCTTCAGCGCATGCACAAAAGTACGGTATAGTCTTGACGCTTGGCGTACTGTCCTGCTCGGCCATCGTGCGGTGAGCCGCATCCGGAGATCGTTGGACCCGCGTGGCGAGCACTCCATCCAACCAGGAGCTAAGCTTGCTATCCATCAAGAACCTGACGAAAACCTGTCCCGGAGGTACACGCGCTCTTCGCGGTGTTTCGTTAGAGAGTATTGGGCGAAACGAAAGAGCAGCTGAAGAGGTCGCACGTGGAAAGGCGCAGGCTCAACACCGAAAATTCGACCCTGGAATTCGTGGCCAATTCGAAGCCACGCTTGCAGGGGTCGATCCCTACAACAAACGGATCGACCGCAATCCAGACGACAACATTGCGGTGGAAGAGAAAAAGTAGGGCATACGCTTTCTCCACATCACAGGAGGATTCGGTCGTGAGACACCGGTCGCACTTCGTTGTTGCTCCAATTCTGCTGATCCTGATTTTCCCGGTCTTTGCAACCGCGCAGGCAAAGGAAGGAGCCTGGTCGAAAAAGAAGTCGCCGTGGGTGTCATTGTCACCCGCGGAACGCACTCAAGTGCAGGATTTCTCCGAGGACTATAAACAGTACCTTGATGTCGCTCGATCGGCTCTTGGCTCCACGAAAGAGGTTACCCGCCGAGCCAAGGCCGCCGGCTTTGCAGAATTCTCCAAGCCGGAGCAAGTCAAACCGGGCGCGCGCCTGATCATTCCAAACCGCGAACGAAGTCTCATCCTGGCCGTGATCGGATCCGAACCCATCACCGGCGGCTCGCACGTTATAGGGACACATCACGACAGCCCGCACATCGAGTTAAAAGGCCGCCCCATCTTAGCGGCCGGCGATTTCGCCATGTTCAAAACCATCTATTACGGAGGTATCAAAAAGTATCAGTGGGCCAATCGCCCCTTGGCACTCATCGGGCGAATCGACACGAGCGATGGACGTACCGTCGAGGTTGCAATTGGAATGCGCCCCGGCGAGCCGGTGTTTGTAATTCCGGACAATGCGCCCCATTCCGACCAGGAACTGCGCAAGCGCACTTACACCGAGGTCTTTCGCGGCGAAGAACTCGAGCCGGTCATAGGCAGTGTTCCAGGTGAAGACAGCTCAGCGACGGCTCAAGTCACAAAACTGCTCACCGATACCTACAGAATCAAGGAAGAAGACCTCGTAAGTTCGGAATTGTCCTTGGTGCCGGTGGATCGGCCTGCGGACGTCGGATTCGATCGAGGTCTCGTCGGCGCTTACGGGCAGGATGATCGCCTCTCTTCTTTCTGCGCGGCCCGCGCCATTCTGGATTTGAAGGGAACGCCTCGTTACACGGCCTTGGCTTACTTGTCTAATTTCGAGGAAGTTGGATCAGTGAACAACACCGGCGCGCGGTCCGAATTCCTGAGTTCCACGTTCGCTCAACTGGTCGCTGCCCAGCGCGGCGGTGCTTACAACGACCTCGATCTCAGGCGCGCCCTGCATCAGTCGCTGGTGATTTCCGCCGACGCAAACGATGGCATCAATCCCATCTTCCCCGACACGAGCGAACATACGAACGCAGCGCGCGTAGGGTACGGAGTCGTGATTAAGCTATACGGCCCTGGTTTTGACGCGCCTTCGGAATTCACGGCGCAGATTCGCGGACTCATGGACCGGAATAGCATTTCCTGGCAAACGCACACCTACAAGGTCGACGAAGGCGGAGGTGGCACGATCGGCCTGTTTATGTCGCAACAGGATATGCAGGTGATTGATTTGGGTGTTGCACTCCTGTCGATGCACGCGCCGTTCGAGATGTCATCAAAGGTGGATGTATGGGAGTTCTACCGGACGATGTCCGTGTTCTACTCGCAATAGTGGTCAGGTCTCATGGCTTGGGTGCCCGCAAGCGACACCTCGGCGACACTCCAACAGAAAAGAAATACACCCATCGGACTGTGTGTAGAAGCACAAAAACCGGGAGAACGGTTGGAAAGCTAGATTTTGACGCCCCAGAAACCTGGGTCTGGCTTTTGCAGGGCGATGCCTACGTCCCACGCCTCATGGCCGCGCCAAACGACCTCGGCCGTAGCGGAACGCCCTGTTTTCGGCATCACGATGCGGACTTGTCGCCGAAGTGGCAGGTCTGCACCAACGACTGCCATACATCCAGAATGACTGACATCCACCGTGATTGCGTTTGCACAGCGACGCATGTTGCCTTCGTCCCATTCGAGACGAAATGGAAGGCTCGCCACCGCGCGTTTGTGAGAGCGGTACTTTGCCCAACGGTCGTCGGCGAAGTGGCTGGTTGGTGGTTCCATTGTTGAAGCGGACATAAGGAAACCTCAGAGGAGAGATTGCCAGGCTGGGGGCCAACATCAAACGGTAGTACCGCGGGCTCATCTAGTCAATGGTACTTGCACAGAATTTTGAGATAATTTAAAGGTATGGTGGTATAGCCCTAAGCAAGCGGACTGCCAGAATCTTTGTGTGACCGTGAATGACCCCATCGCTCGGAGGCATCAGTAGCCGCGCCGCGAATTGCGTCCCAGAAAATAGACAAAACTAACCGTTGCTCGGAGATTGCCTTGTCCATGCAGTGCGGCGCTCGAGTCAAAGTAAGACGTGTGTAAATAGTCTCCACCGAGCCGCACGGCCGTGTCTTGAGACGTTCGGACCTCAAAGCCGCCGCCGCCCGCCCAGGCGAATTCGTTGGCGAATCCGGTGATGAACTGACCCTGATTATAAGGAGTCACTCCGGTTACACGCGCTCCGCCCGCCAGAAACTGTACGTATGCTTGCATGTGTCTGCTTGTAAACGGGTAAAAAACAGGCCCGCCTAGATAGCTGAGGATATCGCTGTGATGTCCTGAAGAGAGCACATCCGATGCCCGCGCATAGCCTAGATCTAGACGGACTCCAAAATGCCGCGAGACGTCGACGGTTGCGCCTGAGTCCAAGCCATACATCGGAATGCGGCTGGAAGTAGGGATCGGTTGCTGCAAATACTCGAATCCGGCGTGAGCCTCGATCGCAGGGCCCGCGCCCGTTGTGAGAGGGGCTTGGGCATCGACACTTGGCGGGAAAAGTGCGGCAGACAGGAAGGGTGCGGAGAAAAGAGCAAGTTTTGCTACGATCTTCATAATTCCCTCAGTGCCGGACGCACGCTCCGGAGCCGCGCGGCCGCCTCCCGGACGCTGACCACGCGACTGCACACTTCCTTGAGCAACACATAAGTGCTTCGTCGAGTGGGCGTAGTTCTCCGGCGAGAGCCGTCGGGCGTCCCCATAAGGACCAGCCTGCCGGGAGGGCTGGTCAAAAATTCTTGCTCAGAGCACGATACCGGCGCAAATTGAATGTGTCTACGGTACAAAGGAGCAGTAGCTCCCGAGCGAAGGGACAGAAAAAGGACAGGGAAGAGAAAGCTGTACCAAAGCGGAACTGCAAAAGACGGCTCTCGTTACTCCGTTGCCGGCTTCGCACCGGGGAGACGGTTTTTCAGGAATTTGATCTGACCGTCGTGGTTGGATTCGTGCTCGGCGACGTGGAACCATTTGGCGTAGTTGTTGGCGGAAAAATCTGCGTCGGTTACCAGCGTGGCCAGCCACTTGTCATCGCGCTTGCGAAATTCGGCAAGGCTTTTTTCCCGGGTCTGGTGCAGGGCGTCGAGATAATAGTCGAGACTGTTGCCCATGATTGCCTTGCGCGCGGGTTCTCCAAGATTCATGGGAATATCCCACTTTTTCTTGATCTCGTCGGGCCATGAATCCCATTTCATCTCGGCAAAGGTGTTCATCTGGTAGTAAGTTTCGGTAGCCGCCAGATGCAGCAGAAGTGCGCCGATGGTGTTCGCTTTAGCGTCCAGCAGAAAGTCAAGGTCCTGCTGTGACAAACCCTTGACGTTGTGGACGACCTGCTCTCGGGTGAAGGCTAGCATGGATATCAACGTTCCGATCTCAGGCGTATATCCCGGTTGCGGTCCTACGATCCATGGGTTTCTGGCAGCAGCGGCTGATCCGGGAAGAAGGACAAGGCCAGAAAGACCGAACGCCAGTCCGACACCGCCCTTCAGGAAGTTGCGCCGGCCCGGAATGCATTCAACTGGGAGCATGAGATGTGCCTCCGTCGCAGATGCGATTGGCTCCGAATCATACCGCTCGAGGAGCAAACTGGCGAGGCTGAATTTAGGGAGTAATGCAGGCCCGAGCCCTAATCTGATAACCTGCGGGCCGGGTCTCGAAACAAAATGTTGAGTTCGAGGAGGCATGAGAAATGGATCTAAACACGGCACTTCGTTTCGGACAGCTCGTGAGCGCAGCGTACGCGGTTCCCGCGAACGATCTGACTAATCGTGCGGGTAATTCGGTAAGCGCAGGGACCCCGGCCCTCGCCTACGAGGTAGTGACTTCGATTTATGCGAACGATCTCGCGACGGATATGAATCCCGATCGAGGTAAGAACCTGGTCTCCATTGGACTCGTTCTGCAGGCGACCGCAACTGCGGATGCGGTGATCGCCATTCGCGGCACCGAAGGCATCCAGGAGTGGGTTCAGGATTCAAAGTTTCTCACGGTTCCGTGCCCGTTTCTTTCGAGTGGAGGCAACACTGAGGACGGCTTCACCGCTATGTATAACTCGATGGCGTCGGGGACGGCGCCCGGCTCTGCCTCGGTGACAAAAGCACTGGCATCTCTTCCCTGGAAGAAATCCGTGACTTCGCTAACCATTTGCGGACACAGCTTGGGAGGAGCGCTCGCGACATTGCTTGCGCTCGACATCGCTGCGAACACGTCTGCGCCATTTAACAGTCCAACTGTGTACACCTACGCAAGCCCGCGAACGGGGGATCCTGCTTTCGTGGCTACCTACAATCACGTTGTCCCGGATACGACCCGCATCGCTAACCGGCTGGACCTTGTGCCGAAACTGCCTTTGCCGCCTCTCTACGTCCACGTGGAGGGGCTCTTTGAACTAAACCCGGTGGTGCTAAGCATTCCGCCGAAAGTGCTCGTAAAGCCGGACATCCGCTGCGAGCACATCCTGACGAGCTACCTTTTTCTCCTATCGCGGTTGGCCGGCGGGCCCCCTTTAGAGCTCGACCCGCAGTGCGTTCCGTAGCGAGAAATCACGGTTGGTCTGATTCATGGTGCTGGACCTCGCTTCAAGCGTTCAATCGCGAAGATAAGCCGGGAAGCGGCGAAGTTTTTGGGCACCTGAATGGGGTAGACCTTGCTTACCGTTCACTTCAGGGTGTCGATGGCATGAATCTCTTTGATTTCAATGCCGTGAACGCCATTTCTCAAGAATTCTCTCCCGCTAGCCCGTACATACTTGCCGACGAATGGCAGCAATTGCTGTTGGCCGGTGTCGGGCATGGATTGCGTGAGCGGCACATAGATAATGCCCTCCTTGGTCAGAATGCCCAGAGGTGATCCGGCCTTGGCGCACTTGGTGACGCAATCCATGCTGAACTCGGTGGCGGTAGATTTGTTATTTTGAATCGGGCAGGCCATGTCGCGAACCAAGCCTTCAACCGCTACGTCGTCGGAGTTTTGAGAATTCTTCGGGGGATCCTTCTGCGCGGGCAAAGCCGCGGCTGCCAAAAGAAAAACACTGGCGGTGAGAATGCACCTCAGAGGTTGTTGAGTCATATTTTTCTCCTCGCACTGGACTTATTCGGTGGCGCCGCAGGGGCGGCGCCCACGAAACCGAAAGGCATATCGATTGGCTTCCAGCCGGATGTCCCGAAAACCCGCGGCTTCCAGCCGAGCACCAAGCGTGTCTGGATTCACGGGGACCAAAGTGTCACCGATATGTATGAGACGCATCGTGAGGCTCTGCAAGCCCAAGCTGTCAACGCCCACGAAGAAGGCGCCAGGCCGCAACACACGCCAAACTTCCCGAAAAAGTTTGTTTTGCAGCTCCGCGGAATGCACGTGATGAAGCATGTGTAAGCAGACCGCACCCGAGAACTGGGCATCGTGCAAAGGCATGGCGGTGGCGTCTCCCTGAACAACGGTCACACTGCTTTCGCGAAGCCTGGCCGCCAGCGAGCGGGCAAGAGCCGGGTCGATCTCCAGGGCGGTTATTCGAGGCAGGCGGGAACGCAGCAAGTCCGTGGTGAGCCCGTGGCCCGGTCCCAACTCCAAGACGTCATCTCCAAGCTGGACGTCCGCTAACGTCCAGGGTACGACGAAGTCTTCGAGGACCTTACGCCAGGATGCCGAACGGCAGAGACATCGGTGAATGAGATTCATTCCGGGTTCCTAGCCAGGGTTAACGGTACAGGTTGATGACGCTGCGTACTTCCGCTATTCTGACAAAAAATGTCGCAGAAACGACAAAGCGCAATCCTCGATCCGCGCCGGCGAGCGGAAGCGCAGGTCGCCACGCTGGCCTACGACTATCCGCCCGTTCACAAGGTTCCATGGCACTTCCATGACTGGGACCAACTTGTCTATGCATCGAGCGGGGTGATGACCGTGCGCACAAGCGAAGGGACGTGGGTGGTGCCGACGCACCGTGCGGTGTGGATACCGGCAGGAGTTCCACACACCATAACCATGTCTGGGAATGTGGCGATGCGAACTCTTTATCTGAGACCCGCACTGGCGAGAGCTCGGACGCGAGGCTGCTGCGTCGTCAATGTCTCACCATTGCTGAAGGAACTTATCCTCCATGCCTGCACTTTTCCGGCGCTAAAGAAGAAGATTAGGAGCCAGCGGCATTTGATCGACGTAATTGTCGATCAGTTGGCGGCGATACAGACGGTTCCCTTGCAACTTCCAAATCCTTCAGACTCGAGGGCGCGGCGAATCGCGGAGGCGCTCTTAGCTGATCCGGGCGACCGCCGCTCCCTCGAAGTGATCTGCAAGGCGGCAGGCGCCGGCAAACGAACGGTAGAGAGGCTCTTTCAGGAAAATGTGGGCATGTCTTTCGGGAAGTGGCGCCAGCAATTGCGGCTGATAACCGCGATGCAACTGCTGGCCGACGGCCGAAAGGTAACGCACGCCGCACTGGAGGCAGGTTACAGCACACCGAGCGGATTCATCTCCATGTTCAGAAAAGCGCTAGGCACCACACCATCGGCGTACTTTCGAGCGGGCGCAAAATAAGGCCGGGCACAACACCGATGCGCTCATAGAAGCAGGGAAGCGACGAAGTTTTGAATGGGAGGAAAGATGTAGCGAAAGATGAGCAAGCCTACAAGAATGCCCGGCATGGCGAAGGTGCCGCTGCGAATCCAGTCGAGGTAGCCGCGGGCGCGACCCTCACTCATGAACAGCGTGATGACCGAGCTGCCATCGAGAGGCGGAACCGGCAGAAGATTGAAGACTCCCAGAAGAAGGTTCAGCGAAAAAAGCACAAACAACGAGACCGCGGCGAAGCCTTGCGGTCTCGAATAGGGGTCCCAGTGCAAAAGCCCGAGAGAGCTTCCGATGCGGAGGGCAAGAGCTGCGAGAAGCATGAGGGAAAAATTGGTGGCGGGACCGGCGAGAGCCATCAGAGCCGCGCGGTGCGGGTGACGTCGCGCCCAGTCCGGATCGTAGGGAGCGCTCGCGAATCCAATCATGCTGCCGTTAAGGAGAAAGAAGCTGAGCAAAGGAAAAATCACCATGCCGTAAGGAGAGCGGCGAATGTGGGGAATGGGGTTTAGGGAAACCTGGCCGCCTAGGGCCGCGGTCGGGTCACCGCCAAGCTTCGCCACGAGCGCGTGGGCCGCCTCGTGACAAGTGGTTGAAAAAAGAAAAGCCACGTAGAAGATGAATCCGAGCGTCAAGAACTGGGGAGAGAAATCGGGCATAGAAGCGAAAGCTTAGAGTTTCAGGTGGCGGAAAGCAAGCGGCGAAGTTGAATGCGCAATGAAGCTATGAATTTTGCGAAGAGCCGGGCTGCAGAAGCTGAGCGAAGCTCAAGCGGAAGCCAAGTGGTCTCGTGAAACATGCGCGGGAGATACAGGAAAACCCTGATACGCCGAGATGCACGCTTCTCTTTCGCGCTCCCGAACTTTTCGGTATGATGTGCCGCAACACGTGTGTTGGCCGCCAACCTCGGTGTGCGGAGGAATGGGTAGTTGAGGTGGCACGATGAAGGCCTGTTTCCTGCGCACACCTGCAAAAGTTGAAACAAATCCCCTCGAATACGGTGAATTTCCGGACCCCAGTCCGGGCGATGGCGAAGTTCTGGTGCGCGTGAAGGTGTGCGGAGTCTGCAGGACGGACCTGCATGTGATCGAAGGAGAACTTCCGCCGAAGGTGTCCCCGGTGATTCCGGGACATCAAGTGGTTGGAACGATCGAGAAATTAGGCACCGGCGCGAAACGCTTTACCGTTGGAACGACTGTGGGCCTTGCATGGCTGCACAAGACCGATGGCACCTGCGAATACTGCCGTCGCGGAGAAGAAAACCTTTGCGACGCGCCACTGTTCACGGGCTACAGCGTGAATGGCGGTTACGCCGAATACGCTGTAGCGCCCGAGGCGTTCGTTTACGCTTTGCCGAGCGGCTTTCCAGATGACCAGGCGGCGCCGCTGCTGTGCGCAGGTATTATCGGCTACCGTTGCCTGAAACTTTCGGATGTGACGCGTGGCGAAAAGCTGGGATTCTATGGATTTGGCGCCGCGGCCCACGTAGCGATTCAGGTTGCGCGGCACTCGGGTCTAGAAGTTTATGCTTCGACGCGCGACAAGAGGCATCAGAAGCTGGCGATGGACCTTGGTGCGAAATGGGCGGGTGGAACGTTCGACGCCCCTCCGGTGAAACTGGATGCGGCGATTGTGTTCGCGCCCGCGGGAGA
>Ga0207862_1000103_pt1 | contig 21825 bp, 18 predicted proteins | sample LuqExpMetageno81_FD_187838 | JGI IMG/M metagenome (GOLD analysis project Ga0207862, IMG submission 187838) | Tropical forest soil microbial communities from Luquillo Experimental Forest, Puerto Rico - Sample 81 (SPAdes) | ecosystem: Environmental > Terrestrial > Soil > Tropical forest ... | reverse complement strand
ATCGACGCCGCCACCGACCTCGAAGGCGAAGGCATTGTTGCTGGGAGATTTCGACACGCAGAGACCGATGATCTTGCTGCACCCGTTGGCGTAAAGGTTCGAATGAGCGCCACCCAGCAGGACTTCGCCAAAAGGCTCAAGCTTGCCCATGCGGAACTTTATTTCGGGACCGAACAAATAGGTGAACAGGTTGCCTTGGGCGCACCCGGCTATCGGCGCGCCCGGTTTGGTGCACTCGGTGTAGCTGCCGTAGCCTTGCACATCGGCCTTGACCCCGATCATCGAGGTCAAGAAATAGGTAACGTCTCCGCCGCCGCCATTCAGGGAATGGCTGTTGAAGTACTTGGACAGGCCTGGGTTGAACCGGAAATACGAGTAGTCACCTGTCACCTCGAATTTGTGGTCGTCTTGGGCCATCAACGCACCGCCGATTAATAAAGCAGCTACAAGAACGGAGATAAACCGAACTTTCATTGCCTTCCTCCTTAGACATTTGTATCCAGCGCCAGAAGCATTCTGTTTGGCTGAGCTCAAACGTTGGTTTTCGGGCTCGACTCCGGAGCTTCCATCTCCGAGCAAGATTACGGGCGGCAGGCGGTAGGGCTGGGTTGCTGCAGGCGGGATGGCCCGGCGGAGTCCCTTCGGTAAAGCTCGTCCCCAAGAACCTCGAATCATTGGGATTCAGAGCATTGCGGACTCACTTCACCATATAAACAAGCGAGCTGGAACTGTCGCTTGCGACAGGTTGGTGGGAAACTCTTATTTTTGCAACGACGGCGAAAGAAAATTACGGCCGTCATACACTTCGCGAATAGCGACGCGAAGGTCACTCGCCAACCGGCGCTTTGTCACGTAGCCGCAAGCGCCGGCCGAAAACGCAGCAGAGATGTACTCAGGCTCTTCGTGAATCGTCAGGAATAGAATCCTCGTGCCTGGGCGTTTTTCGCGAAGCAAGGACGCGACCTGCAGCCCGTTCATAACGGGCATAGTTACGTCCAGCACGACTATATCGGGATCGAGGCGAAAGACTTCGCGGACTGCTTGCTCTCCATTCTCGGCCGTCCCGGCGATTTCGAATTCGGCGCTCAGTTCATCTCGAAGATCGGTGAGCATCTCTCCATTATCGTCGACGAGTAAAACGCGAATTATGGCCACAATAGTCTCTCAAGTGGCAAAACAGCACCTTGTGCCTGGAGGTTGAAGATAGGCTCTGTAAGGAGTTTGGCAACTGTCACTCGAGACAGGTGTGAAAAAAGCTCGGTTGAACGTGCCTGCCTAAACCGGCGAAATCATTCCATGCTTCATGGCGTATTTTACGAGCTCCGCATTCTTCGATATTCCCAATTCTTCCATGATCCTGACTTTGTGAAACCGCACGGTCCGGTACGAAATCTTTAAAAGCACGGCGATCTCACGCAAGGAGCGGCCCTCAGCCAGCATTTGCAGCACCTCGCGTTGACGATCGGTAAGATGCTGTGGACGCTCCACAGCCTTCGGGTCCCGAACAAAAATCTCATTCATGGCTTGCCGGATCTCCGGCGCCATGTAAGAGACACCCTTTAACGCGTCGCGAATCGCACGAAGCAACTCCGACGACTTCGAATTTTTCAATATAAACCCCGAGGCCCCCGCCTGCAGTGCTTCTCGCGCATATTCAACGTTGTTGTTCATCGTTAAATAGATCAGTTTCATCTTCGGATTTGCCTGCTTCAACCGCCGCCCCGCGTCCAGACCATTGATCGACGGCATTCCGATGTCGACCAGTACCACGTCAGGATCGAGCGCACCGGCCGCTTTCAATAACTCCCGCCCGTCGCTGACACTCCCCACTACTTCATATTCAGGCTCCAATAAGTCTCGCAGCAGGTTGCAGAACAGGGTGTGATCATCCGCCAGCAGAATTCTTACCCGTGCCATTTTTCTCCCTCCTGCACCCAAGATCAATTTACAGCGGCGCTCATTGCCTTCGGCGGCTCTGTCGGCACGCAGGCGCGGATACGCGTTCCGGCATTGGGCCTCGAATCAATCTCAAACGTGCCGTTCACCTGATAAATTCGTTCCGCCATACTGACCAGCCCCAATCCTCCGCCGCTAAGTCCGTTCGTGGCATCAAACCCTACACCCTTATCACTGACCTCAAGTTGAACGTGATCAGGCTCCCCTTGCAGACGCACTTCAAAGTGCTTTTGCCCGCTGTATTTTATGGCGTTGTGGACAGCTTCCTGGACAACTCGAAAAAGGGAAAGCGACACCTCGGGTGGCAACGAGTTCGGTATATTCCTTCCGAAAAACTCCACCGTCACTCCGCTTTGCTCCGCGACTTCGCGACAAAAGCTTTTGACTGCCGTGGCTAGGCCAAGATTATCCAAAATGGAAGGATGAAGTTCGTGCGACAATGCTTGAACGTCGCCGGTCAAGTCCGAGCATTGTTTCCAGATTTGCTCCAGCTGTTCGCCCATCGACACCCGCCCGCTGCCCCAACCTTTACTCGCCTTCTCAATCCTCAGCGACAGCATCGCTAGCCTCTGACAAATATCGTCGTGCAACTCCCTCGCAAGACGTCTTCGTTCCTTCTCTTGCCCCTCGATCAGTTGTCCACTGACCTTTTCCAGAGCTTCTCGCGCCACTTTTTGGTCGGTCACGTCCACAGCCGAGCCGATAAATCCCGCGAAGCATCCATCTCCGTCAACTCGTGGGGACGCAACGCCAAACATCCAGCGGTAGACTCCGTCTTGACGACGAAGGCGGCACTCATTTGAAAACGGCTTGTGGCTTCTCAGAGCCTTTGAAAGGGCATCAGATGCACTTGGGAGATCTTCTGGGTGGACGCTAGCGAGCCACATACCACCATACCCCGCACTTTTGTCCAAACCCGTAAATACAACCCACTGTTCATTCAGGTATGTGACCTTTCCTTGCTCGTCGCACATCCAGATGAGCGAAGGCGTGCTATCCGCCATCACTCGGAAGCGGTTCTCGCTCTCGCGGAGCACGGCTTCGGCCTTCCGTTTTCTTGCTCGTTGCCAGAACAGTCCAAAGATCAACAAGGCCTGAACCACAATCACCGCGATACCTGCAAGGAAGTATTTCCGGCCGCTCTCCCAGAGAGTCGGTTCCCGATACAGGATGACAGTGCCTGGCGGCAGCGCCGACTCAGGTATATTCCAGTGGCGCAACTGCCTCCAATCAACCATTGCCCGCGACGCTGAGCCCGCTTCGACAGGAATATTTTCAGGCTTCTCGCCTGACAGCACTCGTGCCGCAATTTCCCCTGCTCTCTTTCCATCTTCTTCTGAATCCGGATAAGATCCACCGACGCACCCACGATCGAAGCAGTAGTTGAAAATGCTATACGTCGGGAAACGCTGGCTAATTGCTCTAATCAGGTCAAACACTTTAAGGTCAGAATCCGCGGAATCTTGCGAGATGACCTGAGCGAACACGATGGTGTGTGGCGGGAGTTTCGAGACTCGGTCGAGCGCAGCGCGAGGTAAAAGTCCGGCAACCTCGATCAGTTTCAGATTCTGCTGATCCCGGTAGACCTCTTTGCGAAAGCGATCATCCCAATAGCTTTCAAATTCCGAGACACCGCTGAGGAGCACGACATTTTGAGTGTCCGGATGGAAGCGTAGCGCGAGGCTCAGGGAACCGCGAACGTCAGCCGTAGAGGTGACACCCGTAACGCCCGGCCAATTCTTTTGGCCCTCAATTCTCGTCGGATCGACACCGACAAAAACGATCGGAACACCTGCAAACATGTGCTTGCGATAGTCCAGTACAAATCGAAGTGCCGGATAGGATCCAACGACAATTAGATCGGTTGGGGGCTTGGAATAAGCGTGGAGAAGCGTTTCACTGAGACCCCTTCGGTAGCCCTCGTCGTCAAATCTCGTCGATTCAAGGTATTCAACATTAAAGTTCACAGGCATTGAGAGATGTGTGCGTAGAGTCGCCTTAAATGGTTCTAGTTCTATGAAGCTGTCGCGGTTGGTGAAACTGTTGAGTACCAACACATTCTTCGCAGCAGGCACTTCTTGGGAGACGGTAGGTGAGATGACAAGAACAAGTCCGAGAAACAACGAACACGGGACGAGTAAAGTCCATCGCCGCGTCGGCTCGAGTTCCAGGCAACGTATTCCTGCCAACGCGCGTGCTATTGGTCTTTCTATTGGGCCACGATACGACATCCCGCACCTCACCTAATTCGGAATCTGCTACCCAAGAGCAGAATCTCGGTTCCACACAGCGGCGACCTTTTCCGAACCAAGGGTTCCAGTTACATGAGCGAGTCAAGCAAAGGACGTCAACCTTGTGCAGGCGGTGAGGGAGCGCTCATGACTTTGAACAGGAGGAAATCAGGATTCAAAAGAAGATGGACGTTAGCTTACGGACGCTTTCGCAAAACAACCTCACGAGTCACACGCATCCCCTAACGATTCTCGACTCGAGTCTACCCCCTCAGTATCGCACATCCCTCCTGAGCCCGCGATTTTGTTCCAAAATCGGCAACCTGACAACCGATATTTAGTTAATTCTTCCCCTTGGCCGTCCAGACCTCCAAAGTGCGCTAGAAGCTGAACTTAAGTCCAAGTTGCCCTACTCGTGCATTCACGGAGGTACTAGTAATGACGCCAAAGGTAGCCGATACGAAATTTGAATCCGGATTCGCGAACTGCGGATGATTCAAGGTATTGAAAAACTCTGCCCGAAATTCGAGACCGTTTCCTTCTCGCGGCCAAGGAAGCACTACGAGTTTTGACAGGGAAAGGTCCACGTTTACCTGTCCAGGACCGTCCACAATTCCCGTTCCGCTGTTTCCAAACGCCGTCCCAATGCCATCGGCGCCGATTACGGGGGTAGTCGTAAAACAGGATTTGTTGAAATAATCATCCAGTCGTTTGCCGATTGGCCCACTCGTCAGCAGGTGGCTTTTCGAGCACGCACCTGTCAGCTCCGCGCGGTCCTCGCTGATTCCAAACACATTCGTTGCGTTTGTCAGAGCTATCGTCATCGCACTGCCAGACTGAACGATTCCCACCCCGCTCAAAGACCACCCGCCAAAAACCGCGCTCGCTGTGCCATGGCTTGGATGCGGAAGCATCCAGGTTCCGCTAATCACGAACCGGTGCGTGCGATCTGTACTCGCTCGGCCCCAGCGCTCTTCTGGCGAGTTCTGATTCCCCAACGTGACTGTATTTCCGGCCGAAATGGAATTGATGTCAGACCCGTCCGTGTCCAACGTCTTCGAAAACGTGTAAGAGGCCAGGAATTGGAATCCGTGGCTCAATCGTTTTGTGACGCTGACCTCGAGCGCGTTGTACCAGGAGCTTCCCTCCGACTCCACTATATTCATGGAGTCAGGGGCTACGCCGAGAATGGGTGCCCGCAACGCGATATTCGCCAGCGTATCCGACGTCTGGCCCCTCACAGGATTCTCTGGCGTCGCTTCCAACGCTTGATTTGCAGATCGTTGGCGTAGCAGATGAAGCCCCCGCGTGCCCACGTATCCAACTTCCCACAACCAGTCTTGAGGGAATTCCCCTTGAAGGTTCAAAGAGTACTGTTGAATCATGGCGGGGCGAAAAAAGGGCGAGACAGCGTAGATCGCCGTGGCAGTTCCCGGGCCGTAGGGCGCAAACATCGGGAAAGACGCCGGGGTCGGGAAAGGTTGCGCGAATGGGGTTTGGAACGTTGCGCCCGCGTTTGCTGGACCAAGGCTGATCCGCAGATCAGAAAACGGCGCACCGAATACGCTTTGGAAAAAAGCCTGCCCGGTCGGTTGAGAATAGTATATTCCGTACCCGCCTCTCAGGACCGTTCGACTCCCTTGCGGCAAAAACTGCCAGGAAAATCCAATCCGGGGTGCGAGCGTGTTTTCTCCCTCGGAATAGTTCCCGGCAGTGCTACCAATTCGCTGGACACCGGCTGGTAGTGGGCTCGAAAAATTAGAACCCACAACATAACCGGCCAGACTTCCCGTTGCTGGAGGGTTCGGATTCACCTTGCCCGTGTCGAAACTCGAGTTTCTCCCCAGATTGTCTCCAAACTGTCCAAACCGCTCGTAACGCAATCCCAGATTCAGCGTTAGGGATTTGCGCACTCGAATGTCATCCGCGGCAAACGCCGAGCCCTCCCAAGTGTGATACTCCCGCTGCGTAAGGCCGTATTCATCGCCCGAGCCGTAGACGTTGCTGAAAGTTCCGGTCCCGTTGCTTTGCGCGTCGAGTCCCAACAGAAAATCCGGCCAACTCAAAAAAAGCACGAGCGACCCAAGGCCTGCGATATTCACATTATCTTGCAGTCGCGTGAGCGAGCCTCCCACTCGGATGGAATGCCCGCCCTTGATCACGCTGAAAAGGTCGCCGAAGACGAAACTGTTCTGCGCAAACCTTCTCGGATACCCGGAGGTCATGTTGAGCGAGCCAAGAATCTGCACATTCGGCAGGTCGTTCGCTTCGCTCATCTCTCCCTCGACAACTCCTACAGACGACCAGCTAAACGGGGCTGTCGCGGATGTGCGGCCGCTTGTCCGGACATACCCAAACCGCGCTTCGTTCCCCTTCGTGTTGCTGAACGTATAGGTATGAGCGAGCGAAAACACGCGGTAGCCGGAACTAAACGGACTCGGGAACCCGGGGACGTTTCCAATCGGGTTTAATCCATTCCCAGGAAATGTGACCGTCTCGTTGTCGTTGGCAAAAAAGAATCTTCCTGCAATCTTGCTTTTTGGTGACACGAGATAGTCGACGTTTGTGGAGAATTGGTCTTCGTCGAAGGAGCAGGGCTCGGAAAAGGCAGAAAGCCCCCGGCTCGCAAAGGGAGCTGCGGGATCGGTGGTCTGCGGTGTAGGTATCAGATAGCTCCCGCCAGGTAGTTTGTAATTCAGCAGTTCGAGCGCCACCGGGGTGATATTTGAACCGTCCGAATTGACGGCCACCCCTCCGAGCGCGCCGCTCTTGCCGCCGAACAGTTTGCCGAGCGCAGGGGCCGATCTGTCATTCGTTAGAGGCGGTGTTCTGAGCGTTGCCGTGCACGCGATTCTGGCCTGGCCCGAGGCCAATCCGTTTATCTGCCGCGTTCCCTCGTAGGAGCCGAAGAAAAACAACTTACCTTTCAGAATTGGTCCGCCGAACGTAAGCCCGAATTGATTTTGCTTCAGCGCAGCTCGCGGCTGGCCGGCTTCGTCCAAGAAAAAATCATTTGCATTCAGGACGTCGTTGCGCCAGAACTCAAACACCGTTCCGTGAAAGCCATTGCCTCCTGTCTTCGTTACGACACTCACATTGGCGCCCCCAAAACGCCCATAGGCCGCGTCGTACAGCCCCGTCTGCACCTTAAACTCCTGAATCAGGTCCGGGTTCGGAATCGGAATTCCTCCACTCGAGGATCCGCTCCCCTGTACGTCATTCACGCTCACCCCATTCAGTTCGTAGTTGTTGTCGTAAGAGCGGGCCCCGTGCACGAATATCCCATCCGCGGACCCGCTAATCTGTGACAGAGGCATCCCTCCGCTTCCGAGCTCTCCCGCATTGAAAACTCCGGCGCTGACCCCCGGTGAGAGTACGGCGATTTGCGTGTAGTTCCTGGTGACCAAGGGCAGGTTCGTCACCATTTCGCCGTCCACGACTCTTCCCAGGGCGGCTGAGTCGGTTTGCACGCCGGAAACGTTGGCGTGAACTTCTACGCTTTGTGCCAGACCGGCAATTTTCAGCGCAATCGGCAGCCGGGCGGTCTCCGTAACGGAGACGATGACTTCCGATTTTGCCTGCGAATAGCCCTCTTTCTGGGCGGTTAACTGGTAGATCCCCGGCGGCAGAAGCGTGAACACAAAGCGTCCTTCTTCATCGCTCACCGTTGAGCGGCTGGCGGCCGTCTCTTCGTTCTTTAACTCGACCGAAGCGCCGGGAATTCCTTTCCCGACCGGATCCAACACCTCACCGATCAAGGCGCCAGTCGCGGCCGTTTGTGGAACGGCACGGCTAACAGGAACCCCAATGATTGTGAGTAACCCCAGAAAGATTAGGACAATAAAGCTAATACAATGGCAACTTACGAACCAGCCATTGCGCATGACGAATTGCCATATCCGAGTTCTGGGCGGAGGGAAATTCTGGGCGGGGATAGCCTATATTAGCGGCGCCTCTCTGACCAGAGGCAGATCGCTGCGCCCCCCATGGCCAATTCACACAAGCTTCACTCCGCTTTCCTCCCGCAGGCTCCCCTCGGTCAATGCGAGTCGCCTCCTGTCGGGAGCAGGCCCCTCTGTCTTCTCGTGACTTTTCTCGGACCTGTTTCGAGTACAGCCTATGCTTATGAGGCACTCCCGATAGGCCAGATTCCTGGCCTATTACTGCTTGTCATAGACGCTCACATTGGTGAAATGCTTTCCTTTAGCGTCCGTGCCCTTGGTTGTGATGGTGAGAACTTTTCCATCAGCGGAAACAACGGTAGTCGCCGTGGCCACCACCTTACCGCCCTTCGTCAGAGTGGATTGAATCGTATTTGGAGAGGCCAGGTTGGCCGCAATCGAGTCTGCACCGTAGGGCCCGTCTCCAGTGATAGGATAAGTCTTGTTATCCAGGTTGCTGGTGTATTCGAATTGCTGAGTGCTGCCATCTCCGTTGACGCGATCGACGTCGACTTTCATGCCCGCAGGGCCCGTTACCACGATTCTGGTTTCGCTCTTTCGCGGCGGCCCAGGGACAAATTTGGATTTCTTCACATTGAGTTTCCAGGTTCCGAGAAAAGGGTCAGTTTGGCCAAGTATCAGTTCCGTAAACGACAAAGCCAGAACAATCGTCATCAAAAACGAAAAGAGTTTCTTCATTGCTAGTTCCTCTCTGCAACTCCGCAGAGCCACCGGGGCCGGACGGATGGATCCGCCGATCGAGGACTGAGTCAAGGTTGCGCGTGACCAGCCCGAAGGGTTCTCGAGACCACGGCGATGCTCGCGATTCTGCTATCGCCATTAGGTAATCTCGTCGAAACGAATCTGCGTTTGTTTCTAGCTTTGCAAACTAAAAATTCGCTCACTTGGCCGTTCCGGGAACAGTTTCCTTCGTTGGCTTTCCGGATTTTCTGTCGTTCTTTTCCGCAGGGCCTGACGGGATCAAACAACCGTCGGTGCTCCCCTTTATCCAGATCTGCTTCAAGTACAGAGAGCTGCCATAGCGGTGAAATGTCAGTTCCGTTTTTGCCGCGGGATTGATGGCATCCAGTGGTTCGCAGAGAATGAAGGCAGAGTGCCCGTCCGCGCTGGAAACGACGAGCGTCTCATTATCATTCTGCGACGGTTTAACGTTGTAGCTGCCCGCTGGGAAAGTAACGTTTTGGGCTACGAATGAGCTGCTTGCCCTAAAATCGACACCATTCGGTGTCTGGAGTTGTGCGACGATCCGCGATACCGGGTACGTACAAAGCAACAGAAACAACGCAAACAACCAGCGAAAAGTAAGTCTCATAAAACCTCCTGAACTCGATCTGCAACTGCGTCGAGGTGGGTCGAATTGTGCCTGATGCTCTGAGATGCACAACTGTCCCTGCTGACAGTTCTGATCTGCTTCGAACAGAATCCTAAGTAATAGTAGTGAGCTACCATTCGTCGTAAATCCTGCGTCGCAACCTTGTTTTGTCCCACTACGTTCTCCTATCCGCGAAGCTGCCTCCCTTTTCACTTCCCTTCCTCAGGTTCCTGCCTGTCTCCGTCTCCTGCTGCAGCTTTCAACCGGCTTGGAACCCAGATCAGCCTGCTGTAACTCCTTTATTTGCCAGCCCTGCGAAAGAACGGGGATATGCCTCCCACTGGTATCACCGGTCGAAGTTCATCGTGGATCCTCTAACCCTTCGCCGGAAGTCGCAGGATTCCTGGCCATCTTGTGAGTCCGGCAGCACCTGTCATCAGGGACAGTTGCACAGCGAGCGCAAATTTCAATAATGCTCGCAGTTACCGCTCATGTTCTGGCGTTTCTCCATGCCCGGCTGCGGTAATTGACGTTTGGTCCTAGGGAGGGAAGATGCATCGAATAAGATTTGCCTCTCCGAAGATTCACCGGCTCGTTGCCCGTGGGACGCTTCTCGTCGGCCTTCTCACGGTGGGAGCGCTTCCCTTCTTCTCGAGAGACCGCGTGAAGAATGAAACCATCGAAGCCACAGCGATGGGTACCGGGACGCAACTCGGTGCCACATATGGTGTCACTCTTGATATCTATGAGTACTCCACACCTGAGGACCGCCAGATTCTGGTTCAAGCGTTCGAAAAGGGACAAAACCAGGGCCTCGTGAATGCGCTGAGCCGGATGAAGGCCGTCGGGCATTGCTCGATAACCGGCACGTTAGGATACGACGTCGCCTATATCCGTATGATTCCCACGCCGACGGGACGAAAGATCCGCTTCGTAACCAACCGGCTGCTGCGTTTTGGCGAAGTCTACTGGGATACCCAGTCAACAGCCTTTAACCTGACGGCAGGCGAATTTGAACTGAACGATCAGGACAAGAGTAAGAGCACCGGCGTGTTGTTTCCGCTGGCGCAACTAGCGCTCGATAATCAAGGACAGGTACAGTTCGAACTGAACCAGAATCCGTGGAAGCTGGTCGACGTCCTCGACTGGAAGGGCACGCCTGGCGTGAACTAGCCACCATGTTCGACTTCGCGACGTTGGGATTTTCTTCGCTCACGGGAGGTGTCTGATGAGGATTTATCGCATACTCGCAATTCTTACTTCTCTCTTCGTTTTGCCGTTATTCCTGAACCTCTATATCATCGGCAAGGACACCAAGAAAAAAGTCAAAAATGATGTCTGCTCGGCCTCTAATCCTGCAAGCATCTGCGCAGCGGAAAACACCTGCGGTTCTGCTTCCTCCCCGTGCTCCGTCGACATCCGGCGCAGCGAGGGATCCTCGGCGACCGCTACTCCAAGCATGCCCGGCGCCAAGTCCAATAAAGCCTTCTGCGTCAAAACTGGTACCTCCGTCACCTTCACCAGTTCCTCAAAGGACACCGGCTTCGTCGTTGATTTTGGCAACTCCAATCCCTTTGATTACCAGGGCGCCATTATGGGTGGCGCCGATCGGCCCATCACCGTGACCGCCAAGCATCCTGGTTGCTACACCTATTCGTTGGGCGCTTGCACGGCGGGAACGATCTACGGCATGTGCGGTGAGGACGTCGCGCAACTCATCGTTTCCGATAAGTAACGATCTACGACGATTCTTATTAAGGTGAGCCTGTGAGCCGCCATCGGAATGCGAAGCCGTTTCAATCGTCCTCTCCGCCTGTGGAACCGAAAAAACGCGGAAAAATAAGGCTCGGTTCAGTCATTGCCCTGATCCTTATCGTATGCGCCGCCTGCCTCGTCTATTTATGGTTTTCCTCAAGTGTTAACGCGAGCATCCGGACGCAAATACAACCTGATGCGGAAAGAACAGCCACCTGGATTCAGGTCGAGCCGCGCCAGAACGCCGCGCCTTCAGAGTCGACGGGGTTCAAAAAAGATTCTCTCTAATTTGCCTTCGCCGAGAACTCTTCCCAATTCGCCATATCCGACAAAAGGGACGAGCATGGCGAAAACAAGCATTGCGAGAGAAAGAACTCCCCTCCAAGTTCCCCCACCAAGATCAGTGATGCTCTGTCGAAAGGTCTCGTGTCGGTACCAGCCGATAACAGCATCTTCCGCAGTTTTGAAACAAGCCAGCACTGCAGTAAATAAGGCTGACTTCAAGACAGTCGGATAAATAAGCGGCGCGTTTTTCAGTCGCTCGCCGAGCGGGATATGCCTGGCAACGAGCATGACTTTCGCGAGTGCCAGCGCGTTTATGAGCGCGAAACCATGGTAGGCAAAATCGATGTTGTTTTCAGCGAGAATCATCGACTTGTGCAGCACCAAAAGACCGAAGACCACCCAAAGATAAAGCGCGATTCTCAGGCCTTCTTTAACTTCGTGATGGGCCTTCTGCAGAAGGTTTCGGTTCGATGTATCCATGCAACTCTCTCCGTACCGGTCAAGCTTTTTCGAAAACCTGGCGTTCCCGCATTTCCTGCGGCTATTCATCATTTCGTTCCCTCGGAACCATAATCACGACCTGGCGTGAGCGCTTATTGGCCGCGGTGCACAAAAAATAAAGTGCTGGTTCTGCTGGGAGAACGAGTGCTTATAGCTGTGGCCGGGGTATCTGACATTTTTAGAACTCACACCTGCTTGGTTGCCCTGCTCGAATGCCCTCCTCCTTCAGCGAAAGTAGCAGTGGAGACCTGACAGAAGGAAGAGTAAGACCTAACGTGCTAGGCTCCCGAAGCGCCCCGCTCCTTTTCCTTGCCCACGAAATAAGCGTACGCGCCTACGGTTAGAAAATTGACGCATACTGCGATCATGTTCCATACGATCACGGGCCGAGAAGCAATCAACAAGCCATAGTAAATCCAGAGGAGTTGAAAAACACCCATGATTGTCCCCATCCGCGGGTTCATGCCCAGACTTGACCGACGCTTGAGCATCGCTACCAAGTCTGGGAACGCGGCAAAGGTCGTCCCGAGCCCCGCCAGAAAACCAACAATTTCGGACAATTCGGTGTTTGGTTTTACTAGCAATTCCAGGTGGTGCGGAGTCAGGTCCTGACAAGCCCCGAGCGTGACGAGGCTCGAGACCAGGAGAGATACCAACACTTTTGGGGGTCGACTGTTCGCAGAGCTAAAGTACATCGTTCTCTTCTCACCTTTTTGTCGGGTTCGAGCGAATGCTAGGTCGGTCACTGAGGAATCGGAACTGTCAGTTGCGACAGGGTACTTGGCCACTCATAACCTTGGGCTTGCAAACCCCATTCCCTCCGCTCGATCTGGTGGGTCTCATTCTTTTCGGCTCCGGTGTTGCGCTGCTTTCTTATGTGCTCGAAATTTTCGGCGAACACACGCTCGCCGCTCCCGAAATCATCGGCTTGCTCGTTCTCGCGGTTTCCCTGATTTTCGGTTATGGCCTACACGCGGTGCAGGCGCAATTTCCACTCCTGCAATTGCGCTTGTTCCGGATTCGAACCTTCCGTGCGGCCGTCAGCGGGAGTTTCTTCACGCGTATTGGCATCGGCGGGGTGCCCTTCCTGCTGCCGCTTCTCTATCAGGTGGGACTCGGTTTTTCCCCCATTCAATCGGGCCTTATGATCATGCCGCAGGCGCTTGGCGCGATGTACAGCAAGTCCTTCGTCGCGCGGGTACTGCAACGGCTGGGCTACCGGGGCTCCTTGTTTCCAACACCGTCATCCTTGGCCTGCTCCTTTTTCTGTTCGCTACCATCGGTGTCGGTACACCTGTCTGGCTGATCGTGCTTCAGGCTTTCGCCTACGGAATTTTTGCCTCGATGCACTACACCAGCATGAACACGCTGGCTTACGCCGACCTAACCGAACCTCAAACCAGTAACGGCACCTCTATCGCCAGCACGATGCAGCAACTTTCCATCAGCTTTGGCGTAGCAACCGCCGGACTCACCACGGCCCTATTCGTGCCCAATCGCGAAGCGGCCAACTCTACCGTGATGATTCACGATCTTCACACGGCCCTCCTCCTTCTGGGACTCCTCACCATCCTCTCAAGCGGCGTCTTTCGGTCCCTTAAGTCCTCCGACGGCAGTAATGTCAGCAGCCAGAAACTGGTCCACCACGGGTAGTTCGGAAGAAATCGTTGGCCAGCCACTCCCCTAACAACCGAATATCAGTTGGCTCCTTTTATAACCTGCTGAAAATTCAACCTGTTGCGTCTTTTCCGCGGGACTGTCTGTTTTAACAGTTGCGGCTGGCAATCCGAGTGGTAGCGTTCAGAATGGCCTCCTGGAGGGTTCGCACGTTCCTGCGTCGCGTCGTCTCGATCAGGCCTCGCAAAGCTCGACTGACGATGCCGCCCGATTTTCGGATATTCCTGCGTGGACCGCTTTGCTCGTCGTTCAATCCGTGCTGGCTTTAACGGAGAGTGAGTGGCTCCTGGGATTTCTGCGACCGAGAAATCAAAGGCCGCGCAGGACTGTTCGCGGATCGGTGCCTGCATATTCAGCGAACTCTAAGTTCAAGGAAATCCAGCCCAGAAAGAGAAAGCAAGATGACACCAGAAGAACTCAACAATGTTGCCACCGAATTGAAACGGCTCGGTACAGAGCTAAACCTAACTGACAACCAGAAAGAGCAATTAAGAACCTTTCTAACGGACAAGTACGAGCAACTGCAAGAATACAAAAAGCACAATCCAAACGTCTCAAGGGAAGACATCGCTCAATACATTGCCAAAAATCGGGCCGCGGGACGGGAAAAAATCGAAAAATTCCTGACCCCGGAGCAACTCAAAATATGGGATGCAGAGGTAGCCAAGGCCAAGGATTTCCTCAGCCAGCGGGCTGCGTCGGCGTAAGCGAGAAACACTCTTTCGATTTATTTAGAGAGTAATCACCGGGGCGATTGTCGGAGGCGATCGCCCTCTTTTTTTGCAAATGCGAATCCTGCAGACGCTTCAGGGTTTGAGGGCTGAAGCTTGGCAAGCAAATCCGATGTGTCCCCCGAACCGTCGCAAGAAAGCCAAGGGGCCAGTGGCTCCCCGGGAGCACTCCTTCTTCCAGCGTCCTGCGAAATACTTAACGTATTTCGATGTATATTCGAGAAGCTTGACGAATTGACACCAGTTACTCAAAACATTCGGCGTTGCAGACGAGACTGGCCTTAGGCAGGCACAGCCAGCAAAGGTTCCGATTGAACCTCTGGAGCGAGCGGAGCAATGCGCGGAGAAAGGAACGGCGGCAGACTATAACGAACGAGGCCTGGCGCTGTACGCGAACAAGGAAAGTACGATGAAGCCATCGCCAAGTACGAGAAGTTGGTCGATCTTGATCCGAACAACGCGGTGGTCTACAACAACGGGGGCTCGGCGCTTACGACGCTCGGACTCAACTCCGAAGCAGAACGGAAATTCTCCAAGTCGTGAGTTACAGTAGTTCCGCGAGACGCGACGCAAACAGGTCCTCAGATTCTCCTGGCAACACGGCAATCAAGCCTCAGAGCGCACCTGAGATCGCCGTTCAGTGGCCCGCCGTTTGCGCGACGAGACGGACAAGCCTTTCGCTACCTTAAGAGGCTCTCGTTCATTAGTAAGAAACGTGCGTTGGCTGTCGACCGCATCATGGTGCCCTCGTTTGGTGCTTCGGGCGTAGTGCCCGTCGCTTCGCAGGTGGTGTGCTTTTCTTTCGTCGGCCAACTGAACGTCAAGAATTTCCTTCACGCGCCGAACCAGCCTCGCAGTGCCGACCGGAAAGAGGATCTCGACGCGATGACTCAGGTTGCGCCGCATTAGGTCCGCGCTGCCGAGATAGATCTCCTCCGCCCCTCCGTTCCGGAAGTAGTAGACGCGGCTGTGCTCCAGGAACCGGCCCACAATGCTGGTGACGCGAATATTATCGCTGAACCCTTCGACCAAGGGGCGTAAGCAGCAGAGTCCTCGCACAAGCAGGTCAATCTTTACACCAGCTTGTGAGGCGCGATAGAGCAGCCGGATCATTTGCGGATCTTCGAGTGCGTTCATTTTGAAGATCAGATGGCCGCGCTCGCCTTTTTCCTGAAGCGCGATCTCTCTGACGATCAACTCCTCGAGTCGCTGCCTTAAATTGACAGGCGCCACGAGCAGTTCATGCGGTTCGTTTTTCTTCGAATATCCGGTCAGCGCATTGAAAAAGTAAGTGCCGTCCTCGGCGATTCGGTCGTTGCAGGTTAAGAGGCCAAAATCGGTGTAGATGCGTGCGGTCGTGGGGTTGTAGTTGCCTGTCCCCAGATGCACGTAGCGCCGAATTTTCTCGCCCTCGCGGCGCACAACCAGCGCGATTTTCGAGTGAACCTTCAGCCCAACCAAGCCGTACACGACGTGAACGCCAGCGTCTTCGAGCGTCCGTGCCCATTCAATGTTGCTTTCCTCGTCGAACCGCGCCTTGAGTTCCACGAGAACCGATACTTGTTTTCCATGCTCGATGGCCTCGAGGAGAGCGGCCACAATCGGCGAGTTGCGTCCTACGCGGTACAGGGTCACCTTGATCGCCAGCACATGTGGGTCGGATGCCGCCTGTTGAAGGAATTCCACCACGGGTTGAAAGGACTCATACGGATGATGCAACAAGAGATCTTCACGGCGGATGACCGAGAAAACATCCTCCTCAGCGTCCGTCCCCAGACTCGATGGAATGGAAGGCACAAGGGGTTTGTCCTTCAATTCCGGCCGGTCCAGCAAATATAGGTCGATTAGCCGCCCAAGCCCGATGGGCCCGTTAATGCGATACACATCCTGTTTGTCAATCGGCAGATTGCTGGCCAGGATCTCCAGAATCTTCTCCGACATGTTTGCTTCCACCTGCAGGCGGACGACGGACGTAAAGCGACGCTGCCTCATGGCCTCTTCCACGCTCTCGAGGAGGTCGTCGCTCTCCAGTTCCTGGATGGCAACTTCGGCGTCCCGTGTTACCCGGAACGGGTAGGCTTCCAGTATCTCCAATCCCGGAAACAGGAGATGAAGGTTGGCCATGATCAATTGCTCCAGCCACACAAAGGCCTTCTCGGGCTTGGCCGATTTGGTACCCTTTCCCTGTTGTGGACCAGAGCTTACCGGAACCAGGCGGGGCAGCGAGTCCGGTAGTTTTACGCGAGCGAAGTTTTCTGTGCCCTGGTTGTCGCCCACGACAACAGCCAGATTCAGACTGCCGCTCGAGATATGAGGGAACGGCCGCGCCGGATCGAACGCCAGCGGCGTGAGGACCGGAAACACTTCCTGAAGGAAATAGGAATCCAATGCAGACCGTTCCTTTGGTGATAAGGCGGATAGGTCTAAAATCCGGATTCCTTCTCGCTCGAGCGCCGGTAGGAGTTCGTTTCGCAGGTGATGATGGATTTCCTCAACGATCCGCCGGACCTCCTCGCGAATCAACTGTAATTGGATAGCTGCGGGCAGGCCGTCGACACTCGCTTCCTGCGATCCGCTTGCCGCTTGCTTCTGCAGGCCCGCGACCCGAACCATGAAGAACTCATCGAGGTTGGAGCTGACGATAGAAAGAAACTTTACCCGCTCGAGCAGAGGATTTTCCGGGTCTTCTGCCTCTTGCAGGACCCTTCTCTGAAATTCCAGCAAGCTGAGTTCGCGGTTGATGTACAACTCGGAAGACTCGAGCGTGAGGGTTTGCGGACTAGAAGATGGCTTCGTCGCGGAGGACTCAACGCTCGGAGATTCCCTCGGTTCCTCCGGATGAGTTTCGCGGCCAGTGGAAGCTTGCATAGGCTCTTCATTTTACCTGCTTCGCACGGGAAGAGCATCTTTTGGTTTTGTAAGATATCAGTGGATGTGCCGTATATCGCCTGGCTCGCGCGCCGCCAAAGGTCGGAGCCACTTTAGTGCCCCGTCATTTCATTGACAAATTCAAGGAAACGGAGTGTGTTAAAACCGATGGCACGGCGCCTGGACCTACGCAATCGACTGTAACTTGGGAGCAATGCTGGTGTGAAAGTATCCGGAGCGCTGACCGGAAGGAACCCTTCGGCAAGTCGTATCCTCTAATAGGAGTATTGAGCGGCCTACCTCCCGGAAGCGGAGACGCAGCCAAATCGGGGGACCATCATGAGCACGGAAAGTTTGCCAGTCGTTTCGAAACCAATCGGCGCGGAAGCCCTAGCCAACCTGGCATCCCAATACGGGATTGCCCCTGCCCATTTTGCAGGTACCCTGCACGGGCTTTACGAGCGTCACCTTCTCTTTGACAACGGCGTGGACCCGGCCATCACCAACGCCCGCGAGCATTATGAGGCATTCGCCCGCTCCGTGCGCGACATTCTTTCCCAGCGCTGGGTGCTGACGAACAGAACTTACCATCGCGCCAACCCGAAGCGGATTTACTACCTTTCGATGGAATTCCTCATAGGCCGCTCGCTGGCCAACAATGTAACTAACCTTTTGCTTGATCCCTTGCTCGCGGATGTCATCAATCAGAAGGATGTCGATTGGCTGGCGCTGCTTCAGAAAGAACCGGACGCGGGTCTCGGAAACGGCGGGCTCGGCCGCCTGGCTGCCTGCTTTCTGGATTCGATGGCCACGATGCAGCTTCCGGCGGTGGGCTATGGACTTCGTTATGAGTACGGCATCTTCAAGCAGACAATTCAGGATGGTTGGCAGCATGAGGTGCCCGACAACTGGCTGCGCCATCCGGACCCCTGGGAAGTCGCTCGGCCATACGCGCGCGTTGTTATCAAACTGAACTGCTCTTTTATCCTGCGCGATGGAGCGCTGCGAGCGATCGCCGGCCGCGACTCTTATCTCTACGGGATCCCGTATGACCGGCCTGTGGTCGGCTACGGCGGAAAGACCATTAATACACTTCGCTTGTGGGCCGCGGCGGCGCCCGATTATTTTGATTTTCAGGAGTTCAGCAGCGGCGATTTCGTCGGAGCGCTCGCGGAAACACTGGCGGCAGAGTCCATCACGCGGGTCTTGTACCCGGACGATTCGACCAGCTTGGGTCAGGCCCTGCGATTCGTCCAGGAGTACTTCCTGGTGGCGTGTTCTCTGGCCGATCTGGTTCGCCGGTTCCGGCATGTCAACGACGATTGGAATGCCTTCGCGGACAAAGTAGCTATCCAACTGAACGACACCCATCCGACAATGGCCGTTCCGGAGTTAATGCGGATCCTGCTGGACGACGCTCACCTCGGCTGGGATCAAGCGTGGGACATCACGCAAAAAACGCTTGCCTACACAAATCATACGCTGCTTCCGGAAGCGCTGGAAAAGTGGCCCGTAGATTGGTTTTCTAGCGTTGCGCCACGCCATCTCGAGATCATTTATGAGATTAATCGGCGATTCCTCGACGAGGTGCGCAAGAAGTTCCCAGGCGACGAAGACCTTGTTGCTCGCGTGAGTTTGATTGAGGAAGGGTCCGTGCGCAAGGTACGCATGGCGAATCTCGCGATTGTCGGTTCGCACAGCACCAACGGAGTGGCGGCCATTCATTCGCGCCTTCTTCGCACAACGACCGTGAAAGATCTGGCGGCAATCTTCCCGGAGAGGTTCAACAACAAGACGAACGGGGTAACACCGCGGCGCTGGCTGCGTCTTTGCAACCCACCGCTTGCGCGCGCGATTACCGAGGCCATTGGCGATGAGTGGATCACCGACCTCAGCCGGCTTGCGGCCCTGAAGCCGCTCGCGGACGATGCCGGTTTCCGGGCTGCATTCCTGAAAGCGCAACACGAGTGCAAGGCGCAATTCGCGGACTGGCTCAAGTCAACAGCAAACGTGACCGTCGACCCGCAAACGATCTTCGATTCCCAGGTCAAGCGCATCCACGAATACAAGCGGCAACTTCTGAATGCGCTGCGTATCGTTGTGCTTTACAACCGCCTTCGCGAGAATCCCGGGCTCGACATGCCTCCTCGGACCTTCTTTTTCGCCGGCAAGGCCGCGCCTGCCTATCAGCTGGCGAAGCTCATCATCAAGTTCCTGAATAACCTCGCCGGCACAATCGATGGCGACCCAACCGTGAAAGGACGTTTGCGGGTAGTGTTTCTTCCAGACTACTGCGTTTCGCTTGCCGAGCACCTGATCCCCGCAAGCGATGTCTCCAACCAGATTTCGACGGCGGGTTACGAAGCCAGCGGCACGAGCAACATGAAATTCATGCTGAACGGTGCTCTCACCATCGGGACGCGCGACGGGGCCACGATCGAAATGGCGGAAGCAGCAGGTGAAGAGAATCTCTTCCTTTTCGGGCTGACCGCAAAACAGGTAGCCGACAGCAGAGGCTGGTACAATCCGCTTTGGCACTACGAACACGAGCCGGAGACGCGTGCCGCCCTGGACTTGGTCTTCTCTGACTATTTCAGCCGGAACGAGCCTGGCGTTTTCGCTCCGATACGCGATACGCTGCTCACTCACGGAGATTTCTACATGCATCTGGCGGACCTCAAGTCATATCTCGACGCGGATCAGCGGCTATGCCAGCTTTGGGCCCAACCGGATGCGTGGGCACGCAAGGCCATCTTGAACGTGGCGAGTTCCGGACGCTTTTCGAGCGATCGCACCATCAGCGAATACAACTCGGAGATCTGGAAGGCCGCCCCTTGCCCGGTAGCTTAGGAGTGTGTTCATGGCGCAGGCAACGAATCAGGTAAAGGACAGCGTATCCCCTCTTGCGGGCAGACCGGCCACGAAGGACATGCTGATCGACGTAGGAACGCTGGAACGCGACTACTTCGAACGACGCCCGGACATCGAAAACTCCGCTCAACTCGTAAACTTCGGCACCAGTGGCCACCGCGGTTCGCCGTTCCTCAGCACGTTTACGGAAGCGCACATATTGGCCATTACGCAGGCGATTTGCGAATACCGGCAGAGCAAAAATATCGACGGTCCACTGTATATGGGAAAAGATACGCACGCAATTTCCGGCCCGGCGCAGCGCACAGCGCTGGAGGTTCTGGCCGGCAACGGCGTGGAGACGGTCATCCAGCGCAGCGACGGGGTAACTCCCACGCCCGTAATTTCCCGCGAAATACTCGTCTACAATCGCGGCCGCAAAGACCACCTCGCCGACGGAATCCTGATCACGCCTTCTCACAATCCTCCGAGAGACGGAGGCTTCAAGTACAACCCGCCCAATGGAGGACCCGCCGACATCGATGTCACCGGTTGGATACAGAATCGAGCCAATAACCTGCTTCGCAACGGGAATGCGGAAGTGAAGCGCACGCCATTCGCTTCGGCAATCAGGGTCCAGACCACGCATGAGCAAGACTTTGTCATGCCATATGTGGAGGATTTGCGAAATGTCATCAATATGGATGCGATTCGCCGGGCCGAACTGAAACTTGGCGTCGACCCTCTTGGGGGCGCTGCGCGACCCTATTGGGAACCTATCAATGCGACGTACGGGCTGAGCGTCACGGTCGTCAATCCCGTGATCGATCCCACTTTTTCCTTTATGACCGTGGATCATGACGGCGAAATCCGCATGGACTGCTCCAGTCCCTACGCGATGGCGGGACTCGTTCGTCTGAAGGACCGTTATCAAGTGGCCTTCGCGAACGACCCGGATTCGGATCGCCATGGAATCGTTACCCCGAGTTCCGGTCTGATGAATCCGAACCACTATCTGGCGGTGGCGATCCGCTATCTGCTAACGCACCGGCCGCGATGGTCGGAGCGCCTCATCGTTGGAAAAACACTGGTCAGCAGCGGGTTGATCGATCGGGTCGTCACGAAGCTTGGGCGCAAATTCTCAGAGGTTCCCGTTGGCTTTAAATGGTTCGTGCCGGGCTTGTTCGAGGGTTCATTCTGTTTCGGGGGAGAAGAGAGCGCTGGCGCCAGTTTCCTAAGGTTGGATGGTACGGTGTGGACCACCGATAAGGACGGACCGATCATGGATTTGCTGGCGGCAGAAATCACGGCCGTTACCGGCAAAGATCCGGGTGAGCATTTTAACGAAATGGTGTCGGAGTTTGGCATGCCTTACTACACGCGGATCGACGCGGCTGCGACACCCGAGCAGAAAGCGAGGCTGCAGAAACTTTCGCCCGGCGGTCAAGGCGCCGAACCTGGCCGGCGAGCCGATTATCACCAAGCTGACGCGAGCACCTGGAAACGGCGCGGCAATTGAGGGTCTCGAGGTCACCGCGACGGCTGGTTCGCGGTGCGCCCGCCGGGCACCGAGGCCGTCTACAAGATCTACGCCGAAAGCTTCAGGGACGAGCAGCACCTGCAAGCGATTCTGACCGACGCCCTGCAGATCGTCGGCAGCTCTTAGGTCAAAGTGGCCATCTCCAGTCGGTGATCTC
>Ga0207862_1000101_pt1 | contig 22020 bp, 20 predicted proteins | sample LuqExpMetageno81_FD_187838 | JGI IMG/M metagenome (GOLD analysis project Ga0207862, IMG submission 187838) | Tropical forest soil microbial communities from Luquillo Experimental Forest, Puerto Rico - Sample 81 (SPAdes) | ecosystem: Environmental > Terrestrial > Soil > Tropical forest ... | reverse complement strand
CTCGCCGGTGTCGAGTCGGAGGACGGTGCCGGCGACGGTGGCGAGCCGGCCGGCGGCATTGGGGGCAGCCGGTGGGTCAGTGGGGATCTGGCCGAAGGATTCGAATGGGGAGAGAAGCAGCAGACAGAAGATAAAGGGCGAGCGCATTTCGAATTCAACCCCCATTTTCCCGAAGCGGTGAGTATACAAAGAGTATGATGCAAGAAGATAAACTGAAGGGATCAGTGAGGAGCGTAGATTTGGTAGACCATGAAGTAGACGATGACGCCGGTGACGGAGACGTAGAACCAGAGGGGGAGGGTCCAGCGGGCGATGAGGCGGTGCTTATCGAACCTTTTGAGCCAAGCGCGGCGGAGCGTGATGATGATGAGCGGAACAATGGCGATCGCCAACAAGGTGTGCGAGATCAAAATCGTGAAGTAGACAGGGCGGATCCAGCCCTGTCCCTGGAAGAGGATCACCTGGTGAACGCGCAGGTGATAGATCACGTAAGACATGAGGAACATGCAGGAGGCGATAACGGCGGAGACCATGAAGATTTTGTGGACGTCGCGCTTGCCGAAACGGATGGCGGTGTACCCTGCCGCGAGGAGAACGGCACTGGTGCCGTTGAGCGTGGCGTTGAGGGCGGCGTGGGAGACCATGTTTAAGGGAGAAGGATAGCAGAGATTGGGTGACCACAAGGTGGAGGGAAGGAATTGAAGGAGGAGAGTGATTTATCGCGCAAACTGCGCGCGATTGGCCGACGGTTCCTCGTACCGGGGACTCCGCTCGGAATGACAAGGTATGTGTGGAAACGAAGTGCCAAGACGTAAGGGTTGAGATCCTTTGCTTCGCCCAGGGCGGCAAAATTGGTTCGAAGCTGGCTCGCGAGAGCTGGAGCCCTTCGAGGCTCTAGCAAGGTGCCGCAATCCACAGTTCAGCGGGGGAGTTTGTCGTACATCATGAGGCCGAGAAGGATCGGGATGTGGAGCACGGTGGCATGCATGAGCCACTTGGCGCGAGTGTTGGTCTTGGCACTAGCGGCCCACAGGCAAACTTGAACGAGTCCGGTGCAGGTGACGAGCGCGCCGAAGAAATAGAGTACCCCGGCAAAGCCCATGATGGCCGGGAGCAGGCTGACGGCTACAAGAGAAGCCGAGTAAAGAATGATCTGGCGGAAGGTGCGCGAGCCGTCTTTATCGATGACGGGAAGCATGAGGATCCCGGCGCGGGCGTAGTCTTCGCGATACATCCAGGAAATGGCGTGAAAGTGGGGGAATTGCCAGACGAAGAGGATGGCAAAGAGCAGCCAGGCGCCAGTGTCGAGTTTACCCGTGGCCGCGGTCCAGCCAATCATCGGTGGAATGGCCCCTGGAATGGCGCCGATGAAAGTGGCCCAAACGGTGCGTCTCTTAAGCGGCGTGTAAGCGAGCAGGTAGCTGATGGAAGTGAAAACACCGAGTAGACAAGCGATGTAGCCAGCGGTGAAGTACAAGTCGACGGCACCCCCAAGAGCGAGGGCCAGGCCGAAGCGCCGGGCTTCGGCGGGAGTGAGTTGGCCGGTTGGAAGCGGGCGCGAAGCGGTGCGGCGCATGGAGCGGTCAGATTCGCGCTCGATATAGTGATTTAGCGCAGCGGTGCCGGCGGCGATCATCAAGGTGCCGAAGATGACGTGGAGCATGTGGAGCCAAGGCATGGGGCCGCGCGCACCCATATAGAAGCCAGCGCCGGTGGTCATGAGAACGAGGAAGGAAACGTCCGGCTTAGTGAGTGCAATAAAAGCACTGAGCTTCGCTGGCTGGGTAAGCGCGCTGGTCCGGGCGTTGCTCATTGAGCGGGCACCTCTCCCTGGCTGGTGGCGAAGAGCACTTCCCTTTTACGTGGAACGAGACGATAGCAGAGCAAAACAGTGACAATCGAAGCGGCGAAGAGGATCGCGCCGACGACGGTGTGAACAACGGTGGCAATCACGACAGGGGGCATCGGCTGGGGATCGTCGGCGGAAACGATGCGCGTCCAGAGAGCGACGATGCCGAGAAGGATCTGGAAACCAGCAATGGAGTGAAGCCAGACGCGGGCGCGGGAGATTTCGGGGACTTGTGGGAAGCGGCGGCGAAGTACGGCAGCGGTCCAGAAGACCATCGCGAGGACAATCGGAGCGCCAAAGACGTGTGGCTTGAGCGAGAGATAGCGGTGTCGAAAACCGGCGCCGACAAGGACCTGAAGAAAAATGATGATGGAGTTGAGGGTAACGATGCCATGAATGGAAGGAGAGCCCTGGTCTTCATATTGAGGGAGGTTCTGCATCCACCAGCGGCTGGTGAAGCAAGCAATGGTCACCAGGATGGCAAAGACGAGCTGGGCCGTGCACGCGTGCAGGACGGGCAGCCAGTAGTGGAGGAGTTTGAGAACAGTGAGGCCGCCGAGAATGCCTTGAAAAATGACTCCACCGAGAGCGGCGAGGCCGAGGTAGCGAACGAACGGACGTTCATCGTAGCGCCAGAGGAGCGGGGCCAGGACGATGGTTAGAAGGCCTAGTCCGGCGGCGATCAGGCGGTGCGAATGTTCGAAGGCGATGCCGCCGACCATTGGTGGGTTAAGAGTGCCGTAAGAAAGCGGCCAATCGGGGACAGCGAGAGCGGCGTCTTCGGAGGTCACCAAGGCACCGGCGGTGAGGAGCAGGGTGGTCCAAGCAAAAACGAACAGAGCGAACTTGTGTACACCTGGATGATAGGTGGCTTTCATGGATTTCGGGCCCCAATCCCGAAATATGAAATTATAACGCACCGTAAAAAGCAAGGCGTTCGCAGCCCTGAACCGCGCAGGATTGTAGCAGGGGGCCGAACGAATAGCAAAGTGCGAAAACGCGCGTCAGACGACCGAGGAGCGGGAGGATTCGTCGGCGCGGACTTCGACGGCGCGGAGGACGAGGTCTTTGAGGGCGCCGATAAACAGTGGGGAGTCTCCGACCGCGGGCATCATGCGATAACGCTCGATGCCGGCTTTCTTGGCGTCGAGGCGGCCGTCGATATTGATTTCGTGAAGCGTTTCGATGTGTTCGGTGACGAAGGAGATAGGAACGACCATGGCTTCCTTGACGCCCTGGTGGCCAAGTGTGTGGAGGGATTCGACGAAGGAGGGTTCGAGCCATTTGGCCGGGCCCACTCTGCTTTGGAAACAGAGGATGCGCGTTTTGGGCCAGTTAGGGTACCGGGAGGCGCCGAGTTCGTTGACAAGGCGAACCGTTTCGTTGACGTGCTTTGGATAGGGGTCCCCTTTTTCGACGAGGCTCATGGGGATGCCGTGAGCGCTAAAGATGAGATGAATGCGTGAGGCATCCGGAAACTGGCGAAGGCACTTGCCGATATTGTGGACGAGGGCCTGAATGTAGAGCGGGTGGTCGTAGAAACATTCGATGGAGCGTTCGGGTAGCGTGTCGACCGGTTCGCCATAGACGCGGCGCCATTCCTTGAGGCTGCTGAGCGTGGTGGCGTAGGAGTAATGAGGATAGAGAGGAAGGAGGACGAGTTCATCGAGACGTTCGGTTCGCTTAAGGACGGCAACAGCATCTTCGGTGAACGGCTTCCAGTAGCGCATGGCGGTGACCGCGACGGGGTCGATGTAAGACCGAACGGCTTCAACGAGGCGCACACGCTGTCGCTCGGTGAGAATGCCGATAGGCGAACGGCGGCCGATCATGCCGTAGCGCTGCGCGACGGGCACACACCGTTTTTTGGCGATGTAACTGGCCAGTGGACCGCGGATGAAGTTGAGCGGACCAAGCGGGATGATGTCCGGGTCGGAAAAAAGGTTGCGGAGGAAGGGTTCGACATTGGCGAGCGAGTCCGGGCCGCCGAGCTGGAAGAGGACGATGCCGACGCGTTTCTTGGTGTTAGTCACGGAATTAGGAGTCCTCAGTTAAAGTTTCGAGTCCTAAGTTCAAACAGACGACTGGCAGTTGAACCACCACAGCGAAATTCGCGCTTGCCGCCGTCTGCCTTACCGAAGAGAGATTCATCGCAGAAACCGCGTGACGGGGCGGAGGTCCTTGCTCCGAAGACGTCGCACGGAGTGACGGCTCTTTCGGATCGCGCGAGACATCACTTCGATCGCGAAAGCGAGTTTTTGAGGCGTTCGAGTTCGGCGCGAATGTCGGAGGTACGCTTGACAAGCGTCACGAAAAAGATAAAGAAGACGGCCCAGCCGATCAGATAAGCCGCAAAAACACTGTCGAGATTTTTCATTGAGCCTCCGCTTCCCGTTGCAAAAGTTCGACGTCGTTTTTCATTTTTTCGACTACATAGCGTTCGACGATAAGGAATGCCGCAAAGATGTGCATGACGAGAACGTTGAAGAAGAAAACCTTGTTCATAGTCGGGTCGAGACCTGAGCCTGAGCCGCCCATGATGACGGGGGCCGGATGCTGTGTGCGCCACCAGCGAATGGAGAAGAAGACCAGGGGCACGTCAAGGAACGCGAAAACGCCGAATAGGGCGCTGAGAAGTGCGCGGCGATCGGGCTCCTCGATGAGGGAGCGCAGGAGCAAGTAGGAAATGTAGAGCAGCCACAAAACGAAAGTGGAGGTGAGGCGCGCGTCCCAGGTCCACCAGATGCCCCAGACGGGGTGAGCCCAGATGGGGCCAGTGATGAGAACGACGGTGATGCAGACAAGGCCGACTTCGGCGCAGGTGACGCCGAGCCAGTCATATTTGGGATTGCGTTTCCAGATGTAGAGAAGGTTAGCGACAAAGCAGACGAAGAAAGTAGTCTCGCCGGCCCAGGCTGTAGCGGCGTGAAAATAAAAGATCCGCTGGATGAGGCCCATGGTGCGCTCCGTGGGAGCGACGAAGAAGTTCGCGTAGGCCGCGGCGACAACCAGAAGTACAGCGGCGACACCGAAGACGATGCGTTTTCCCATGGTGAACTACTCCTCGAGTAAATATTCGCCGAAAAGCCACAACGCCGTCAAAAAGATGAAATCGAAGATTGCCAGAAAGCCGATGCCCTTCCATTGTACGACCGGCTCTCGATCGAGCAAGCTGACGCTGACGGTAGCACTAACAACGAGGACCGGAGTAAGCAGCGGCAGAAGAAGAAGAGGAAGCAGCAATTCGCGCATACGGGCTTGGGCGGAGATGGCAGAGAGCGCTGTGCCGGCGATCGAGACGCCCAGGCTGCCGAGAAAGAGAACCAGCAGGAGGTAGCGGAACTGAGGAAGAACGGGAACGTTGTAGAAGGCGGCGAAGAGAGGAAGCATAAGGATTTCAGTGAGCAAAAGAAAGAGTGTGTTGGCTAGGAGTTTGGCCAGGAAAATCGCGAAAGGATCGCTGACGGCAAGACGGAGGGAGCTGAGCGTGTCGTTGGCCTGTTCGCGGAGGAAGCAAGGTTGAAGCATCAGAGATGCGGCGAAGAGAATGGCGAGCCAGAGTAGGCCGGGGCCAAATTCGCGGGATTCTTCGGACGTGGGATTGATGGCGAAGCTGAAGAGGATCAGGACGACGAGGATGAACACAACTGTGGTGGTGAGAAGCTCGCGCGAACGAAACTCGGTGAGAAGTTCCTTGCCGAGAAGAGTGCCGGTGCTGGAGAGGAGGCCCATGGGTGCGGGTCAGGCGCCTCCGAACGAAAGAATGGACCGCAGCGAAGCACCGGAGTTGGTGTCGGCGACGACGGAACCGGCGTCGAGCTGAATGGCGCGTGTAGCGAGCGCTGAGATTTCGGACTCGCCGTGAAGGCTCATGACAACCGTGCAGCCGGAGCGGTGGACATCACCAAGGGTCTTGGCGAGCCAGGAAATGCCGATGGGGTCGAGACCGGTGGCGGGCTCGTCGAAGAGGAGAACCGACGGACGGTGGATCAAAGCACGGGCAATGGCCATGCGTTGGCGCATGCCTCGGGAGAAGGTGCGCACCGCCGAGGTGCGGCGATCGTAGAGGCCGACTTCACGGAGAAGCTCTACGGCACGAGCCGCGGGCTGGGGGACATCTTGAAGTTTGCCAAAAAGGACGAGGTTTTCTTCGGCCGTGAGTTCGTCATAAACCATGGTGCTGTGGGCCACGTAGCCGGGGCGGCCGGCGGTCTCGGTTTCGGAGGAAGCGCCAGGAAAAGAGAGCTTCCCTGCCGTCGGGCGAACAATCCGGGCAGCGATGCGCAGAAGGGTGGTTTTTCCGGACCCATTGCGCCCGGCGAGAACCACACATTCGCCGGGAGAGATTTCGACGGAGACGCGTCGAAGAGCAAAAAGGCCGCCGTAGCGCTTGTCAATGTTTTCGAACCGCAGACCGGTTGGAGGCAAGGTCAGAGAACTCATGATAATGGAAAAGCGAAAATCACAGAGGGCGGATTTGCCGCAACTCTAAGCCGGGACCCATTCGGCCCAAGAGCGCTGCGCTAAAGCCAGCGCCACACGGCGACCGACAGGTCAGCCGGTACAAAAGAAAGTTGGTCAGCCTCGGACGAGGTCGCGAAGAAGCTTTTCGACCTGGGCTCTTTCGCGAGCGTAGTCTTCCTCGGAAATGGTGCCGGCCTGACGGCGAAGTTCGAGGCGGAAAATCTGGTCCTTGAGTGAATCCATGCTGACGCTGACCTGCTGGTCGATCGTCGCGGCCGCCTTGGACGAATTCGAATTTGCCGGGGCTGCGGCGGGCGCAGCCGGGGCAGCTTGCATGGGAGCAGGCTGCGCCTTCTTCGGCTTGGCAGGAGGCGTTGGCTTTGCGGCCTTAGGGCGCGCCGGGCCTTCGTCATCAGCGGCAGAGCCCTCGGCAACGACAACTTGCTTGCGAGTAAGCAGAATCGCACCCATGGCAAAAAGAGCTGCGAGGCCGCCGAAGAGGTACCACTTGAAATCATCAAGGCGGCTAGGCGCGGCGGTCACTTCGGGACCGGTGCGCGAGTTCCCTTCCTGCCCGCTCTCCTGGCCCTGAGCGCCAGCAGTAGGCTGCGGAGAGCCAACGCCGGAAAGGCTGACGGAGAGTGCTGCCTTCGCGGCAAGCGGATCGTGAGTGAAAACCAGCATGCCCTGTTCTTGGCCGGCGGATGTAAGGCCGTCGCCGGTTACGGTGACGCCGGGAGGAACGACAACGAGGAGCTTCGAGCCCGCATAGGTGGCGGGCAATTTGAGGGCGGCGGAGTTATTGGTATAAGGAAGTTCGTAAGAAAGACGGACATTGGTTTGGCCCGGACGGAAGGGGTAGGCGATTGCGAAACGCCCCTTGCCCTTGTCAATGGTGGCCTGGTTGACCGACATCCCCATGGCTCCGGTGGTGGTCACTTGGCCAATGGTGCCGTTTTCGGGAATTGCGAAATCAAAGTTGCCCTCGGTGCGGAAGTACGCATACGGCGGTTGGGAATTGTTCTGAACGGAGTATTCTTCAGCGCCGATGAGGCGGTCGCCCTGGGGTTGGAGGATGACGACGTGCGACGGTACGGCAATGGTCTTGGGATCCTTGGAGATTTCGTAGATTTCGACTTCGATTTGTGGGCGGCCGGGAGGGAGAAACGTGTTGAAGCTGACGTCGTGATAGGTGGCACGGATCAGAACGGGGCCCATACCGATGGCGTCATTGGTGGCGGTGAAATGACCTTCAGCGTCGCTCTTGGCAGAACCAAGGTCACGCATACCTTGAGTGGGACTGAGGAGAGTGAGATCCACGTTCGGCGCGGGCTTGCCCGTGGTTCGGTTCATGACTGTACCGCTGACGGTACCTGCGAAGGCCGCGGAGGCGGTGAGGAGTGAGACGAAAATAGTAGAGAGGATGTGCTGGCGCATCACCTTCATCGATTGCCCCGCCTATCTGATGAAGCAGGCTCGGCAGGAGCGGGGCGCTGGAGGCGCGGGCGCCGCACCTGGGATTCGGTGGTCTGTTCAATTTCCGTGAGGACGACGGCAGCTTCGTCTTCGAGGGAATTTTTCATCAGCTCGTAGTCACCCTCCGAGTATTTTCCAGCGCGATATTCGAACTTAAGGTCACGGAGATTATCGTAGATTGTATCGCGGCGCTCGAGGAGTTGATCAAGTTTGGTGCGGTGAGGTGCGAGATCGGAAGCGTCCGCATGTATGTAGAAGACGAAGAGAAAAACGGCGGCTGCGAGGCAAAGGCAAGCGCCGAGGGCGGTCCAGACAGAAGGGTCAAGGAAAAGGTCAAGGAATAGGAAAGACGCAAGCATGGCCTTAGTCCTCCGTCTCGCGCGCGGCCTGGGCGCGAGCGCGGTCCAACGCGTCGTTATGAGCTGAAGCCGCAGCCGGGGAGGCAGCGGCCGGACGCATGGCCCACTTGCGTACGATGAAAACGACGAGCGCCAGGCCGAGCAGAAAATAGACGAAGGGCATGATCCAGGCGACAAGGCCGAAGCCGTGCTTGGGCGGTTCAACGTAGGCGATGGTACCGTACTGAGCGACGAAGGCGTCGATGATCTGCTGCTCCGTCTTGCCTTGAGCGAGGAGATCATCGATCTGGCGAAGCTCAGTCTTGGCGCTGTCACAGGGGCCAGAAAAGGCACCGCCCGGATGAGCGCAGCCCCCCGCGGTCATGTCGCAGCCCTTGCACATGCACTTGATGTGCTGGCCGACTTCCTTAGCGCGTGCGGATTGGGCGGCGAGAGGAGAAACCCCAAAAAGCGGAAACAGCAAAGCCAGAAATGCGAGGACATAGGGCGATCGAAGAGAGATTCCTCGCTCCATTGGGAATGACGGTCCATAGACCCGTGCCCAGACGAGAATGGAAGTGTCAGTCATGGCCCTCTCTCAGAGTCGCGGAGGCGGTTAAAGCCGGTGCCGGAGCCGGCACAGACTCCGTCGCGGTGCCCGCAAGAACCAGAGCCGTGCGGCGATTGGGCATGAGGGCGAGAAGTGTGCCCATCACAACCCAGACGCCGCCGAGCCAAATCCATTTCACCAATGGATTCAGGAAGGCGTGAATGACCGGCAAGTTGGTGTCAGGGTCCTGGCCGGCGTAAACGACGTACAGATCCTGGCGAAGGGTGGAGTAGATGGCCACCATGGTGCCGGCCGCCTGCTCATTGCCTTGGAACTGACGCTTTTCCGGATACAGCATCATCATCTGCTTCTGGTCCTTGCCTTCGAGAACTTCGATGATCATGCGCTGAGCGGTGTAATTCTTTTCGACTTTTGTGTCGGCCGTCTGCAGGGTAAGCGTGTAGGGACCAAGCTTCAAGGAGTCGCCGAGATTCATCGTTTTCTGGACATCCTGGTTGAAGGGGACGCCGGCAATTCCGATGAAGACGAGAACGATTCCGAAGTGAACGACGTATCCGCCGTAACGGCGCGTGTTGCGCATGGCCAATTCGTGAGCCGACATCATCAGGTCCATGCCGGTGCGGGCGGAGATGACTTTCGCGCCGCGGTAGAATTCCATGACGATGGTCCAAAAGACAAAGAAGCACAAAAAGAAGCAGACGAGTGAGGACAGGTCACGATAACCGGCGGCAAAGAAAAAAACGTCAGCCAGGAATCCAACGATGAGGGGCCAGCCGAAGTTGCGCTTCATGCTGTCGGCGGAGGTTTTGCGCCAGGCGAGAAGCGGGCCGACGCCAGTCAGAAACAGAATGGCGAGGCCGATCGGGACCATCACTTTGTTGAAGAAGGGGGCGCCGACGCTGATGCGGTTGTTGGTGAACCACTCGGAGAAGACCGGGAACAGCGTGCCGGAGAGAACGGCAATACACGCGACGAGGAAGAGAAGGTTGTTGAAGAGGAAGCTCGATTCGCGGGAGACCATGGAATCGAGCTGGTTTTCGCTCTTCAGGTAGTCGCGGTTTTTGATGTAAGACACGGTGCAGACGGCAAGAGTGATGAGGATGAAACCGACGAACCAAGGGCCGATCTGCGAATTCGCGAAGGCGTGCACCGAACTAACGACGCCGCTGCGCGTGAGGAAAGTGCCGAGAATACAAAGCAGGAATGTGCAAAAGACGAGCCAGACGTTCCAAACCTTCATCATGCCGCGTTTTTCCTGCATCATGACGGAGTGCAGGAACGCGGTGCCGGTGAGCCACGGCAGAAGCGAGGCATTCTCGACCGGATCCCAGCCCCAGTAACCGCCCCAACCGAGAACGGCGTAGGCCCAGTGGGCGCCAAGCATGATGCCGATCGATTGGAAGCACCACGCGATCATGGTCCACTTGCGGGTGAGGTGGATCCACTTTTCACCGGGATAGCGAGCCAGCAAAGCAGCGAGAGCGAAAGCGAACGGAATGGTGAAGCCGGTGTAGCCGGAGTAGAGGTTCGGGGGATGAATCACCATTTCCGGGTACTGAAGCAAGGGATTCAGGCCGTTGCCATCCATGCGGGTGAACGGTTCGAGGAATCCGCTGGGGCCGACGGTGGCGAGGGTCTTGAAGGGATTCTCGACGAAGTTGTTCAGGGTGAGGAAAAAGATCTGAACGCCTGCGAGAACGACGCCGACGTACGGCATGAGCTCGCCGTTCTTGTTTCGGTAGGCAATCAGTACCGAGAGGATATAGATCGAGAGCAGAGTGCTCCAGAAGAGAAGCGAACCTTCCTGGCCTGACCAGAGAGCGGCGACCTTGTAGAAGGTAGAGAGGTCGCGGTTGGAGTGGGAAACCACGTAGGCCATCGAGAAGTTGTCCGTGAAGAAGAGATACTCGACGCTGATGGTAGCGATAAAAATGAGAACGCAGGCGGCCATGCCCGCCTGGCGCGTGCTCTTGATGAGTAGAGGGTGGCGCGTTTTGATGGCAGCGATACCGCCAACAAAAGCGTAAACGGCGCAGACAAATGCGAGTAGAAGAGAAAAACTGCCGAATACATCCATAGAGCTTTGCTTTCTCCCCCTAGGCTAATGACCATCCGGCATGCTTCGAAACCGGCCCGGCTCTCTTCAAAGCTCAAGGCCAGCCATAAGGCCTAGCAACCGGAAGAGCTGAGCTCTCGACGCCAAAGCCGCCGTGAAAGTGGCCAGTCTAAAGACGGCCTCCACATGATTTCCAAAGGCCAGGCCAACCGGCTGCTACATAGTGCTCTGTTGAGTCGTCCCGGTGGGAGCTGGTTTATCACCGCCGGGCGCCGCCTCATACTTGGACGCGCACTTTGCCTGCACATGTTCGGCTACAAACTTTCCATCCGGCGAGGGGCGGCCCTCGACGAGCGCCTGGGACTTGTCCACAAAGGTGTCGGGCAGCGGCTCACTGCCAATGTAGCTGACGGAGAGAGTCTTGCCCTGTTCTTCCAAAACGAAGTCGGTGCGGCCAGCAGCACGGCGAATGCTGCCCGGCGCAACCGTGCCAGCAAGACGCATGCGGTGGTCGCGGGCCGAACCTTTCAGCGCCTGATATTCAGCGATGGTGTGGTAGTACGTCTTGCTCTCGCCATAACCAAGCCAGGCGAGAAAGGCAAGGGCGACGACGATGATCGAGATGCCGACGCCGAATTTCGCACGATTCGGCACAAAAACCCCCTTTATGCAGTCCGTACCGACTGAAATTCTATCATAGCAAGAAGCCAGTAAACTCCAGAGAAAGTTTGGGTCAAAACGTCACCAGAGGCAGTGACCCTCGTCACAATTCTGGCTGTGGTTTCACGCACCATCAGAACCAACCATGGCATGTCCGCCCAAATGAAAGTCGATGATTACTGGACTGCCCTCGAGAAAAAAGGGAGACGAAGAATCGGGCAATACAGGACAGCCGAGATCCGCATGCTGAAGGGCGTCCAGGGCGTTCAGCAAGTCCGCGCTCATCAGGATGATACGCTTCGGTTTGAAGGACCGGCGAAGCCGCGCGATGGTTGCAGGAAGATGCGCCTGCAAAACTTGCGCAACCTGCGTATCGTCGAAGCCCGGCTCGACGGGGCACTCGAGGAGGTGGGTCAGCATCAGGCCGCGCTTCTGGAACTCAGACAGAACAGCGTCGGCCGGCTTCCCTTCGGCGGAAAGTTGAACGGCATCGAGTAGCCGGCGAGCTTCGCCTTCAAACCGGCCTTCGGGCGAGTAGAGGAAATCGGAATCATTGACCGGGGAGATGTAGCCAAGAAGAAGGGCCTGAATGTGAACAGGACGATAGCGTGTGGCGCATTCAAGGCGGTGGAGACGGCGAGCGATATGCTCGGGGGAGGCAAGTTGCCCGCAACCATCACAGTGGAGGAGGCTTGTGCCTGCGGAGGCCATGCTAAAGCGTAAAGCAGTTTCGCGCAGTGACGCAATCACAACGAGGTACAGGAAAGGAACAGGAGGTTGGCAGGGGGAGGGGTAGCAGACGGCAGCAAGAAGGAGTACCTGCTGCAGGCAAAAGAGATGTCAAATCATGGAGTTACGGCGAGTATCCCAAGATTTTGATCGTCTGCTCGGCGCTAGCGGAACCTCCGGTTTGCTCGCGTCGAGCGGTTTCGCTCGAAGTCATCGGCCGACGGCCGCACCCGAGGGGAGCTTGGCGCGCAAACACCATTTGAGTTCCTGGCTCATTTCGGTGATTTCCATACCAGGCATGACGATGAATTTACAGGAGAGCATCTCGCGAGGCTCATCGTCGTCGGGGAGTTGACAGGTTACGCGGCAATATTGGCAATCCTGATTCCAGCAGAAACGGCCGTAGGGGATAGTCTCGGGGCTGATGAACTGGAAGCAGCGGAGTAAAGAGTTGCGCTCGGGCACCTGAAACTTCTTACCCATGATCGAGATTTCGACGAGCTTTTCGTAGGGACGAAACGGTTCCGACATGATGTCACGAGTCCTTTGGCAAACGGAGCGGGGCGGGTCGCCCGAGGCATGTTCACGCCTTGCCTACTTAGAGTATTCGAGAAATGGTAAGGGACAACGAAACCATGAGGGGGACGTAGCGAATTTGCTACGGGGTGGGGGAGGCAGTTTTCGGTCTTCGGGTGGCAAACTGAAGACCAGACCTAAAAGCAAGGGCGCAAGCGGCCACCCGTGATCGAGATTAGGCAACGAAGTCGAAGTATTGGCCCATGCGGCGGAATTTTTCGTAGCGGCTATCGAGAAGTTCCTTGGGAGACTGGCTAGCGAGAGCGAGGAGCTGGCGTTCGAGGACGTTGCCGAGGAGTCTGGCGGCTCCTTCATGGTCTTCGTGCGCTCCGCCGTCAGGTTCGGGGATGATTTCGTCGATGATCCCGAGTTCTTTGAGATCAGTGGCCATTATCTTCATGGCGATTGCGGCGGTCTCGGCTTTTGAGGAATCCCGCCAGATGATCGAGGCGCAGCCTTCCGGCGAAATCACAGAGTAGAACCCGTTCTCAAGAATATTGACGCGATCACCAACGGCAATGGCGAGCGCCCCGCCGGAACCGCCTTCTCCCGTGACGGTCACGATGACGGGCACGGGAAGGCGAGCCATTTCGCGGAGGTTTCTGGCAATGGCTTCGCCCTGGCCACGTTCTTCCGCATCGATGCCAGGATAGGCACCCGGAGTATCGACGAAGGAAAGAATCGGCAAACGGAATTTCGCGGCGAGCTGCATGACGCGGAGGGCCTTACGATAACCCTCAGGTTTAGGCTGGCCGAAATTACGGACAACCCGCTGCTTTGTGTCGCGGCCTTTTTGTTGGCCGAGGACAGCGACGGGACGTCCGCGGAATTTCCCGAGACCGGTGATGAGCGCCTTATCATCGGCAAAGCCGCGGTCACCGTGAACTTCAATGAAATCGGTGAACATCAAATTCACCCAATCGAGGGTGTAGGGCCGTTGTGGATGCCTAGCGATCTGAGCACGCTGCCACGGTCCCATATGCTCGTAAAACTCGCGGCGAAGTTCAAGCACTTCCCTTTTGAGGCGTTCGAGCTCAGCGTCGCCAACCTTGGAGGCAGCCAGATGGCGCAGTTCCTCAACATCTTTTTCCAGACGCTCAATCTCGCGCTGGCGTTCGAGCGTCGGAGTTGCCTTCCGGTCCTTTTGCGCTGCACACATCATGAAATCCTTTGGATACCTTCATCGCCACAGATTTTCTGAAGGGCAGCGATAAAGTCGGGCGTGACTCGTATCTTACGCTGAGATTGCACCACAGCAGTAGTGCCATCTTGCGCTTCGACCTCAAAGACTACCGTGCTGGGGCCGACGGCTTTCGCGAAGAGTTCTTCGAGTTGCTTGAGAGAGGCCTCACTGAGACGCTGCAAATCGAGGTGCACACGAAATTCGGCCGGGCCGGAGCGTTCAGCGATGTCTTCAAGGCGGCGTGCTTCCTGCAGCGAGAGGCGGGTGCCCGCTTCTTCGATCTGGACGCGAACCTTCAGAAGAAGAGGTAAACCCGGCTTCAAGAAGGATTCCAGGCGCGCGAAGCTTTCCGGAAAAGCGAGCAGTTCCTGTACCCCGGTCATATCCTGAAAGGTGAAGATGGCCCAGCGAGCGCCCTTTTTGGAGCGCATGGGACGTGTGCCAACGATAAGGCCAGCGACAGCAATTTCCTTGCCATTTCGTTGGCCTTCAACTTCGGCAATGGTGAGGACACCGAGGTCCTTGAGACGTGACGAGTACTTTTCAAGGGGATGGCCGGAGACGTAGAAGCCGAGCATTGCGTACTCGCTCGCGAGGCGCTCTTCTTCGCTCCAGGGAGCGGCTTCGCGAAGCTCAAAGTGAAGTTTGGGTCCACTGACCGGACCACCAAAGAAAAGGCCGTGCTGGCCAGACTCTTTGGCACGTGCGTCGCGTTGCTGTGCGGCAATCGCATCATCGACGGAGGCGAGCATGGCTTCGCGAGGTCCAAGCGAATCCATCGCACCGGACTTAATCAGGCTTTCAAAGACGCGCTTGTTGAGGAAGCGTGGTTCGATGCGTTCGCAGAAGTCGTAGAGGGATTTGAATTCGCCCTGGCTCAGACGCGAGTCGCGAATGGCCTTGGCGGTGTTCTCGCCGACATTTTTGATGGCGGCCATGCCGAAGCGGATGGAGTCGCCGACCGGGGTGAAGTACAGGTCGCTTTCGTTGACGTCGGGCGGAAGGATGGAAATGCTCATGCCGCGGGCTTCGTTGATGTACTTGACGACCTTTTCGGTGCTGCCGGTCTCGGAGGTGAGTAGCGCAGCCATAAATTCGACGGGATAGTGTGTCTTGAGATAGGCGGTCTGGTATGCGAGTAGCGCGTAAGCACAGGAGTGGGATTTATTGAAACCGTACCCGGCGAATTCCTCCATCAGATCAAAGATGCGAATCGCTTTCTTGTCCGGGATTTTGTTCTTCTCGCACCCGGCCAGGAATTTAGCGCGCTGAGCGGCCATCTCCTCTTTCTTTTTCTTCCCCATGGCTCGACGGAGAATATCGGCTTCGCCAAGAGAGAAGCTGGCCAGGCGGTTGGCGATCTGCATCACCTGTTCCTGATAGAGGATGACCCCGTAGGTTTCTTCGAGGATGTCTTTGAGCTGAGGGAGTTCGTACGAGACCTTCGTCTTGCCGTGCTTGCGGTTGATGAAGTCATCGATCATGCCGCCCTGAATGGGACCAGGGCGGTAGAGAGCGTTCAGCGCGGTGAGGTCTTCGATGCGCGTGGGCTGATAACGGCGGAGGATGTCGCGCATGCCGTGAGATTCAAACTGGAAGATGGCGGTGGTTTCGCCGCGAGCAAAGAGTTTGTACGCGGCTTCGTCGTCGAGGGAAAGGCTGGCGAGATCGATGGCAACGCCGCGGTTGTTTTGCACCATTTTGACGGCGTCGTGAAGAACGGTGAGCGTAGTCAGGCCAAGGAAATCCATTTTGAGAAGCCCGATGCGTTCGAGCGCGTTCATGTCGTACTGGGTAGTGATTTCGTCGCGATTTGTTTTGTATATGGGGACAAGTTCGGTCAGAGGCTGCGGTGAAATAACGACGCCGGCAGCATGTGTGGAGGCGTGCCGCGAGAGGCCTTCGAGGCGCATCGCGACGTTCATCAGGTCTTTGAGCTTCTCATCACTCTCGACAGCGGACTTGAGTTGCGGAGATTCGGCGAGAGCGGTTTGGAGTTCGATGCCGAGAGTGGCAGGAACAAGCTTGGCCAGGCGGTCCACTTCGCCGTAGGGGATATCCATGGCGCGGCCCACGTCCTTGATGGCGGCTTTGGCGGCCATGGTGCCGAAGGTAATGATCTGGGAAACGTTTTCGCGGCCGTATTTGCGAGTAACGTAATCGATAAGTTCGCCGCGGCGCCGCATGCAGAAATCGATGTCGATATCGGGCATGGAGACGCGCTCGGGATTGAGAAAACGCTCGAACAAGAGGTTGTACTGAAGGGGATCTACATCGGTGATGCGCAGTGCGTAACTGACGAGACTGCCGGCAGCGGAACCGCGGCCGGGGCCGACGGGGACTTCCTGAGCGCGAGCATAGTGGATGAAGTCCCAGACGATCAGGAAGTAGCCCTCGTAACGCATCTTCTTGATCATTTCGATTTCGGCCGTCAGGCGACGCTCGTACTCGGAGAGCGGATTGCGCAAGGCCCCTTGCTTGGCCAGGCGCTCAAGGTAGGGGACGCGTTGAGCGAAGCCTTCGCGCGCAACTTTTTCGAAGTAGCTACCAGCTGTGTGGCCGTCGGGGACCTTAAATTCCGGAAGCGCGTTGGGGATGCGATCGATCTTAACGCTGCAGCGAGCGGCGATATCGACAGTGCGGGCGAGTGCGTCAGGAACTTCGCGGAAGACCTGCGCCATTTCCGCGGCCGACTTAAAGTAGAACTGGTCGGTCGGAAACTTCATGCGATTGGGCTCGCTCATGGTCTTGCCGGTCTGAATGCAGAGGAGGACTTCCTGGGCGTGAGCATCTTGGTGGTGGAGGTAGTGGCAGTCGTTTGTGGCTACCACGGGGATACCGGTTTCTTTTGAAAGACGAAGCAATTCCCTGTTAACCGGCTTTTCGATGTCGAGGCCCTGGTCCTGAATTTCGAGGAAGAAATTGCCTTTGCCGAAGATGTCGCGGAGGCGGTAGGCGTTTTCGCGGGCCCGGTCGTAATTATCGTCGACGATAGACTCAGTGACCGGGCCGCGAAGGCAAGCACCGAGCGCCATGAGACCCTTGCTGTGTCTGGAGAGGAGTTCGTAATCGATGCGCGGTTTGTAGTAGAAGCCTTCGAGGAAGCCAGCGGAAACAAGCTTGATGAGGTTGCGGTAGCCTTCGAGTGATTCGCAGAGGAGAACAAGGTGATTGCTGCCGCGGGTGCCGGGCTCGAAATCGTCACGGTCGGAATCCGGCGAACCGTTATTAGAGCCGGCTTTTTCGCCGCGGTCGTGACGGCTACCCTTGGCGACGTAGACTTCGCAGCCGATGATGGGTTTCACGTCGCGCTTGCTGGCTTCGTAGAAAAAGTTGGCGGCAGCGAAGAGGTTGCCATGGTCGGTGATCGCCACGGCGGGCATTTTTTGCCGCGAGGCTTCGTCGAGAAGTTCGGAGGTTTCACAAGCACCGTCGAGGAGACTGTAGTCTGTGTGCAGGTGCAGGTGAACGAACTGGGGATTTTCCATGGAAGTTAATTGTAAAACGCGAGTGAAGGAATTGTGAACGGGGACTGTGGATAACTCAGAGACGGGTGATCCGTGCCAGGTGACTGGTGCGACTCGAGTGTCGTGCGAAAGGCGCGCTCAAAGTGGTACGAGTGGCGCGCGTAGGCGTAGGAAAAGTCGCTACTTTTTGGCTTTTCTGGCGGCAACGGGCTTTGCGCCGGCCTGGACTTTTGCTTTGAGACCTTTGTCAGCACTGGGTTTTACTTTTGCGTGTGCGGCCTCGGCGGGCTTTTCGGCTGCTTTGGCCCCTTTTTTCTCCTTTTCTTTCTTTTTGGGCACTTCCTTGATGCCGGAAAGCTTGCGGAGAATCTTCACGCGCTCTTCGGGTGTTTTGCCTCGGCCATTGAGCTGGAGGGCAAAGACGTCCTGCACAATCTGGTCGAACTTCGGACCGGAAGGCATGCCGATGGCTTCGAGTTCCGTGGCAACGACCGGCAAGGCCTGACGAATCGGACGCCATTTATGGAGAAACGCTTTCAGCTTCGAGACTGCGGCGGAATTGTTGGACTCGGAAAGGAGGTAGGCGACGAACTCCATCGCGACCTTCTCGATGTAACGGTACGCTTCGATGGGGGTTTTCGTTTTCTTGCCGACGAGTTCCTTCTGAATTTCCATCGCTTTTTCAGGGAAGCTCTCGATGGCATCGATTTCCGCTGAGCGAAAGCCGAGCTTCGAGAGCATGTTGGAGAGTTCCCGATCCTTAAGGCGGCCGAGGATCGCCAAGATCATGGGAAGGAAAAGGCGTGGACGGAAGCCGGCCATGAAAAGCTCGTCGCGAACCTTGATGAGACGTGAAATGGCGTCATAGTCGGGATGCTTCTTTGCGAGGAGAGGATGGACGCGCTCGAGAAGCTCGTGGGAATGCCATTCCTTGAGGACCAGGTGAGGGCGCTCTTCGCGAGACAAGGCACGCAATTCCTCACCGGCGTCCTCAGGGGTAATGGTGAGCTGAAGTTCGCGCTCCATGGCCAGATTAAACCACTCCAGTGTGCGTGACTCGAGCTTAAAGCCCATCCGCGCGGCCATACGGAGAGCACGCAAGAGTCGTACCGGTTGATTGGTGAAGCTATGAATGGTGAGTGCGCGAACCTCGCCATGCTCGATGTCGGACAAGCCATTGGTGGGGTCGAGAAGGAGTCCGCGAGAAGCGGGGTTGAGAGAAATAGCGATAGCGTTGAGGGAGAAGTCGCGGCGGCGGAGATCCTCCATGATGGTGGACCAGCGGATTTCGGGGCGCGTACCAGGACGGACGTAGTGATCGTCGCGCGCGGCGGAGATGCTGCCTTCAACTTCGCCCGCGAAGAGCAGCTCGACGTGACGGAGTTTTTCGTCCTCGGCAAGAATCTTGGCGCCGCCTTTTTCGAGCTCGCGGGCCATCTTGGAAGGATTGCCTTCGACGGTGAAGTCGAGGTCGCGCAAAGTAGCGCCGGTGATCAGATCCCTGACGGTACCGCCCGTGAGGTAGACATTGAAGCCCATAGCGGCGGCCAGTTCCTGAACGCGCAACATGGCAGCGCGCTGTTCAGGAGAGAGCCGGCTTTCCAGCAGAAACATGTAATCGGGCATTGCACTCCTTCCGCTTGAGGGTGGGCCGTTTGGGAAGCGCCGCACCCGCGATAGACTCTTGCCCCGCGCTAGGCGCGAGGGTGATGCGCTTTGTAAATCTGCTTCAGTCGTTCCTCGACAACATGGGTATAGATCTGCGTCGTCGAAATATCGCTGTGGCCAAGCATCAGCTGGACCGAGCGCAGATCGGCGCCGCGCTCCAGAAGATGGGTGGCAAAACTGTGCCGGAGCATGTGGGGCGTGAGGGCCACGCGCAGTCCAGCCTGGCGCCCATAGGCAGAAAGGATCTTCCAGACACCAACGCGGCTTAACGGTCCGCCGCGACGATTGATGAACAGAGTGGGGGCCTGGGGCTGCTGTTTCTTTCCGACAAGCTTGGGGCGCGCGTCGCGGAGGTAGCGTTCCACGAGCGACAAGGCTTTTCTGCCGATGGGGACGATGCGCTCCTTATCGCCTTTTCCAATGCAGCGGATGCAGCCCGTCGAGCGATCCACATCCATAACGCGAAGGCTGATAAGTTCAGAAACGCGGAGGCCGGTGGAGTAGAGAACTTCGAGCATGGCACGGTCGCGAAGACCGAGGGCCGTTTTTTCGTCAGGGCGCTCGAGAAGTTTTTCGACTTCTTCGAGGCGCAAATAGCCGGGGAGGGAGCGGCGAATTTTGGGAGACTCAAGATTGAGTGAGGGATCTTGAGCGATGAGTTCCTGGACCTGGGCGAAACGGAAAAAATTGCGCAAGGTAACGAGATGGCGGGCGACGGTACGGCTTTCCAGTTTCTGGCGGTAAAGGCTCGAGAGAAAATCGACGAGGTCGTCGCTGCGGACGGTTTCGAGGGCGAGTTTGCGCTTCCTGGCAAAATCATCGAATTTGAGAAGGTCTCGGCGGTAGGCAGAGACGGTGTTGGCAGCGAGTCCCTTTTCGACGCGAACATGGGTGAGGAAGGCAGCGATGGTCGGAGTAAATTCCATCAGGAACCTGCCAGTTCTTCAGCGGTTTCACGCCGCATGGCAATGCCGTAAACCTCTTCAATTTCCGGGCAGCGGAAAAGCCAAGTGAGGCCGATATAAAGGAGTGTAGCGCCGCCGATGAGGCCGATAAAGACCATAAGTTGGGTAAAGAAGGCAGCCTGGAGGGTGGACTTCGCATAGTAATTGCCGATCATGCAGCCGACGCCCATGATCGCGGCGCAGAGTGAAATCTTTCCGATGGACCGGAAGATCTCCAGGCTGCCGAGGGCACCGTAGCGAAGACGGAAGATGAAGAAAAGGGTGAAGAAATCAAATAAGGTGGCGAGAACGGTGGCAAGAGCGGGACCGCCGTTCTGGAAGCGCTTGAAGAAAACGCCAAGGAAAAGGAAGTTGAAGGCGATGTTAAGAAAGAAGGAGATGAGTGCGACGATCACCGGCGTCTTGGTGTCACGCGCGGAATAAAAGGCCGGGACGATCAGCTTGACGCAGGCGAGAGCGGGCAACCCAGCGGCATAGTAGAGGAGAGGGCGCGCCGTCAAGCGGGTGGATTCCGCAACAAACTGGCCGTGCTGGAAGAGCATACGAATGATGGGCTCGCGAAGAATCATCAGACCGACGGCAGCGGGAACGGTAATGTAGGCAACGATGCGAACCGCAAAGGTGAGCGTGCGTTTGAGGCCTTCGTAATCGTTCGCAGCGGCCTGATGAGACATCATCGGCAGAATCGCGGTCGCAACCGCGATCGCGTATCCGCCAAGAACGAGCTCCATGACACGGTCCGAGACGTAGAGAGCGGCGAGGCTGCCGCGGGGCATCTTGCCAGCACTGGCAAAAAAGGTATCGACGAAGAAATTCAGCTGGGCGACACCCATACCGAAGAACCGAGGAAAGATCAGGCGGGCCACGCTGCGGATGCCGGGGTGGGCAAAGGAGATGCCGAAATCGAAGCGCATGCCCTGACGGACAAGCTGCGGCACAAGCATCAGGAATTGCAGAGCACCACCGACCAAAACGCCCACAGCCAGTGAGACGGCTGGACTCTGAAAATAGCGCCACACCAAGCTGGTGGAGAAGGTAATGATGCTGATGTTCAGGAAAACGGTGGTCGAAGCGGGCAAGGCAAATTTGTGGAAGCAGTTCAGGATGCCCATACCGAGAGCGGCGAGGCCAACAAAGAAAATGTAGGGAAAGATGATGCGGTTGAGAGAGATAGCCTCATTCCAACTGGTGACGCGGTCTTCGGCGGAAGAAAAGGTGGCGATGACGTGCGGGGAAAAGATGACGCCGAGGATGGTGATAACGGAGAGGACGAGGGCAAGGGTCCAGAAAAGCCGGTTGGCAAAGTCCCAGAGCTCTTCGCGGTTGCGCTCGCGCATGTAGGTAGTGAAGACGGGGACGAAGGAAGCGGCGACCGTACCTTCGGCGATGAGGCGACGGGCAAGGTTTGGGATACGATAGGCGAGCACGAAGGCGTCAGCGGAGAGGGTAGTTCCAAGAAGGAACGAAAGGCGCTGGTCGCGAACATAACCGAGGACGCGGCTGACAACGGTCACTAAGGAGATGATGGAGGCGTATTTGAGGATTTCCTTCTTTTCGGTCAAGGAATGGCCCTCGGGGACCTAAAGCCAATAAAAACAATAAGTTGACAGGAAAATCGAGCCTAAATTAACATAATATCAGTCTGAGTGCAATTGTTTCGTCACCCGGAGCGGAAAATTTCAGATTGAAAGCCCGGCAAGCAGCTTCGACGCACAAAAAGGTGGTCGTCGAGCTTCTGGATAAGAAGTTGCTGCGGGGGTACGTCAATCCGGGACACCTGCCGGGGGCGGTGTCGCTAGACCTGCTGACACCGGACGGCGAGCACGAGGAAATTGAAATGGCAGAGGTGCGAGCCGTCTATTTCGTGCGCGACTTTGCGGAAGACATCGAGATGGAGCGGAAGAGCTTTCTGAGCCGACCGAAGCTGAACGGGCTGTGGGTGAGGATGCGGTTCCGCGACGGAGAGGCTTTGGAAGGTGTGATTCCGAATGATCTGCTGACGTTCGTGGACAATGGGC
>Ga0207862_1000099_pt1 | contig 22211 bp, 18 predicted proteins | sample LuqExpMetageno81_FD_187838 | JGI IMG/M metagenome (GOLD analysis project Ga0207862, IMG submission 187838) | Tropical forest soil microbial communities from Luquillo Experimental Forest, Puerto Rico - Sample 81 (SPAdes) | ecosystem: Environmental > Terrestrial > Soil > Tropical forest ... | reverse complement strand
GCTCCGGCAAGCCCGCGCTCGGCGTGGGAGCAGGAAACACCCCGGTGTACCTGGAGAAGTCGGCTGATATCCCCATGGCGGTGGTGGACATCATCACGTCGAAGACCTTCGACAACGGTACGATCTGCGCTTCGGAGCAGACGGTGGTCATTGACGACGAGATTTACGACCGCGTGCTCAACCAGTTTGCCGCGCTGGGTTCGCACGTCTGCAATGAGAAAGAAACGGAGATCCTTGCGCGTACGGTGATTGACCCCAAGACCGGCTACATGCAACCGATGGCGGTCGGACAGAAGGCGACAAACATCGCGAAGTTCGTCGGTATTACCGTGAAGCCAAAGACGAAGCTGCTGATCACACCGATTACGGGCGTGGGGCCGGAGCATCCGCTCTCGTATGAAAAGCTGTTTCCCGTGTTGTCGGTTTACCGCGCGAAATCAGTGGATGAGGCGCTGAAGGTCTGTATTGACGTCAACCACAATGGTGGGTTAGGACACACGGCAGTAGTGTTTAGCAATAATGAAGAGGTCATCCAGAAGTTCGGTGACGTGATCAACGCGGGGCGCATTATCGTGAACTCGCCGGGCTCGATTGGCGCACTGGGCGGCGTGTACAACGACATGGTGCCTACGTTTTCGTTCGGCTGCGGTACAGGCGGCGGCAACAGCACTACCGACAACGTCAACGTATTTCACTATCTCAACATCAAGCGCGTGGCGCGAAGGACACAGGCGCATATGTGGTTCCGTGTTCCAAACCAGATTTATTTCAACATGAACGCCACGGAGAACCTTAGGAATTTCCAGTCGCGTTCGACTCTCATCATTACGAACGCTCCTTTGGAGCAACTCGGCCACGTGGATGCCGTGAAGCGCTGCATTCCGCCGGAGACGCAGGTGCGCGTGACCATCATTCCGGACGCCGAGCCCGACATCAAGATTGTCCGGCAGGGTGTGGAAGCGCTGAACTTCTACAAGGCCGATCAGATCATCGCACTGGGCGGCGGCTCGGTAATTGACGCGGCAAAAATCATGAAGCTGCAGTACGAGTTCCCCGACGCCGATCTCGAAGAGCTGGCGGCGCCTTTCCTCGATCTCCGCAAGCGGGTGGTGCAGTATCCGACGGAGAAGACTAACCACGCTCGGCTGATTGCCATCTCGACGACCAGCGGAACGGGCAGCGAAGTGACGCCGTTCGCGGTCATGACGGACAAGGAGCGCGGCTTCAAGGTTACTCTGGCAGACTACTCGTTGACGCCGGACGTGGCGATCGTCGATCCGCAATATGTTATGTCAATGCCGAAGGGGCTGACAGCAGACACCGGAGTGGACTGCCTGACGCATGCGCTGGAGGCGGGAGTTTCGATCTTCGCCTCGCCGTACACGGACTCGAACGCCATGATGGCGGTACGCATGGTATTCAAGTACTTGCCGATTGTGTTCGAAAATCCCAAGGACGAAGAGGCGCGGACCATGATGCACAATGCGGCATGCATCGCGGCGATCGCGTTCTCGAATGCGTCGGTGGGCGTGAACCATGCACTCGCGCACGCGTTCGGTGCGCGCTTCGGCGTACCGCACGGAAAGGCCAACGCGCTGATGCTGCCGCACGTGATTGCCTACAACGCCGCGGTGCCAACGAAATTCATGCCGTCTCCCAACCAGCGGGCCTACGTGGCGCACAAGAAATACGCCATGATGGCGGATCTGCTGGGCCTGGGCGGACATACGGTTGAGGAAAAGGTGCAAAACCTGATCACAGCGACCGAACAACTGCTCGACTACTTGGGGGTGCCGCGTTCGATCGCCGAGCTGGGCATTTCGAAGGAGGAGTTCGAGAAGGCCATACCCGACCTGGCAAAGATCGCGTTCGATGATCCCTCGTGGCGCTCGAACCCGCGCATGCCGCTGGTGAACGAGATCATCGAACTATTCTGGGCGGCTTATAACGGGCGCGGGCCCAAGGCGGTGAAGGCCGAAACGGCCAAATCAGCCAAAACAGAAAAGAACATGGTGGCAGTATGACGACGATTGCGGATTGGCACAGAGTGGATGGAGATCGCGTAGCGCAAGACCTGGCGGAGGCTCGCGAAAAGCTGACCAGCGCAGAAGGAGAGGCGCTGTTGGATTTCTCCGGGGTGCGGCGCATCGACCCGAGCGGTTTGCATGCGGTGGAGGACTTTGCGGTGGCTGCCGATGCCAAGTCGGTCAAGGTAGTTCTGCGCGGAGTCAATGTGGATGTGTACAAGGTGCTCAAACTGGCGCGGCTGACCGGACGGCTTGCGTTCGTGAGCTAAGGGCCCGTCGATGCGGCGCCGAGACCGCGGCTGCCGTACTACGTCACACCGCAGCATGACGTGCGTCACAGACTAGCGTGCAATGCGCTGGTAAAAACCACAGGCAACCTCGACATCGAAGGGTCAACCGCGCGGTGCGTTCCCGGTTCTCTGCGGTGAGCGAGGGAATCAGGCAAGCTGGCCGGTCGCGAAAGTGCAGTCCGGCCACAATGCAGCTCTTGCCTCGGTCCTAGATAAGCCGATTCAGTGGGGAAAAGAGGTGTTATGCATCCTTCTTCTAAGGGTTCGATTTGGGATGTAATGCGGTCGAAAGGCTATTCCCGCCGCGACTTCCTGCAATTTTGCGGCTACGCGGCGGCGGTGGCAGGCATCTCGAAAGCCAATCTGGGCTCCGTGGCGCAGGCATTTGAGAAGAAGCAGCGGCCTCCCGTGGTCTGGCTGCACTTCCAGGAGTGCACCTGCTGCAGCGAGTCGTTTATCCGCTCGTCCCACCCGATCGTCGCCGATGTGCTGCTCGACTTGATCTCGCTGAACTACACCGAGACGCTGCAGGCAGCGGCCGGCCACCAGGCCGAAAAGTGCCTGACCGACACCATCAAGAACGATCCCGGCAAGTACATTCTGCTGGTTGAGGGATCGGTGCCGGTGAAGGGCGACGGCGTGTACTGCACCATCGCCGGCAAAACCGCGGAGAGCATCCTGCAGGAAGCCGCGAAGGATGCGGCGGCGGTGATTGCGTGGGGCAGTTGCGCCTCGAATGGATGCATCCAGTCGGCAAACCCCAACCCGACGGGGGCGACACCTATCCACAAGCTCATAGGCAAGCCGGTGATCAACGTTCCGGGGTGCCCGCCGATTGCCGACGTCATGACGGGTGTGGTGACGCACGTGTTAGTTCTCGGCCGAGGGCCGGAATTGGACAATCAGGGACGACCACGCGAGTTCTACTCCCGCCGCGTACACGACACCTGTTACCGCCGCGCTTACTACGACGCCGGACTCTTCGTGGAATCGTGGGACGACGACAAAGCGCGCAAAGGCTATTGCCTGTACAAGATGGGATGCCGCGGCCCTGTTACCTACAACGCCTGCTCGGTGACCAAGTGGAATGGCGGCGTGAGCTATCCCATTCAGTCGGGGCACGGCTGCATCGGATGCAGTGAAGCCGGCTTCTGGGACAACGAGCCGTTCTATCAACACCTGGCGTCGTTCCCGGGATTTGGCATCGAAAGCACAGCCGACAAGATCGGAACGGTTGTGGGAATCGGTGCGCTGGCCGGCGTCGCGGCTCACGCCATCGCGACGAATGTCCGTAAGCACGGGCGGATCGAAGAGGAGCGCGGCGGCGACGAAGCCACGACGCAGCGTGACGAGTAATCGGGGGCGGTTCCCGGCTCGAATTTGGACAATTGCGGCTCGAACTCTGAAGAGGTGATCGCATGGCAAGGTTAGTGGTTGATCCCATTACTCGCATCGAAGGCCACCTGCGCATTGAAGCCGTGGTGGAAAACGGAACCATCACCGATGCCTACAGTTCCGGCACCATGGTGCGGGGCTTCGAGAAAATCCTCAAAGGGCGCGACCCACGCGATGCCTGGGCATTTACGGAGCGCGCCTGCGGGGTGTGTACCACGGTGCATGCGCTGGCGAGCGTTCGCACAGTGGAAGATGCTCTGGGCATCTCGGTTCCGCAGAACGCCGAGCTGATTCGCAATCTGATGTTCTGCACCCAGTACGCGCAGGACCATGTAGTGCACTTCTATCATTTGCACGCGCTTGACTGGGTGGATGTGGTGAGCGCGCTGAAGGCCGATCCGCAAAAGACTTCGGAGATCGCGGTTTCGATTTCGCCCTGGCCGAAGAGTTCGCCCAAGTACTTCGCTGGCGTCCAGCAAAAGCTGAAGGCGTTTGTGGAGAGCGGTCAGCTAGGCATCTTCGCCAATGGCTACTGGGGCAACCCCAGCTACAAGCTGCCGCCGGAAGTAAACCTGCTGGCAGTGACGCACTACCTCGAAGCGCTGGAGTGGCAGCGCGAGATCGTCAAGATTCACACCATCTTCGGCGGTAAGAACCCGCACCCCAACTACCTGGTTGGAGGCGTGCCCTGCTCCATCAATCCGGATGAAGTCAACGCCATCAACATGGACCGGCTCAACCAGGTGGGCAGTCTGATCAAGCAAGCGACAGCTTTTGTCGAACAGGTTTACATCCCGGATCTGATGGCGATTGCGGGTTTTTACAAAGACTGGGCAGGCTACGGCGGTGGCGTGAAGAACTACCTCGCGTACGGCGATTTGCCCACTCGTGGATACGGCCAACCCGACTACTTCAAGTTTGCCCGCGGAGCCATTCTCAACCGCAACCTCAGCGAGGTATATCCGGTCAACGGCAAGAATGTCGAAGAGATCAAGGAGTACATCTCGCACTCCTGGTACAAGTATGCCGGTGGAGATGCGACGGGGCTGCATCCCTTCGCAGGAGAAACCGAATTCGACTACACCGGCCCAATGCCTCCCTATGAGCAGCTCAATGTTGAAGGCAAATACTCCTGGTTGAAGACGCCGCGCTGGAAAGATAACGCCATGGAGGTCGGACCGCTGGCGCGGTTGCTGGTCTCATACGCCAAGGGCAACACCGAGGTGAAGGATGTGGTGAACGAGGCGCTGGGCAAGCTCGGGGTACCGGTGACGGCGTTGTTCTCCACTCTGGGCCGGACCGCCGCGCGCGGACTAGAAACGCGGCTGATCGTGCACTGGATGCAGGGCTTCTTCGATGACCTGATGACGCAGATCAAGGTGGGCGAACTCTCCACCTTCACCCGCGACAAGTGGGAGCCCTCGACCTGGCCGGCAACAACCGAAGGAGTGGGCTTGAGCGAGGCGCCGCGCGGCGCCCTGGCGCACTGGATCAAGATCAAGAATGGCGCGATCGACAACTATCAGTTGGTGGTGCCGTCGACCTGGAACGCTTCTCCGCGCGACGCCAAGGGGCAGCGCTCGCCGTATGAAGAGGCGCTCATCGGTACACACCTGGCGAATCCCGATCAGCCGCTCGAGATCCTGCGGACGGTGCACTCTTTTGACCCGTGTATCGCCTGCGCCGTGCACTTGTACGACCCGGACGGCAAACACGTCAACCGGGTCCAGATTCTCTGAGGATACGGAAATGGCTCATGCACCTGTCGCAACCTACGAACGCGTGTATGTCTGGGAGTTTCCCGTCCGCTTCTATCACTGGACGAATGCAATTTGCGTGGTGGTCCTGATCGCGACCGGATTCCTGATCGGGCATCCTGTGTCGATCTTTTATGCCTCCGAGGCGTATCAGCAGTACTGGTTCGGAACCGTGCGTTTTGCCCACTTCACGGCAGCGTTCATTTTTTTCTTTGTCTTCCTCACGCGCATTTACTGGGGTTTTGTTGGAAACGTGTATGCCCAGTGGCGAAATTTTATTCCCCTGCACGGCGGGCAGTTTCGGGAAATGGGCGACATTGTCAAGGTGGATGTCCTGCAGACCAAGATCAAGGGCGACATCTCCATCGGGCACAATGCGCTGGCCGGGTTCATCTACTTCTTGTCGTTCCTCGCATTCCTTTTCCAGGCCGCCACGGGATTTGCGCTGTACTCCAGCATGAGCCACTCCGTGCTGCCCCACTTGTTTGGCTGGGTGATTCCGTTCATGGGCGGTGACATGCGGGTGCGGATGTGGCACCACGCGATGATGTGGTTCTTTATCGTATTCGCGATCGTTCACATGTACCTGGTCTTCTATCACGACTACATCGAAGGACGCGGAACCACGTCTTCGATGGTGGGAGGGTGGAAGTTCGTACGCCGCGGCCGCAATGACTGAAGCCGGGAAGTTGCTGGTGCTGGGCATCGGCAACGTTCTGATGGGCGACGAGGGCGTGGGTGTACACGTGGTACGTCATCTGGAAAAGGAAGACGTCCCAGTCGGCGTCGAATTGCTCGATGGCGGAACGGGCAGCTTTCTACTGCTGGATCCTATGCAACTGGCGCGCAAGGTCATCCTGATCGATGCGACGTTAGATGCGAATCCTCCGGGAACGGTACGCCGGTTGGCCCCCCGATTTTCCACCGACTACCCCCGGACGCTGGCCGCACACGACATAGGCCTGAAGGACCTGCTGGATGCGTTCTATCTGCTGGGCCACAACGTCGATGTCGTGTTGTTTGCCGTCTCAATCGCACCTTTGCAGGAATTGGGTCTGGACATGTCGCCCGAGCTGGTCGCGCAAGTGCCGAAAATTGCAGCGATGGTGAAAGACGAAATCGTCAATAGTCTGTGATTCTTAGGGCGGCAAAGGCGCGCCCGGCATAGAGCCGAACCGCTGCCATCTGATAACACACCCGGGCGCGACGGCCGTCACTGACATTTCCACGCAGCGATGTTGCAATACAGTCATTGGGAATTTCCCGCGCTGACCTGCGCAAAAGGAGAGTCCGATGCAACTCCATCTGGAAACCGATGAGCTGAAACTGCTCGCCAACCTGCTGCTGCAACGGAGCGGCACCAGCGCTTACGATGATGTGCTGGAAATGGTGATGGCCCACGATCTGCGTTTCGATTCCGGGCAACTCGAACTGGTTGCCAATCTGCTGGCCGCCGAGAAGCGCAGCTTGAAAGAAGAAGTCGCCCGCACGGAGGGTGCCACATTGAAGACCGATCTGCAACGTAAGCTGGCGCTGCTGGAACGGGCACTTGAGAGAGTTGACGAGGCTTGCGTGATGTTCTGACCAACTCTGCCCGTTGGGACTCCTACAATTGGATCAGCGGCGGACCGGCCGGAGTGACGAAGAACTGGCTGTGGCGGGCAGCGGCGTATCCGCTGTGCTGATAAGCCAGCTGCCAGCGTTTCGCAAAGTCTCCCGCGTCCTTTGCGGATACCAAGGCCCATACGCTTCCACCAAAGCCTGCGCCGAAGGCCGATGCGGCATATGCTCCCAGTGCGCGTGCTTCGGCGGCAAGCCAGATGGTCTCGGGGACTTGATTGCCGAGCAGCTTCTCACTCGCAGCCTGCGATTGATCGACCAACTTGCCAAACGTCGCCAGGTCGCCACGAGCGAGAGCATCGCCACCCTGCGGGATGAGGTTCTCGGATTCCAGCAGCAACTGGTCGAAGCGGTCAAGGAGCAACCTCGTTTCGCCCGTGTTCGCTTGGCGCAGGGCGGCGCCAATCTGTTCGGGCGCATCGCGGGAAGTAGTTGCGGCTGCAGCCAGGGTGGAGGCGTTCGATCCCGAGGCTTTGCGCCAGATTTCCAGAATTGAGCGGACACCCAGAGAGGCAAGATTGTAACGGTCCTTGGCGGTACCGGTCTTGTCTGCGACAACACCACTGACGCCGATTACAAACACGCAAGCGTTGGGCAGCTTTACAGAACGCTCGAAGCGAACCGGGCAGAACGAGTATTGCTTGAGATACCCGGGTTGGCTGGCCAGGATGGCTGTGTGGTCCTCGCTGCCGCCGAAAGTGCCGACGCCACTGTCTCCGGCAAGCGACTTATATGTCTGGCCATTCTCGATGCAGCCCAGGTATCCTGCGAGGTCTTCAGGCGTAGTGATGCTGGTTGTGTATTCGGGGCGCTCAGTAAGACGATTGACTGCACTCAACACTGCGAAGATGGCGACGACGAGAGCACTAGAGCTGCTCATTCCGGCGGCGGAAGGAAGATCGCTGGCGAAAACGATGTCGGCGCCGCAGTTCGAGCCCGGGAAGTTGCGCGCGACGCGGCGAACCACTACTGACGGATAGACGTTCCACCCGAAGTGGGGAGTCAGAAGATGAGGAGAGAGCGTAAGCTGGACAGATTTATGCCGCACGACGTCATGGATGCTTACCTCTGAATCGGCGCGCGGAGACGCGGCCACGCAAAACCCGCGCTCAGCGGTGCAGAGTAAGCTGCGGCCTCCGGCATAGTCAGTATGTTTGCCCAGGACCTCGATCCGTCCAGGAACGAAGCAGCGCAGTGGCTCGCAGCTGGCGGCGGTCAGGTGAGGCTCGAGCGCTGCGAACGACGAAGCTTTGGCCCGTGCTGCGGCCTCGCTCATGCCAGCGGCGATCAGCAGCTGGGCGACGTTCATAGCTGCGCTTTCACGTGCCAGAGGCGTTCGGCCACGGCGGCAATGTCGGAGCGTCGGGAAAGATCGAGAACACCGCTGTGGCTGATCTCCACTTTCAATCTCATGCCGCGATTGATCGCCAGCTTCACGGCTAGTGGCAGTTCGTACTCTCCGCGTCGCGAGAGCGGAACGTCCCGACATGCGGCGAAGATAGCAGCACTGAATCGCCAGCAGTTCATACTGATGAGCTTGGCTGCGTCGAGGTCGCCGATGGCGGGCTTCTCGACAATGCCAGCGAGAAACCCAGCGGAATCAACAACGCAGCCGGCGAAGGCGTGGATGCGGTTCTCGGGTATGTTGCTGTTACGCACGAGTGAACCAGCCTCAAACAGCACGGCGCCCGGCTGGCCGAGGCGTTGCAGGGCTTGCAGCACGTCGAGAGGATAATAGTTATCGCTGTTCACAACGAGAAACTCATCCGTGCCGACGAAGTCTTGTGCGGCAAGAACGGCGTTGGCGGTGCCGAGGGGCTTGGGTTGAGTCGCGAAACTGACTTCAATTCGGGAAAGTCGCAGCTTGTGTGTGTAGTAGTCCCTCACAGTCTGGTATTCTGGTCCGATGACGATGCACGCGCGATCGAATCCGGCGTCGGCGAGGCCGCTGAGCACGTAATCGAGGAACGGGCGTCTTACGGGAACCATCGCCTTCACGCCTGAATCCGCAGCTGCCGCCTGGGCAGCATCAATGGTTGCGGACGAGTCCTCCTCACGCATGCGCTTGCCGAGTCCGCGGGCGAGGATAACGGCTTTCGTAATAAGCGTTGTAGCGCTCATGGTTCGCCACTCAGTCTAACGGACGCGGCGAATTCCGCGGCTGCCTAAAGGCTGATGAATTACAATCACGGCGACCATGAACGGTTGGTACTACTTCTGGATGGCCAACTTCGTGCTGGCGGGCTCGGCCTTTGCCGTTATCACCCTGATAGTGCTGGTGCGCGGACTGCGTGACCTGCGCGAGATGTTTGCCGGACTGCGAGCCGAGGCGCAGCGGCAACGATGATCGGCACGCACTTCTCTACACTCGACTGGATAGTCGTCATTGGCTACTTGGCGGCCACAATGGCGACCGGACTCTACGGCCGCAAGTTTGTGGGCGGGATCTCCGACTTCCTCGTAGCCGGACGGGAGTTGGGAACCTTCCTCGCAGTCGCGACGCTGGCGGCCACCGAGATCGGCACCATCACCTTCATGTACTACGCCGAACTCGGCTACAAGACCGGCTATGCGTCGTTCGTGAATGGCCTGATTGCCGGGCTGGTGATGATCTTCCTTGGACGCACCGGCTTCATCGTTGAGCGGTTGCGTTCGCTGCAGCTGATGACGGTGCCGGAGTTCTTCCAGGTCAAGTTCAGCCGCAATCTACGCGTGTTTGTCGGGGTACTAGTCGCCGTGGGTGGCATCTTGAACATGGGCGTGTTTCTGCGCATCGAAGGTACGTTTCTCGCCATCATCTCGGGCATTTCGCTGAGCCACATCAAGGCGGTAATGTCAGGCATCCTTCTGCTGGAGCTGGTATACACGGTGTTGGGCGGCATGGTGTCGATTGTCATCACCGACTTCATTCAGTTCGTGGCGCTCAGCGTCGGAACGATTCTGGTGACAATCTGGTCAGTGCATGCAGCGGGTGCGTCGAACATGTACAACGCAGTGCGCCAGACGATGGGCTCAGGCGGCTTCAATCCGTTCACGAACTCGGAATACGGCGCGGCTTACATTGCCTTTCAGTTGTTGATCTGGTTGGCGGTGCACACCTGCTGGCAGACGACCGCGATGCGCAACTTCTCGACCCGCAGTCCCGAGGTCAGCAAGCGCGTGTTCTCGTGGGCGGGCTTCATCTTCCTGGGACGCGGCATGATGCCGATGATGTGGGGCATAGCAGCGCTGGCCTTGCTGGGGCCGCAGCAGAACTCGCTGGAGGCCATGCCGCGAATGCTGGCGACGATCCTGCCGTCCGGCGTTCTGGGTCTGGTCGTGGCGGGCATGCTGGCTGCGACCATGTCGGTGAACAGCTCATATTTGCTGGGGTGGAGCGCGATCATCGCACAGGATATTATCGGGCCGCTGCGAAAGAAGCCACTCACCTCGCTACGGCAAGTGATGCTGAATCGCAGCGCCAACCTGTTCGTCAGCCTGTTTGTGATGGTGTACGGACTTTGGTACACGTTGCCCGGTCCAACGTACTTTTACCTCAACATGACGGCGACGATTTACCTCTCGGGCACGCTGGTAGCGGTGATTGCGGGGTTGTTCTGGAGCCGGGCTTCGACGCTCGGCGGATACCTGGCGATGGCCGGCGGAGCAGTGGCAACGATTGGGTTTTTCTTTTTCAAGACTCCGGCGAGCTACGCGGGGGCGGGAGCGTTCGCGCTGGCGGCAATCGGCATGGTGGTGGGGTCGTTGGCGAGCGGGCGCCAGAACGTTGCAGTCTGTTCGTAGGCTCATTATGCGAATTCGTTTTACAGCAATCCTCGTGTTTGCGTTAGCGCAGCTGGTGCCGGCCGCTGCATGCTCGCAGGACACGCCGGTGTATTTCTCTCCTGATCCGAGCGTCGCCAAGGTGGAGATGCGGCCGGATGGGTTTGCGCTTTGGAACGCTGCCCTCTCAATGAGTGGGCGCATTTTAGGTGGACACGTAGAGGGGCTGGAGTTTCGGGATTTGATGGTCAATGGGACCGCGCAGGAACGCATGCTTCCGTTCGTTTTGCTTCTGGGGGATGGGAGCGTGGTCCCGGCCATGGAGATGAAGATTGCAGCCGCTCCGAAAGTGCTGCATCTGGAGGCGCAGCCGGGAGCCTCGCGACTCGCAGAGCGCTTCTCGGGCAAAGCTGTGGTAGTTGAACTTGAGGACGACGCGGGCCGGCTGCACGTGACGTGGCGCGTGATACTGCGGGACGGCTCAAACTACGTGCGCCAGGAATTCGAAGTCACAGCAAAGTCGGCTGACGTTCCGATGCGAGAGGTGCGGGTGATCGATTTCCATTCGCCGAACGCCCGCGTGATAGGAACGGTGAAAGGCTCGCCGGTTGTGGCAGGACTGCTGTTTGCCGGATTCGAAGATCCCCTCTCAACCTGTGCGGTGGCAGGCGACCGAGCACGCTGTTGGGTGGAACGCGAGTTGCCGCTGAAGGCGGGGCACTCGGTCACCTACAGTTCGGTGGTCGGCGCCACCGCTGGGGGTCAGTTGCGTCGAGGATTTCTACATTACGTCGAGCGGGAGCGGGCGCATCCGTATCGCACGTTTCTGAACTACAACTCGTGGTACGACCTTGGTTACTTCAGCAAGTACGACGAGGCGGGCGCGCTCGGCGTCATCAATGCTTTCGGCACGGAGCTGACGAAGAAGCGCGGCGTGCCCATTGCTTCCTTCCTTTTCGATGACGGATGGGACGACCCTGCGACGCTGTGGCAATTCAACTCTGGCTTCCCGAATGGCTTCTCAAAGTTGCGCGACACGGCAGCCTCGTATGGCACCGCGCCCGGAGTGTGGCTTTCGCCTTGGGGCGGCTACGGAAATCCGAAGAAGCAGAGGGTTGAGGCGGGTCGCGCCGTCGGTTATGAGGTCGTGGACAACGGATTTGCGCTGTCCGGACCGAAGTATTACACGGCCTTTCGTGATGCCTGCGTGCGTTTCGTGCGCGACTACGGAGTCAACCAGTTCAAGTTTGACGGTACCGGCAACGCCGACCGCGTAGTTCCGGGCAGCAGCTTCGACAGCGACTTCGCGGCGGCCATTCAACTGATCGGCGAGTTGCGCGCACTCAAGCCCGACCTCTACATCAACCTGACGACGGGTACATATCCCTCGCCGTTCTGGCTTCGCTACGCCGACTCGATCTGGCGCGGCGGTGAAGACCACGATTTCCTCGGCGTGGGTCCAAAGCGGGAGCAATGGATTACGTATCGTGACGCCGATACCTACGAGCATGTGGTGCTGGCCGGGCCGCTGTATCCCTTGAATTCGCTGATGCTGCACGGCATGATCTATGCGAAGCACGCCAAGAACCTGGACACCGACCTGCAAGGCGACTTCAAGAACGAGATTCACGATTTCTTTGGCAACGGTACGCAGTTGCAGGAGATGTATGTGACGCCTTCGCTGCTTTCGCAGGCGGACTGGGACACGTTGGCGGAAGCGGCGGCGTGGTCAAGGGCTAACGCCGACGTCCTCGTGGACACGCACTGGATCGGCGGCGACCCGTCGCTGCTGGAAGTGTACGGCTGGGCGTCATGGCGACCGGATAAGGCGGTTCTGGTGTTGCGAAATCCGTCAGACAAGCAGCAGACTATCAGTCTCGACGCCGCGCAAGCGTTCGAATTGCCGGCTGACGCAAATCGCACTTACGAGCTGCGAAGTCCCTGGACGGAAGACCGCCAGCGGCCGAGCGTGCGCGTGACTGCCGGCGAGGCGCATACCTTCGCGCTCAAGCCGTTTGAGGTACTGGTGCTGGACGGCGCGCCGGTTCAGTAACAGCGCCCAACGCTATACGGTTAGTCGTGGGAGTGTTTCTCAGGCATCCCCAAGTTTTTGACCGTGTCGTTTCCGAAGTCGAACTCAATGACGACCGCCGGTTCGTCACCTACGACGACGCCGTCGTGCCCGGGCTCGATGCACAGGGCCTGCGGAGCGCGGTAGTCAAGAATGCAGCCGTCGGGGAATTCCATGTGGATGCGGCCGCGCGCCAGGAAGCCCACGTGCGCGTGCATGCAAAGGTCGGTGCCGACCTGCGGCTTCATGTTCTTCGACCAGCGAAAACCTACGGGGTAGACCACGCGCTTCACGCGCGAATTTCCAACCGCCACGATGTCGAGGTGCACGCCGCCGACTTCGCGGTGATCGGCACCCGGCATGGGCGCCAGCAGAACGTCATTCTCTTTCATAGCGTCGGCTCCTTCGACAACCACTCCCGAGTGGTGCCCGGCGGCTAACCAGGGTAGGCGCGGCCTTGCTCGATCCACCCGTTGATTTCGGTAGGAGTGGCGCCTGCCTGCCGCAAGTGCTCGCGCAACTCTTCTTCCGGCATCGCTGGCGATGCCGACTTAATCCTATGCTCGTCGAAATCAATGCCCACCACGATAAACGATTCGGGCTTCGCGCCCTTTACCTGGATCACCCTGTATTTCTTTGCCATTCCGTCTCCTGGACTCAGCCTGGTATCGCTGCCGAGGGCAGCGGAATTCCGTGCAACATCATACTGGAATCTACTCGATTTCATGCAGCACAAAAGGCGGGACGAACCGGCGCGGTGGAACCGCTGTTCACGATCACTCAAATACTACAGCCTGCGACAAACAGCGTGGACTATCGGACAATAGAGGCGGAGGTTGAATGTGAACGCCGCTTCCGCCTTACCCTTGAAAGGTTCGGTGCTCGGAATCATCCTGCATGATGTTTGCGAGGAAATCCGCCTGGACGACCTGCGCCGCATCCTCGATGCCAAGCGCACCGCGCCGCTTTTCAAGCACGCCACGCCGCAATACGTGCGTTTTGAGAACCCTCCTGTGGTCGAGACGCTGGACCCGATCGAGCTCAGCAACGGCGAGCGGGTTCAGCCGCAGGTCAAGTATTACGACTACGGCGTGGTCAGCGTGCTGATCGAGCGGCCATTCGAGGGCGACTGGCAATCGCTGACGGACCTGGCCGCGAGTTGGGTGCCCAGCGCGGAGCTGGAGCGGCTGGCTGAAGAAATTGTGCGAAGGCGCCTGCTGAAGATTGAACCAGCCATGATTCGCCCTTATGAACACTGGTTGTCTGAGGACTACTACGTCTTCATGTTGAATGAAGTAGAGGGCCGGCCCGAAGGAGAGGAACTGCTACGGCAGCAAGGTCCGCAGATTGCACAGATCATTTGCGGTGAAGCGACTGAGTTAGCCCGCGCCGAGCGGGAGGACGTCCTGCACGCCAGCCTGTCGTATTATCCGCGCGATGTCATCGTTATTGGCTGGAACGCTGCGCTGATTTATGACACCCACAGCGGCGCCGCCTCGTCGGTCGAGATTCTCGAGTATGTTAACTCGCAGCTCCTGGAGTTTCGCCACTACGACGAACTGCTGACGCGCGAGCTCGACGGCGTCTACAAATCACTGAAGGCCCGTGCCAACTTCTGGCGGCGGTGGCAGATGCGGCGCGAAGCGACGCGCCTGAACACCGTTGCGCTGGAGGTCACCGACCTTGTCGAGCGTTGCGATACGGCCATTAAGTTCGTCAGCGACATGTTTGCGGCGCGGCTCTACCGGCTGGCCGTCGGCAAGGTGGGAGTCCCTGAGTACCAGAACCTGGTCAATGAAAAGCTCAAAATGACAGAAGGCGTGTACCGCTTCTACATTGACGAATTCCATCAAAGCAGCGGATTCGTGCTGGAAGTCATGGTGGTCGTCATCCTGATTATTGACCTGATCTTTCTGTTCCGCGGCAAAGGCTGAGTGGAGTTGCGAGCCGATCGCACCAATAGATTGAACTTCAGATGCGGCAGCATTATGGCGGTGTGTGCAGTCATTAGCGAACCCGTCTCCGACCTAATTCCCAGCTAACACGGAAATTTACACGGAATTTTGCAGATTTCTGCCGCGAAATTCCGAAGCGTAGAAGTTGTCGACAAAACCATCTACCTGTGCATACCCTGTGAAGTGGTATCTGAAATTCTATAAGAGTGTTTGGACCTGCATCGAGGGGGAGGAGGCTGGCGAGTGATGGCAAAGAATACGGGTTCTAGGCAGCCTTTTCTCAGCTTGCTGACGGAACTGACGCAAGCCGAACAGAAGTTTTTAGTGGGCAAACGTGACCGTGGTGCCGATCTGGAAAGCGCAGTACGAATCTTTCTGGAGTTCTTGCAGGGATTTGAGTTCTTTGGCGGCATCGACCGCCCGTGCGTCACGGTATTCGGCTCAGCTCGGTTCAAACCGGGACATCGATACTACAAGATGGCGCGGCAGTTGGGCAGCGAGTTGGCGAAGGCCGGTTATGCCGTAATGACCGGCGGCGGGCCCGGGATCATGGAGGCCGCGAACCGGGGAGCAAAAGAGGCCGGCGGCCTGAGCCTGGGGTGCAACATCATCCTGCCGATGGAACAGAGCGCGAACCCGTATCTGGACCGGTTTATCGAAATGGATCACTTCTTCGTGCGCAAGGTGATGCTAGTGAAATACTCTCGCGCGTTTGTGGTTATGCCGGGCGGATTGGGCACGCTGGACGAGGCGTTCGAGACGCTGACGTTGATTCAATGCCGCAAACTGGAGCAGTTTCCCATGGTGGCGATGGGGGTGGACTTCTGGGGGCACATGCGAGAGTTCATCCGCGGGACTCTGGTTTCGGAAGAGACGATCAGCGCGGAAGACTTGGAACTACTACATGTAACGGATTCGCCCGAGGATGCGGTGAAATATATCCATGAAGGAGTGACGCGAGGCGTTGCGGCGAAGGGGATTGATTGACGCGAGAGCATGCAGTGATCGACGCCCGGTTGATTGATCGCGGAGAGGAGAAGGGAGCGAGTCATGAAGGTCACGGTGTTTGGGGCTGGTGGCGGAGAAGTTACGGGTTCGGCGTATGTGGTGGAGTCGGGAAAGTCGAAGGTGCTGGTCGATTGCGGGATGTTTCAGGGAGTGCCCAACGCCGACCAGAAGAACCGCATCGCGCAGGAGTTTTCCTTCCGCAGCCTGAACGCGGTGGTCATCACGCACGCGCACCTCGATCACACTGGAAGGCTGCCGATCCTGGCGCAAAGGCATTTCACGGGATCGGTGTACCTTACGGACGCGACGGCGGACCTGGCTAACCTTATTCTGAAGGACGCCGCCAAAATTCAGGCGAGTGACATCCTCCGACAGAACCGGCGCCGGCAGCGCGAAGGCAAGCAGCCTCTGGATCCGCTTTACACCATCGAAGACGTAGAAGAGATCGTAAGCCGGTTTAGCCCGGTCGCGTACGACAAGCCGGTGGGCGTGGCGCCGAACATCGAGGCACGGTGGATCGAGGCAGGACACCTGCTGGGATCGGCGAGCATCGAACTGACGGTGACCGAAAACGGACGGAGGAAGGTGGTTGTCTTCTCGGGCGACCTGGGACAGCACGGGGCGCCTCTGACACGCTATGCCGGGTCGATCGAGCGGGCCGATGCGGTGTTTCTAGAATCAACCTACGGCGATCGCAATCATCGCGCGTTTAAGGAGACGGCGGCCGAATTTGCGGCGATCGTGAAGCGCGCATCGGAGCAGGGTGGGAAGATTCTCGTGCCGACCTTCGCGGTCGGACGTGCGCAGTTGCTGGTGGTGTTGCTGGCCTATCTGTTCCGCAAAGGCGCGGTCAAACCGTTTCCGGTATACCTCGACAGTCCCATGGCGGTGGAGGCGAGCCGGATTTACCTGAAGCATCCTGAGCTGTGGCACGACCGGGTGAAGGAGATTGTGCGCGAGCGTCCGCTGCGCGAGGAACTGGAGAAGACCAAGTCGAAGCTGTGCGTCTCGGCGGAGGAGTCGCGGGCGTTGAACGACAAGACCGGGACGTGCATGATCTTGGCGGGAGCGGGAATGTGCAATGCAGGACGGATTCTGCACCACCTGCGGAACAACGTGTGGAAGGAGCAGACGTCGGTGGTCATTGTCGGCTACCAGGGACGGGCCACAGTCGGCAGGGCGCTGGTGGAGGGTGCGAAGACGGTGAAGATCCTCGGGGAGAAGACGATCGTGCGGGCTTCGGTACACAGTTTGGGCGGATTCAGCGCGCACGCCGGGCAAAGCGACCTGCTGAACTGGCTGGTGCCGATGGCGAAGGGCAAGCCGAAGGTGTTCCTGACGCACGGAGAGGACCGCGGACGCGAACCGCTCGCAGCGGCCCTCCAGCAGCGCTTCGGCATTAAGGCATCGTTGCCGGCTCACCGGGACGTTATCGAGATATAACCTGGATTAGCGGTATCGTAGAGGGTTGGGTTTCATAGAGTCGTGCGCATGAAACCGTGCGCAGGAGGTAGTCACTTGCGAGTTCATGATTGGAAAGTTCGGGTCTCAAGCCATCTTTTGTCGGCGATGCTGGCCCCCTTGTTATTGATGGGCGTGGCACCTGGGCAGCAGCCTCTTCCCAACGCCCCCAGTACGCAAAAAGCGAAAGTCCAAACAGCGCAAACCTCGGAGAGTGGCTGGCCGCGCACCATGACGAGTGGAGCGGACACGTTTCTCGTATATCAGCCGCAAGTGGAGAAGTGGGACGGCAACCGGGTGGAGCTGTACAGCGCTGTGGAAATGAAGACGGGAAAGGAAGGCGCGGCGAAGTACGGCGTGGTATGGTTCAGCGCGCGCACGGAAGTGGACAAGGTCAACCGGCTGGTGACACTCGATCAGGTGCAGCTGGCTAAGGTGAAGTTCCCGGTAGCGCACGAGAAGGAAGCGGAGTTGACGGCGCTGCTGCAGAAGAAGTTTCCCGGCGCGACCAAGACGATTTCGCTCGACCGGTTGGAGGCGATGGTGGATGCATCGGACGAGCAGATCAGCAAGGTCGAGGTGAAGAACGATCCGCCCAAGGTGATCTTCTCGCCCAAGCCGGCGCTGCTGGTGCTGGTGGACGGACTGCCGCAACTGCGTGATCTGCCGGGCGTCAATCTGCAACGGGTTATCAACACACGGGCGGTCATCCTGTTCGACAATGACAAGAAGAAGTACTTCCTTCGAGTGCAGGACTGGTGGCTGGAAGCGAAGGAACTGGAGGGTCCGTGGAGCTATGCCAAGAAGTTGCCGGACGACATGAAGAAGGCGGAGGAGTGGATCGTCGCCAACACGGCTGACCAGGCGCTGCAGACGGAGCAGGGCAAACAGCAGCCATCGTTGAAAGAGCAGGGGAAGAAGGCCGAAATTCCAGTGGTTTATGTGGAGTTTGGGCCGGCGGAGTTGATTGAAACTAAAGGTGAGCCGCAGTACGCACCGATTCCCGGAACACCGTTGGAGTACGTTACCAACACCAACGGCAATATCTTCCGACTGGGAGCAGAACAGTTCATTCTCATCTCGGGGCGGTGGTTCAAGGCAGCGACGCTGGCGGGGCCGTGGAGCTACGTGAACGCGAGCGCAATGCCGCCGGAGTTTGCCAAGATTCCGCTCGATAGCCCGAAGGCGACGGTGCTGGCGTCGGTGCCGGGAACGCCGCAGGCAAAAGAGGCGCTGATCGCCAACTCGATTCCGCAAACGGCGACCATCACGCGCTCGGAAGCGAAACTCACGGTGCAGTATGACGGTGAGGCGACGTTCATCCCGGTTCAGGGGACGTCGATGGAGTACGGCAAGAACACCAGCGCGGCGGTGATCAAGGTTTCGGACAACAACTACTACTGTGTGGAGGCAGGGGTGTGGTTCAAGGCACCGTCGCCGCAGGGGCCATGGCGCGTGGCGGACGCGGTGCCGGAGGTGATCTACACCATCCCGCCGAGCTCTCCGATTTACTACGTGACGTATGTGAAGGTATATGGCTCGACGCCGGACGTGGTATACACGGGCTATACGCCGGGCTATTACGGAACCGCGGTGTCGTCGGCGTCAAACACCGTGGTGTATGGAACGGGATGGTACTACCCGCCGTACGTTGGTCCCACAGTGTGGTACGGCTGGCCGTACACCTACGGCGTGGGAGCCGGGTTCACCTACACCACTGACACAGGCTGGAGTTTCGGGTTCGGCTATGGCTATGGCTACTATCCGTGGTACTACCCATGGTGGGGCCCGATGGGCTATTACGGGTGGGGATGGTATCCGTACTACGGCTGGGGTGCTTGGGGCGGAGCGGTCGTTGCCAATGTGTACGGAGTGTGGGGCAACACAGCGTATTCGCGGACGGGAGCGGCATGGGCGAATCCTTACACCGGCAACTACGGCGCGGCGACGCGTGGGGCGTATTACAACCAGCAGACGGGTCGAACCAGCGTCGGCGCGCGCGGCACGAACACCAACATCTACACGGGCAATTCGTATGGGTATCGCGGAGGCGCGACGTATAACCCGAATACGGGAATTGTTGCAGGTGGCGGGGCGGGGTACGTTGGGAACATTTACACCGGCGGAGGGGCAGCCAACCGGGGCGGATTCGTGTACAACACAAACACGAATGCCGGAATTGCCGCCGGGAAGAACAATGTTTACGCCGGAAAGGACGGGACAGTTTACCGCTACAACAAGAACTCGGGAAACTGGTCGTCGAATGACGGAAGCGGGTGGAAACCGGCGAACCAGGTGAATCCGACATTGCAACGCCAGCAGGAAATGCGCACGCAGGGCGCACAGCGCACGCAGAACTTCAACTCGATGCGCAGCTCACCGCGCATGAGTGGCGGAGGTATGCGCATGGGCGGCGGTCGAAGGAGATAGTCTTAGACCGTTTGCTCAGCATTAAGCACTGCGCCTCGGCTATTCCTGTGTCGCCTTCTCCATTCGAGGCGAGGAACGACTCGTAGCCGACCGACAGAAAGCGTCACTGCACCAGCGACGTCGCATCATGTGCCGCCAAAGCGAATGAGGCGGCGTGTAAGGCAACCGCTATCAGCATTCCTGTAAGAGTCAGCCCGAAAAGGGCAATTACGATAGCGATTCCTCGCGACGCGCGGGTCGTTGGTCGCATGTCTCCATAGCCCACGGTTGTCGCCGTGACAAACGACCAATAGAAGCTGTCGAATCGTGCCCAGTGTTCCAGCCTGCCGGCGATTTGGCCCAAAACCGAAATGATCGCCGCTAAGGTCAGCCACAGTGGAAGGGTCAGCCAAAGACCCAACCCGAACTCCCTGAGAAACGTGACCGTCAAGCCAGTTAGTAACAACTGCCACCTCCCATCGAACTTTAAGACTCGCGATCTTCCCATTCCTTCCGATTGGTGTGATGCACCTTGTTGTAGGTTTCCACTGCTTCCCCGATCGTTGGGAAGAAGCTCTGTTCGCCGAGACGCTTGAAGAGACCGAAGCGCTTCAGCTTGTCTTTCACCGGATCCTTCATCTCCGCAAAACACAACTCAATACCGGCATCGTTCAGCGTGTCGTCGAGTTCGCTTAGGGCATCGGCAGCGGTGACGTCAACGCTGGTGACGGGCTCCGCTGCCACGACGAGCCAGTGAACAGGAGTGGGCGACCCTGCAATCGCATCAAGGATGCGGGCATTAAACAGCTCGGCGTTTGCGAAGAACAACGGTGCATCCCACCGGAACAACACAAGCCCCGGTATCAGGCGCGCATTCGGATAACGACTGATGTCGTGGTAGCCCCTTACATGTTCCACGTGGCCAAGCACCGCCGAGTGCGGGCGCCAGCCGTCCCACAGGAACTCAATCACCGCAGCCACAATGGCGAGCGTAATGCCCGGAATTGCTCCGAATACGGCGACGCCGGCAAAACAGGCCATGGAAAGCCAGAACTCCCAGCGCTGGATGCGGTAAATTCGGCGCAGGTCTGAAACTTCGAACAGGCTAATGGCCGAGGCGATAACCACGGCGGCCAGCGCGGTGTTCGGAAGATACTGCAACAACTGCGGGGCAAACAGCAGCAAAAGTCCGATGGCTGTCGCTCCCACCACCCCAGTCAACTGGGTCCTCGAACCCGCTGCTTCGGCCACTGGCGTCCGTGAGGAACTGCTGCTGATCGGGAAGCCCTGGAAGAAGCCTGCAGCGACGTTGGCGATGCCTAGGCCGACCATCTCCTGGTTCGAGTCAACGTGCGTACGCAGACGCGCCGCGTAGGTTCTAGACAGCACACTGGTGTCCGCAAACGAAACCAGCGCGACCGCGGCGCCGCCCATCACCACAGGCATTAATTCGTCCGCGCGGACAACAGGCAGGCGAGGCCAAGGCAATCCCCGCGGCAGTGGACCCAGCACCGACAAGCCAGCCCGCCGACCCAGGTCAAAGGCAGCCACGACAACTGTGGCCGCCGCCACCCCGATCAAGATGCCCGGTACACGCGGCCAACGCTTCAGAACCAGAATGAGCAGGAGCGTCCCCCCACCGACAGCAAACGCCACGAGGTTGGTGTTCCCAGCGAGCACCTTGCCGATGATGCCCAAAGTTTGGCGCAATGGGCCTTCGACGGAAACGGAGAACCCCAGAAGCTTCGGCACTTGGCTCAACAGAACGGTCAAAGCGATGCCGTTCATGTAGCCATAACGGATCGGTTTCGAGAGCAATTCCGTGATGAAGCCCAGGCGCGCCAAGCCCGCGCCCACGCACAGGATGCCCGAGACCAGTGCCATCATGCCAGCCACAGGAACGGCACGCTGCGGGTCATTGGCCGAGAGCGGCATCACAACCGACAGGATCACGGCGGCGAGTGCCGAGTCCGGACCAAGCACGAGGATGCGGCTGGGGCCAAACAGCGCATAGGCCAGCAGCGGCACAATGGTCGCGTAAAGTCCGCTGATCCCTGGCAAGCCCGAGGCCTCGGCGTACGCGATGCCGACTGGCACGAGCATGGTGGTCATGACCACGCCAGCCACAAGATCATCTCGCAGCCACGACAACTCGTAGTGTCGCAGAGTGTTCAGTCCCGGAAGCCAACGCATCCAGCCGGCCTGTTCCGCGTGCGTTCGCGGGCGACCGATGCGACCGGGCTCGGTGGGATGGAATGAGGCAGTTTTGCTCATAGCTGCGCAGCGGAACTACCTGATCATACCCGCAGAGCGCCTATGCGTTTCCTTGGCGGTTCCAGTCGATAATGTCGGTCAGCTGGCATGGGTTTTGCCGCAGCTCAATCTGCAGCTGTAGCCATGATTGGATTGGTAACCGTTCAGCACGCAGAACATCGCGAAAAAGCCGCGAATTTGCT
>Ga0207862_1000098_pt1 | contig 22293 bp, 17 predicted proteins | sample LuqExpMetageno81_FD_187838 | JGI IMG/M metagenome (GOLD analysis project Ga0207862, IMG submission 187838) | Tropical forest soil microbial communities from Luquillo Experimental Forest, Puerto Rico - Sample 81 (SPAdes) | ecosystem: Environmental > Terrestrial > Soil > Tropical forest ... | reverse complement strand
GGCCGCTACTTCGCGCATCATCTGCCGATTCAACACCGAGTTCGCTTGGTGCAGTCCTGGCGTATCGATGAAGACGATTTGCCCCTCTGGCCTGGTCACAATGCCCTGGATGCGGTTCCGGGTGGTTTGAGGCTTTGACGTTACGATCGCAACCTTTTGCCCCACGAACCGGTTCAGCAGCGTGGACTTGCCCGCATTCGGACGCCCGATAATGGCCACGAACCCGGCCCGCCGCTTGTTTGCCTTCGTTTTCGGCATTTCTCTCTTGCCTCAGTCCCTAAGGAGAGGTTTGACCACTGGCCGCCGCAAGCCGGCGTGCGCGCAACCGCAACACTTTTCGCTGGTTCGCTTCGAGCACCTCGAAGCGGTAGCCCTCAAGATCGATCTTGTCGGCGGGAGCAGGCACCTTACCGAGAACATGGCTGAGCAGGCCTGCAATCGTGGTCACCGTCGCATCCGAGTTCTCTCCGAAGTGAACTCCCAACAATTCTTCCACCTCAGAGATCGTCATGCTGCCGCGCAAAACAAGGCTGCCATCCGACTCGCGCACTGCATCTGGTGCCGGCTGCATGTTGTCCGCGCCGCTCTCACCCACGATTTCCTCGACTAGATCCTCGATCGTCGCTAGCCCCGCAACGGTTCCGTGTTCATCAATCACGACTGCCATCGACTGATTCTTCTGCCTCATCTCCCTTAGCAGGTCGGAGCCGGACTTTGTTTCCGGCACAAACAGTGCTGGCTTTACTAGCTCGCGCACCTTGCGTTTCGGCAAGTCGGTGTCCGCTACCTGCAGCAGGTCTTGCGCGTGAACAGCTCCAATCACGTCATCCATCGACTTTTCGTACACCGGCATTTTTGCAAATTTCGTTTCGACAAACTTTGCATGCATCTCTTCGAGCGACGCATCGGCCTGCATCGCAACAATGTCGGGCCGGGGAGTCATCACCTCGCGCACTCGCTTGTCGCTGAATTCCACGACCTGCTCGATCAGGTTGGCCTGCTCGGGTTCGATGATGCCTTCCTCTTCCGCGACTTCCACCAGCGCCTCAATTCCCTCTTCGGTTCGTTGTTCTTCCGTCCTCTCCACCTCCTGCTCAGAGATTCGCGCCAGCGTTTCCGCGCCTTCAAGAAACACTCGAATAGGCCACACTAGCAGCATGGCCGCACGAATCAGGGGAAGAAGAGGCAGGAGCCAGCGGCCGGTCGTACGGTACAGCAACATGTCGGGAATAAAATGCATGGCAATCACTACTTCAAGGCTCACGAAAACCAGGAACTGCATACCCGCTTCCCATCGATTCGGCACCATGTAGACAATGGCTCGCGTGGTCTCCAAAACCACGAAGGCCAGCCAGAAATGGCCCAGAATGCGGAAAGTCCGGCCGCCGCTTTTTCGGTTGATTCGCAGCTTTGGCTCGATTTCTGCCTCGAAAATGTCGAGGTGCTCATGAACACGGCCGGTTGTCATGCGGCCAAGCTCGCGGTAAAAGAGTGTGAGATAGGAAAAGATCGGCAGACCAAGCGCCAGCACAAGAACGCTGCCAACGTATGCCCAGAGCATCATCAGGCAAGTCCCAATCGCCGCCGCAGCCGACCTTCCACGCGATCCATTTCGCCGCGATCGGTTTCGTGATCATATCCCAGAAGGTGCAAAACGCCATGCAGGATGAGGACATGGATTTCTCCCGACAAGCTACGGCCGAGGGAGCAGGCATTGCGTCGCGCGACAGCTGGGGAAATCGCAATATCGCCCAGAAATTCTCGGCGCAATGTTTTTGCTCTGCTGCTTGGGCTGATCGGTTTGTCTCGCTGCTCGGCGGGAAACGATAACACGTCCGTGGTTCCCTTTTTCTTTCGATAGGTTTCGTTCAGTCGCGCCATTTGCCGGTCGGTAACGAAACAGAGCGACACTGAATCTCTGCCGACTCCGAGCTCGCGAATCACACGACGCAGAAATTGCTCAGCCATTCGAACGCCGACGCGCATTTTTCGCTGGCGGTTTTCAACTAATTGCGGGCCGCTCTTACCAGCAGAAGCGCCCCTCCCTTTTTGCTTCGCGGCCATTCAAGCTACGAGCTGCTGGATTTTTCCTGGGCTGCCTCTCTGACAGGCGCCAGAGCCTTGCCGTTGCCTCCGCGCTGGGGATGCGAAGCATCGTACTCTTCGTAAGCCCGGATGATCTGCTGGACGAGGTTATGGCGGACAACGTCTTTTTCTCCAAATTGAATCACACTGATTCCCGGAATACGTCCGCAGACATCGAGGGCCTCGAGAAGCCCCGACCGTTTGCCGGTCGGCAAATCGATCTGAGTGACATCCCCGGTGATGACTGCCTTGGAATTGAAGCCTAAGCGCGTCAGGAACATCTTCATCTGTTCGCTGGTGGTGTTTTGGGCTTCATCCAGAATCACGAATGAATCATTCAGCGTGCGCCCGCGCATGAAGGCCAGCGGCGCCACTTCGATTATCCCTTTTTCGAGGAAACGCTCGAGCTTGTCGGCGTCCAGCATGTCGTAGAGCGCATCGTAAAGCGGTCGCATATACGGATCGATTTTCTCTTGCAGCGTACCCGGCAGGAACCCCAGGCGCTCGCCGGCTTCCACAGCCGGGCGCGCCAGGATGATGCGGTTGACCTGCTTTGTGAGCAGTGCGCTAACGGCCATAGCCACGGCGATGTAGGTCTTTCCGGTCCCGCCAGGGCCGATGCCAAACGTCATGTCATGAGTCTCGATTTCTTCCATATAGCGGCGCTGGCTGGCGTTCTTCGGTGTTACGGTCTTCTTCCCGAATGACCGTGTGCGCGAATGTTCAAACATGCCGCGGGGGGACTCATTTGGCTCCTCGGTAGCTATGCGCATGAGTGATTTCACTTCCTCGCTCGACAGCAGGCGGCCGTGCCGGGCCAGGTGGTTATACTCCTCCACAATGCGCACTGCCTGTTCAACGCTGTCCTGCTCGCCTTCAACCGTGAGTCTGGTGTCATGCAAATGCGTCCGCACTTGCAAAGCGTCTTCCAACATCCGTATGTTTTCGTCCAGGGTACCGAAGAAAGGTTCGATCTTGCCGGTGATGTGAATCGTGCGCTTCATCCACGTGGAAGATTGTGCTGCCGTACGAAACGGGTGGCCGATGGAATTCCTCCTGGAACTTCTGGCTATTCTTCAGCCCGAACAGGGAGAAACTACCTTCAAGCTAGCGCACCCGTCCGCATGGGTCAAGTTACACTCCAATGAACAGCCCTCGCCGCGGCACGACCGACTGCGATTACGAAACCTCGAAACGGAAGTGAAGGCCATCGGCACGTTGGCTCGAGATCGTAAATTTATCACCCCTCCTTTCTTGTTTACCTCTGCTCCGAAGGACAGTATCGACCTAATCAATTGGGCTCTGGTACGAGCGTCCTATGGACGGTAGTACTCGGTGGTGCAAAACTCACTCTGATTGAGTGGTGCAATGCAACGCACTAGAAAGACCTGAGGGAGGTAAGACATTATGTTCGTCTCCGCCAAATATCTTCTGCTTGGTTCCGCCCTATTTCTGGCGGCCGGGACGGCGCGATCGGCCGAGGAAACCAGCACGGGCGTCGCGCCTTTGACACCTCGTGCCCTTGTCAAATGCCCAGGCATCACCAGCGTCCCAATCACCTCTGATGCTGAACAAATCCTGCCCTTGCGGCTTATCGGCACTCTTGCTTGCGGCGAAAGCGTGTCAGTTCTGGCGGATACGGAAGGCTATACGGCGCACGTTAAAACAGCCGACGGCCACGACGGGTATGTCGCGCTGATGTATCTCACGATTGGCGAACGCACCGCCGCGGCGCCCGAGCCGCACGCTCCAAACGCCACTCCAGTCAACGGCGTTGTACGCTGGCACGCGGGAGCGGCCGGGTGTGATGAGTTCATGAGCCAGGGCCGCTTTGTCGCATCGATCACGGCAAATGGCATAACCGTTCAGGTTTCCTTGCAGGATACCGGGTGGAAATACAGCGCGAGCATTGCCGTCTCGAACCAGGGAAACAACACGGTTGAAATAATTCCTGGCATCGTGACTCTCGATGAGTTGCAACCGAACCTGAAAGCGTTGACCGCCACTGAGCCCGAAAAACTCGCCCACAATCATACCCACCAGGTTCTGTGGAGTACGGCGAGCGCCCAACCATCGCGAAGTGCCGTGGAACTGCATCCGGGCAATTCGAGCGCCCTTGCCGCCCTATCCTACCGCACTAATCCGGCGCCCGATTATCTGAGCCCCCATTTGATTCCGGCCTCGGCGCATCGGGGTGCCTTTGAACGCAACGAGTCAGTTGATGTCCGCGCAATAGCGTTGAAGAACGTGTCCCTACCGACTGGCCAGATCACCGCTGGCGTCATGTGGTTCACCCGCGACGCCAGCGCCCGGGAACTTTCGTTGCGCGTCCCGGCGGGGGATCTCGTCTTTGACTTCCCGCTTTCCTTCGAACAAAAAAAATAGAACTCTGACGGCAAGCCACGGAAAGACCCGGCCCGGTGGCCTCCCCCGCCGGGCCGTTTTTGTTTTTGCCTTTGCTCGGGTAGGCGACTGTTTTTGGGCCCACCGGGCCCAGCCGGCGGCAAGCAACAAAAAAGGCAGGCATGTTAGACTGAGGGCGATATGTAGGGGAGAGGTAACACACGTGGCGGACCAGACTGAAGATGGCTTTAAAGTAGTTGACCGGCGGCCGTTCACCGCAGAGGGAGAGCTACGGAGAGAGGTCGTGGAAGAACAAGAACGCGAGGCAAAGCGCGAGGAAGTGAAGGAGAAGGCTGAGGCGAAGACTCGACCTCTGGAAGACAAAGCTGCTGCGTCAACAGCGGGAGGGGCGAAGAAGTCACCCGCGTTTGAGAACTTGATCCGGATGATTGGAAGCAACGCGGCGATGGTGCTGGGTGCGTACGCGGATCCGAATACGGGGCAGCCCATGTTCGATCCCGACGCAGCCCGGGAACTAATCGACATGCTGGACGCTCTGCGCGATAAGACCAAGGGAAATCTGGTGCCCGAGGAAGACACTATGTTGATGGATCTGCTCGGGAAATTGAAGATGACGTATCTGGAAGTAAACAAGGCCATGGCCGCCGAGATGGCGAAAGTATCCGCACAGGCTCGTGGGGGAAAGAAGTAAAGGAAATAGAGGAACGGGATTTCCTGCAGCGCTTGAATTCTAACGGCACGGCACGATGCGGGTCGTGCCGTTCTCCTTTTTGGGCGGCTGTCCCCGGAGACACCGAGGCCTGAGCCAAAAGCGGCGGCAAGCCACCGCGCTCCAAAGTACAATAGGTCGATGGCAGCTGAACCGATACGGCTGACGGTGTTGGGCTCGGGCACGTCGATGGGAGTGCCGACATTGGCGTGTCACTGCTCCGTGTGCGATTCGTCGGACCCGCACGATAAGAGATTGCGCCCTTCGCTCCTGCTCTCCCGGAATGGACAGAATGTGGTGATTGACACGACCCCAGACTTCCGGACGCAGGCGCTGCGTGTGGGGTTGGCTCGCCTGGACGCGGTTCTTCTGACTCATTGCCACGCCGATCATATCCTCGGGTTCGACGACCTGCGGCCCTTCAACTTCCGCCAGAAAACGGCGATTCCAGTCTATGGAACCGATGATACGTTCCGCGTGTTGCGGCGCGTGTTTTCCTATGTTTTTGACAACAAGCCGACATTGAGTGCGATTCCAAGCGTGGTGCTCCATGAAGTGAATGGCCCGTTTCCGTTGCTGGGGACCCCTTTTATTCCTGTTCCGTTGCAGCACGGGGAGATGGAAGTGACCGGTTACCGGTTCGGGCGCGCGGCATATTTAACAGACTTCAGCCGGCTGCCCGAATCGAGCGTGCCGTTGCTAGAAGATCTGGACGACTTGATCCTCGATGCCTTGCGGGACGTGCCACACCCGATGCACCAGACGGTGGAGCAGGCGTTGGCGCTGATCGACCGACTGAGGCCAAAGAGGGCGTGGTTCACGCACATCGCGCACGATCTGCCCCACGAAGCGACGAACGAACGGCTACGTCAGGCGGGCTATCGGCACGTCGAGCTGGCGTACGACGGATTGCAACTGGACGTAAGCACGGAGTCGCCGGCGGTGGAACGAGCCGCTGAGGTGCTAGCGGTCCACGTGCACATTCCGGGCGGAGGAATGACCGCATTTTACTCGACGGCAGATTGGGAGGCGCGCTACGGGGGAAGCGGGCGTGGAAGCGTCATTGCAATCGGGACGTTTGACGGCATTCATTTGGGGCACCAGCAGCTGTTGGAATACACGATTGCGAAAGCGAAGGAGAACAGAGCCGTGGCCACGGCGCTGACGTTCGAACCGCCGCCGCTGAAGGTTCTGCGGCCGGAAGCCGCACCGCCACGGATCTCGACGAACCAGCAAAGAATGGATTGGTTCGGCGCCGTGGGAATGGAAGCGGCGGTGGTTCTGCCGTTCACGAAGGAATTGGCATCGCTGGAGCCCGAAGACTTTGTTGGAAAGATTCTGGTGAAGCGCTTGCGCGTTCGGACAGTGGTCGTCGGAGAGAATTTTCGTTTCGGCCACAGACACGCCGGAAATGTGGGCTTATTGCGTGAATTCGGAATGAAATATGGGTTCGAGGTGGTGGTGCACGAACCTGTCACGCTAAAAGGTGAAGTCGTGTCGAGTACACGAATTCGCAAACTTGTGGCTGACGGAGATGTACGGCACGCGGCACGACTGCTGGGGAGGGCGTTCGCGCTGACGGGCGAAGTGGTCAGCGGGACGGGTATCGGAAGAAAGTTCACGTTTCCGACGCTCAATCTGAAGGCCGAGCAGGAGTTGCTGCCGGCGCGAGGTGTGTATATTACGCGGACGGTGCTGGATGAAGAGGCAAGCAGTCACCGGAGCGTAACCAATGTGGGGACGCGGCCGACCTTTAACGGCGCGGGCCTAAGCATCGAAACTCATCTCCTGGACTATTCAGGCAATTTTTCGCCGGAACGCATTGAGGTGAGGTTCTGGAAGAAGTTGCGGGACGAGAAGAAATTCTCGGACGCGGAGGGGTTGAAAGAGCAGATCGCCAACGATATTGCGGCAGCGAACGCGTATTTTGCGCGGCTACGGAGGGTACGGGCTAGAGGAATGCGCCTGCCGGCGTACTGATGGCATGTTCAGTTGCGGTGCCGGAGAACCATACAGGGACGGACTTCCTAAACTTACTTTTTTCCGGCGGCGAGGCAATCGTTGCAGATGCCGCCGACTTCGGTACGCGAAACGGTAACCTGGATGTCGCAATCGCGCGCGATTTGATCTTTGAGCTGCTCGTAAAGCCGGGATTCGAATTCGCGGACCTTGCCGCAACGAAGGCAGGCGACATGAATGTGGTCGCGAGGGCCGTGGGTTTCGTAGTAGTGGCGATCGCCACGAAGGTGCAGGAGATCAAGCTCGTCAATGAGGCCTTCTTTCTTCAGCAAGTCGATCGTGCGGTAGACGGTGACGAGGTGAACTTCCGGGCTGATTTTCTGAGCGCGATCGAGGATTTGATCAACGTCGAGGTGCTGCTCGGCCGCGTCCATGACCTGGAGAATGACACGGCGCTGGCGAGTGAGACGAATACCGCGCTGGCGCAGGGCGTTCTGAAGATGGCCGGAGGATTCGGCAGCGTTAATGCGTTCGCCGCTCGAGACGCGGTGCGATGGAGTAGCGGCCATGGAGCAATTTTAGCAGGAGGCTAAGAGGGGCGAAAGGCGGTAATTAGTCGTTAGATGATGGTCTTATAGTCGCATATTGTGAGTACCCGTCCCCAAGGCCGAAAGCTGTCTACAAACCATCAAACCGAATCACGAGTGGGTTGGGAGCATCCGCATTACGTCGTTGTACATCACGTAGGCGATCAGTACCAGCAGAAAGACCAAGCCGACCTGGATGAAGCGCTCCTTAAAAGCGAGGCTGAAATCGCGGCGGCGAATACCTTCAAGCGAAAGAAGGAGAATGTGGCCGCCGTCGAGAATCGGAATCGGCAAAAGATTGAGGATGCCGAGATTGACGCTGATAAGCACCATGAAGGAGATGATGGCGAAAGCGCCCTGGGAAACGGCTTCACCGGCCGAGCGAGAAATGCCTACGACACTCTGCAGTTGCTTGACGGACACACGGCCGCTAAGGAGTTTCGCGACCACGTCGACGGTTTGCGTCACAAGCGACGCCGTCTGCGCAGCGGCAGCCCGCAAAGCTTCACGGGGACCCACGCGGTTATAAGAGAGCGAAAATTCTCGCTGAACACCGATGAGGTAATATTTTTCGGCGGCGTCGATCACTCCCTGTTTCGGAGTCACGGAGAGAGCAAGCAACTGACCCTTGCGATCGACATCGACGTGAAGGGTCTTGCCTCCGGAGTCCAGAACAAAATCAACGAATTGATCCCAGTAGGCGATGGGATGACCATCGACAGCACGGATGAGGTCGCCGGCGCGAAGACCGCCATGGTCGGCGGGTGTGCCGAGGGCTACTTCACCGATGGCAGGAGGAATAGGCGCGTACCCGAACGTTCTAACGTATGGGCCGTGTGTAACGGGCGTCAGTTCAACGTGGCGAGTGACGCCATTGTTCGAAACCTCGAGCTTGAGCGGGCTTCCGGGAACGGCTTGGGAAGAAATCGAAAGAGCCTGCTCCCACGTGGGGTTCTTGGTGCCGTTAATCAACAGAATTTTATCCCCGACCTCCAGACCATTGTTTTGTTGAGCGGCGGAAAGCCCGGCCACAATGACAGGCTTTGAGAGAAAGCTGTCGGAGGGAAGGCCAACAGCCAGGTAATAGACACCGAGCAGGATAACAGGAAAAATGAGATTGACGGCCGGACCAGCAAAAGAAATGAGGGCACGTTGCCAGCGCTTCTTCGAGAGAAGTTCGTCGGGCGCACCCGTGGGTTTTTGGTCGCCGGAGTCGATATCGGTGATGTCCTGTCCTGCCATGCGGACGTAACCGCCGAGAGGGAGCGCGCTGACGCGCCAATCCGTCGCACCTCGTTTAATGCCGAAAAGCCGAGGACCGAAGCCGATGGAAAAGACATCAACGCGAACGCCAAAGAGGCGCGCGACGATAAAATGTCCCCATTCGTGAACCAGGATTATGACGCCGAGGACGAGGATGATACCGATAAGCGTGTTCATGCGAGCAATAAACTCCGTCAAACTATTCTAACAAAAAAGCTTTGCCATGAATTATCACTGTTTGTCTGCAGTTTTCCTATGGGTCCACCCGCAACTCGCTATACAACCGCTGCTTTCGCGGAAAGCCGGGCAACCTCTTCCGAAGCCAGCCGGCGAGCTTCAGCGTCCGCAGCGAGAACGTCGTCAATGGACAAAAAGCCGACGCGTGGCGTGCGAGCGAGAACGCGTTCGATCGTTTCCGGGATTCCCAAGAACGACATCCGGTGATCCAGGAAGGCGGCCACAGCCACTTCGTCGGCGGCGTTCAAAGCGCACGGCAAGGCCCCGCCTTTTTTCAGCGCCTCAAGCGCAAGCCGCAAACATGGAAAACGCCGCATGGACACCTTCTCGAAGTCCAAGCGGCGAAGTTTCGTCCAATCCAGTTCCAATTCGTTAGATGCCAAACGATCTGGATAGGTTAGCGCGTATCGAATCGGCATGCGCATATCCGTGGGGCCAAGCTGGGCAACAATCGAACCATCGATGAATTCGACCATGGAGTGAATAGTGGACTGGGGATGGATAACGACGTCAATCTGATCGGGGCGGACATCAAACAGCCAATGCGCCTCGATGACCTCGAAACCCTTGTTCATCATGGTGGCGGAATCGATGGTGATGCGGTTGCCCATGCGCCAGTTGGGGTGAGCCAATGCCTGATCAACCGTGACGTGGGCGAGGTCTTTGAGTGGGGTTTTGCGGAAGGGGCCACCGGAGGCGGTGAGAACGAGGCGGCGGACCTCAGGATAAAGGGAACCGCGACCGCTAACCGGCGACTGGTGACCGGTGGAAGGAAGGCAGGTACCTCGCTCCTCGGACAGCACTCCGCCTAACGGTGAGTCGCTTTGTCCAACCTGCGAGGAGCGGCGGCCGGCGCGAAGGCATTGGTGGACGGCGTTGTGCTCGGAATCCACGGGCAGCAATTCCCTGCCCGATTGCGCGGCGGCAGTCATCACGAGTTCGCCAGCGGCGACCAGGACTTCCTTGTTGGACAGTGCGACCGTTCGGCCGAGTTTCACGGCTTCGTACGTGGCTTCGAGACCGACGACCCCAACGGCGGCGGAGACAACAATCCCGGCGCTTGGATGCGTGGCGACGGCAAGCATTCCCTCACGGCCGTGATGGATGGCAGGAAGCGGCCGGAGATTTTGTTCACGGAGGCGACAGGCTAGTTGGTCCGCGAGTTGCGGCGTCGAAAGAGAGACGACGTCGGGATGATGCCGAACGATCTGCCGATGGAACGCGTCCAGGTTGTTGCCCGCCGCGAGAGCGACGACATTGAATTGATTGGGTAAAGATTCAATAACGGAGAGAGTTTGGCGCCCGATGGAACCGGTGGAGCCGAGGATGGAAACGTTCTTCATGAAAAGTCGGGAGTCCGTAGCCAGTGGTCAGCAGTCCAATCCAAGACCCACCTTCAGAAAACCGCGGGTGGAGCACCCACACGCATGATCGTGGCTATTGATATCAGCGATCCTAATTGGGAAACAGCCCCTAGAGTGTGGGCGGGTTCACCAAAACCAAATAATACCAGATGACGGGGATGCAGAGGATGAGGGCGTCGATTCGGTCGAGAATACCGCCGTGCCCCGGGAGGAGTCCGCCGGAATCCTTGACACCAGCTGAGCGCTTGCAGGCGGATTCGAGCAGGTCGCCCATTTGCCCGGCGATGTTGCCGAGGAAGGCCATGGCAAAGAGATGGGACAGAGGAATGGAAATCCAAAAATGGAAGGCGTAAGCGATGAGCAGTGATCCTACGAGACCGCCCATCGAGCCTTCCCAGGTTTTCTTAGGAGAAATCTTGGGCGCGAGAGGATGTCTGCCGAAAGAACGGCCAACGAAGTACGCGACCGTGTCGGCGGCCCAGGTGATGGCCAGGGCAAAGAGGAGCAGGCGTGGGCCGCCGAGTCGATACCCATGCAGGGGAATAGCAAACGACAAAGGAAACGCAACGAGAAGAAGGGCGCTCGACGAAATTCCAGCCGCAGGCAGGGATTCGACGAGCGGTCGGCGGGTAAAGAGCGTTAGGGAGGTAATGCCCAGGACAAACAGAAGAATCAATGAACCTGGTGAGTATATGGTAGCGATTCGCTGCGAAGCAGCCGCGGCCTGAGCGCTCAAACCGGGAGTTTTAGGTTGGTCGGTGAAAGAGGTAACGACTAGATAGGCGAACGGCTTCGTTACGCGCCACTGCTGGGCGATGAGCAGAAGAGAGCAGGTGGTAGTCCAAAGGCGGTAGGCGCGGTGCCCAATCGCGTCGCCGAGAGCGAAATACTCCCAGAGGGCAAGGAACGTGAGGACGGCGACAGCAATGGCAACGACGGCTGTAGAGCCGAACAGGACGATGACGATGGCTAAGGGCATGAGGACCAGCGCAGTCAAAACGCGGGTGAGGGTCATCGGCACAAAGGATATCAGATATTTTTCAGCGGGCCGCGCGCGAAGGAGGAGCAGCTTCAATCCCGCCATAGCGGCGTTCGCGCCCCTGAAAATCGAGGAGGGCCTCAAACAAGCGGGCGCGGTTGAAGTCGGGCCAAAGGACATCCGTGACAAAAATCTCGGCGTAGGCGATTTGCCAGAGCAGGAAATTGCTGACTCGCATTTCACCGCTGGTTCGAATGAGGAGGTCGGGGTCAGGAAGATCGGCGGTGTAAAGATGCTGAGCGAGTTGCTCTTCGGTAATGGGGGCCGAGGCGCTGTGGCCGTGCCCATTCTGACGACGGCGCTCGGCCAGGATGGCGTTCATGGCATCAACGATTTCGGCACGACCGCCATAGTTTAGCGCGATCGAAAGAATCATGCCCGTATTGGAGGCCGTAGCCTCGATGGCATCGCGTGTGTCTTTTTGGACGGCGAGAGGTAGATCGTCGGGACGCCCAAGGAATCGCATTCGAATGTTATTGCGCTGGATCAGTGGCATTTCGTTGCGGATGTATTGGCGAAGCAGCTTCATGAGAAATTCAATCTCAGTCTTGGGGCGGCGCCAATTTTCGACCGAGAAGGCGTAGAGGGTCAGGGCTTCGATGTTGAGGCGCGCGCACGTTTCGATGGTGGTGCGAGCGGATTCCGTACCGGTGCTGTGGCCCACGATACGAGGAAGGTGACGCCTTTGCGCCCACCGCCCGTTGCCGTCCATGATCACAGCAATGTGACGAGGGAGTCGGGAAACATCGAGTTTTTCGAGAAGATGCGCCTCTTCGGCAGTGATCGGACCGAGCGAATCGAGCCCGAAGGATTTCGCGATAGGGCAGTGGTGCGAGTGGGACACGGTGAAAATCCAAATCCTCTTTATGCCGCAAAGTTAACACAGAGGTAGGTGGGAAGCAATTGTCGTTGTACGGCAAGGGAGGCCAATACGGCAATTGGTCGCTCCACTCGCGCGATCGAAGGATTTAGGAGGCCGGCGGGTGGAGGGCCTGCGTTATGGCTTGGAGGACCAGTATGAAGGTCAGAACGATCATGGCGACGGCTGTGATCCAGGCAATGATGTTGAAAAGCAACGTGTTTGTGTGCTCTCCCATGAGGTCCTTGCGGTTGATGAGCAGCAGAATAAAGATGACCACGATGGGAAGCCAGACGCCATTGCCAACCTGGGAAAAGATAAGGATTTTCCAAAGTGGTGCGTTGGGAAGAAGAATAATACCGGCGCCGACGACGATGAGCATGCTGTAAAGCCAGTAAAAGGCCGGGGCTTCCTTGAACTTGTGATCGAGGCCCGCTTCGAAACCGAGGCCTTCGCAAATGACATGAGCGGTCGACAGGGGAAGAATGGTGGCGGCGAAGAGGGAGGCGTTAAGGAGGCCGAAGGCGAACGTCAGGCCCGCCCATTTCCCGGCTAAGGGGATAAGGGCTTTGGCGGCTTCGGCGGCGTCGGTGATGGTACTGAGCCCGGAGCGATTGAGCGTGGAGGCGGTGCAGATGACGATGAAGAAGACGATGACCATGCAACTGATGCTGCCGAAGAGGACGTCCAATTTTGCTTGCGGATACTGGCGAGGACCGACTTTTTTCTCGACAAAACCGGCTTGGAGATAGAAGAACTGCCAGGGAGCAATGGTTGTGCCGACCAGAGCGGTAAGGGTGACGAGATAGCCGGTGTCGAAATGAACGCTAGGGACGACGGTCATGCGTGCGGCGAGAACCCAATCCGGATGCGAGAGCAGCGCGGAAAATAGATAGGTGAGATAAAAGACGCAGGCGACGAGAAAGACCACTTCGACCTGGCGGTAATTCCCTTTCAACACCAGCAGCCAGACCACCAGCGCGGCCAGCGGGACGGCAATATATTTGCTAACGCCGAAGATCTCCGCGGAGGCAGCCACCCCGGCGAATTCCGCGACGACGTTGGCGAGGTCCACGAGGAACCCGGTAATCATGACGAAGAAGGTAGAGCGAAAACCGAACTCTTCTCGGATCAGGTCGGAAAGCCCTTTGCCCGTAATCACACCCATGCGAGCACACATCTCCTCCGTTACGTAGAGGGCGATGGTCATGGGGACAAGGGCCCAGAGAAGGGTGTAGCCGTAAGCGCTGCCAGCCTGGGTGTAAACGCCGATACCGCCGGCGTCGTTGTCAACGTTGGAGGTGATGATACCGGGTCCGATGACGGCCAGGAACAACGCAATGCGGCGACGCCAGTTCTGTCCACGAGAAAAGAAATGAAAGACGCGGGCCCGGAGGCCATCGATAAAGGCGTTGATCGAGGCGAGAGTCACGGGAGGAAAGGCCGCACGCGGATCCGCGCCGGGAAAAGGGATGCAGCGCTAACTACAGCCACATGGCAAAGAAGAAGGATTCTTCGTCCCTGAGCTGCCCGGAATGAAAGGTTTGCTGAGGAGATGAGGCTCCGGCAGGCCGGAGCACTCCGGCGACGCAAGCTCATGCTTGCACCAGGCGAGAGACGACATCATCCACTGTGACCGTGCCGATGGGGCGCCGGTCCTTATCGAGCACGGTGAGCATGCGGAGATTGTATTTGTCGAAGAGGTCAAAAACGTCTTTTTCACTGGCATCGGCGGTCGTGCTGACGAGAGGATCGGACTTGAGGTCACGCATGAGTTCCTCGGGAGCGGCAAGCAGCATTCGGGCAATTGCAACAGTGCCCGCAAAGTGACCGAGCTTGTCGAGGAGAACGATGGTATCGAGTTGCTCCAGGTTGAACTCCTGATTGCGGAGCCACTCAAGAACTTCGTCTCGGGACGCGGTTTCACTGACGAACGCAAATTCGGTATTCATCATCCCGCCGGCGGTGGCGGGATCGAACGCGAGAAGCTCCCTGACTTCGGCAGCTTCCTGATTAGGCATTTCCTCAAGGAGTTCCTCGGAGGTTTCCTTCGGAAGGTCGGCCAGGAGGTCAGCCGCCGCATCGGGGGCCATTTCCTCGATGATGTCGGCCGCTTTTTCGGGGTCGAGTTTTTCGACGATTTGTGTGGTAAGGCGCTCATCGAGCTCGGCAAGCACAGCGGCGGCCGTTTCTTCATCGAGAGAGGCAATGATACCTTGGCGCTCGGCGGCCGAAAGCTCTTCCATCATCTCGGCCAGGTCGGCAGGGTGCAGGTCCTCGAGTTTTTCGTGGGTGATGCGGAGTTTTACGCGGCGAAGGGGATCGGGTTCGATAAGGTTGACAAACTCCCAGCGAATAGACCGCTGCGGAAGCTTGTTCTGGAGCCTGCGGACTAGTGCCGTCGGCGCAACCCCTTGCAAAAGTCGTCGGACGGCACCAGGCAGTCCGACGTCGACCTGAGCGATGCGAAGTTCGAGGTTTCCATTGGTGCGATGTTCGGAAAGATCGACATCGTTGACACGGACGACTTTCCGGCCCGCGGTGTCAATGATCTGCTGGTCGAGAAGATCTTTCTGGACCGCGAGCCAGGCTTCATTCGGCTGATAGGCGTTCAGAGCACGCTCACTGACGCTCAGGTCAATGCGGCCAGGGGCGACTTTGGCAATCTGGTCGTAGCGGGCAACGAGTGGCTGAAAGCGTCCACGGGAAATAAGAAAGTGGGAGACGCGATTGGGCTGCTCGGCCGGCTCGATGAAGAATTCGCGGACGCGGCCAACGTAGTTGGATTGGTCGTCATACGCGCTAGCGCCCATGAGTTCGGTGGCGTAGAGCAACTGGCACCTCCTTTCTGACCGTGCTTGGCCGATTGAAGGGCAAAAAACTGATACCGCGCCCCCCAGACGCAAAGGAACAGAGGAGGTCCCGGGGGTTGCCGGAATGCTGAATCGGCCGGCCCAAAATAAAAAGCCCGCGACGGGCAAAACCGGCGCGGGTAGGCGATTCCAAAGTGTCTTACCTCTAGCCGGTGGTGAGTCCCCCCACGGTGGGAGCAAGCGCGTGTCCACCAAGAGCGCCAGACCAAAGGCGGGTCAGGCTCCAATTGGTGACAACCGGAAACAGCCCCTGCCAAGCGGTCCCTTCGCCTCCGCGCGGGACAAGCGAGTGGCGGCGCCCCATCCTAGTCGAACTAGGGTGAGGTTCGAGTTCGCTAGACGCGCTCATCAGAGAGAAATCACTCCAAACGTAGGAATAAACCTCGCGGCGAGAAGTTGTCAAGAAGAAAGCGACGATGGAAGCAAAAAAATGAAGGAATTTCGGCGTAGGACTGCGAAGGCCACCTGCGGCGACTATTTCGAGACAGGAAAGAGCATATGGGATGGCTGGAGATTACGGCGGCGGCAGTCGTCGAGATAGAGCACGAGATAGTTCTTGAGGACGTAGTCGCCGCTGTTGAAGCCGAGTTCGCGAGCGGCCTGATCGATCGCGGGACCGGGACCTTCGAGCTCCACGAAAGTTCCTATGGGGGTTTCGTCGAAATCGATCACGAGGCCCTTGGCCCATTTGAAGCGGGTGGGAAACCGGTACGCGGTGCGATATTTCTCGTAGTGAAACCAGCCTTTGAGGCCAAGTCCTTCGAAGATTTTCTGAAGGGAGGCGGGATCAGTGAGGACCAACTCGATCTCCTCTCGGACCTTGTGACGGCGGTCCGCCGAAGGAGCGACTGGGCCCATGGCAAGCTGGTCGGGGGGACTTTTGAACGTGAGAAGGGAGCGGGAGGACGATTTTCCGGATAAGCTTTTGCCTTTCGCCGCAGCGGTTTCGGTCCGGATGCGTAGAAGTTGGCCGTGCTTGGCGAGGCCCCCGTCGGGAGTGTCGAAAATGAGGTTGAGCTCGTGGGAACGCGGTGAAACGGGTTTGGCGCCGAGTTTTTTGAGCGCACGGAGGAAGGATTTGGGGTTGTCGATCTTGAGCTTGATCTCGGTCTCACGAGGCATGGAGTGATTGTACGGGAAGAGGGCTAAAGAGCACAGTGGCCTGGCGCGATCGCCGGGACGGCTCGGTCCACGTAGACGTTAGGCTGCTTAAATTCAGGCTCAAAGGCTCAAAGGTTGGCCACTACAAACGCGAACGAACTTCGGATAGGATAACGAACGAAGGGCTTTTCTGCGTCTGACTGCGGATAGGACGGCAGGGAGGCTTTGCCCGGTGCAGGGCGAGCAAAGCCCGTCCGGTAAGGCGGAGCCGGACGCAGACAGCGCTCCGAAGACTTTTTCAGAACACATGGCGAACGACTTGAAAACTGGAAGGATGGGGTATTCCCCAAAGGGCCTCAGAACGGAAAACCGCGGCGAGTCCGCGGGAGGAGGCGAACACACGGGGCGAGGAGCATCAGTGGGAAGCGCGGGCGGCGTCGGACTGCAAGCACCCACCGCAACACGGGAGCCTGTCGAACACGTAATCCATGGGGATCGCCGCGTCGACCACTACGCGTGGTTCAAGAATCGAAAGGATCCAAGGGTAAGGGAGTACCTGGAAGCCGAGAACGCCTATGCCGATGCGGTGATGAGATCGACCGAAGGCTTCCAGGAGAAGCTCTACCAGGAGATGCTTGGCAGGATTCAGCAGACAGATTTGAGCGTTCCGTACCGGCTGCGAGGGTATTGGTATTACACCCGGACGGAAGAGGGAAAGCAGTACTCGATTTATTGCCGCAAGACAGACGGAGCTCGAGAAGCCCAATCGGCAAGCCCGCAGCGGGAAGAAGAAGTACTCCTCGACCTGAATGAGATGGCTGCGGGGCACGGCTTCATGGGGTTGGGGATATTGGAGGTAAGCGAAGACAACCAGTTGCTGGCCTACGCCACCGATACCACGGGATACAGGCAGTACACGCTGGAAGTGAAAGATTTGCGCACCGGAAGACTGTGGGTCTCCGAGCGAGCAGGAGATCACCTGAACTCCGACCTGGCCCCACTAAGTGGAACGAGCACCTTCCGAGTACAGCGGGTGACGAGCGCTGCATGGGCTGGAGATAACCGGACACTCTTCTACGTAACAGAAGACGAGGTCACTAAACGGTCGAATCAGTTGTGGCGCCACGTGGCCGGCAGTGGCGCGCCGGACCAGCTCCTGTATGAGGAGAAGGACGAACGATTCCGGATGGACGTCGAGAAGAGCCGGAGTGGGGCGTACCTGTTCCTGGTCATTAATAGCCACACGACAAGCGAAGTCCGCTATTTGCGGGCCGACCATCCCGGCGGTATGTTCCAACTAGTCGCGGAACGCGAAGAAGAGCACGAGTACTATTTGGACCATCACCCCGGAAGCGCGGCGAATCCGGCGGGCGGCATTTTTTTCATAAGGACAAACAGCGGCGGAAGAACGTACCGGCTGATGACCGCGCCGGCCGCGGATCCCGCAAGGCCGCACTGGCACGAAGTGGTACCGAACCGGCGGGTGGTCATGCTGGCGGGCGTAGAGGCCTTTCGGACACACTTAGTGCTTTTTGAGCGGGAAGACGGCTTGCCGTATCTGCGGGTGGTCGATTTGAGGCGTGAAGCCCCGAACGCCCTGGCTGCATCGAAGCGGATCGAATTCGCGGAGCCGGCCTACAACGCGATGATGGGAACGAATCCCGAATTTGGCGCCGAGTTCGTGCGTTTTCAATACGAGTCGTTTATCACGCCGCGATCAGTCTACGACTACGACGTCAAGACCGGCGAAACGACGCTACGAAAGCAGCAGCCGGTGCTGGGTGACTACGATCCGAAGCAGTACGTGAGCGAACGCCTGCACGCGAGCGCAAAAGATGGCACCCGAGTCCCGCTATCGGTAGTGCGGAGGAGGGATACGTTGCGCGACGGAAGCGCTCCGCTGCTGCTCTACGGATACGGCAGCTATGGATTTTCAATGCCTGTGGCCTTCAGTTCGAACCGCTTGAGCCTACTGGACCGTGGCGTGGTGTTTGCCACCGCCCATATTCGCGGTGGCGGCGAATTGGGGAAGCCTTGGCATGACGCGGGACGAATGCAGAACAAGATGAATACGTTCACGGATTTTATCGCTAGCGCGGAGTTTCTGATCGCTAACCGGTACACGTCCCCGAAAACGTTGGCGATTGAGGGAGGAAGCGCGGGCGGCCTGCTCATGGGCGCCGTCACAAACATGCGGCCGGAACTGTTTCATGTCGTGGTCAGCCACGTGCCGTTTGTCGATGTGCTGAATACCATGCTCGATCCTTCCCTGCCCCTGACGGTCGGAGAATACGAAGAGTGGGGAAATCCGGACATTGCAGAGGAGTATTTTTGGATGAAGGCATATTGCCCGTACACGAACCTGGAGCGGAAAACGTATCCGCGTATGCTGGTAAAGACCGCACTGAACGACAGCCAGGTAATGTATTGGGAGCCGGCGAAGTACGTCGCGAAACTGCGCACGCTGAAGACAGATGGGAACGTGCTGTTACTGAAAACAAACATGGGCGCGGGACACGGGGGAGCGAGTGGAAGGTACGACTATCTGCGGGAGATCGCGTTTGATTATGCGTTTTTGCTGGGAGAGCTCGGGAAGCAAGAGGAAGTGTCCGGGGCAGGCAGTAACAACCATACATGAGTGAAGCAACAACACCATTAATGCAGCAGTACAACGCGGTGAAAGCGCGCTATCCGCACGCGCTCCTGCTGTTCCGACTGGGGGACTTCTACGAGCTGTTCTACGAAGACGCCATGATAGCCTCGCGCGAACTGCGGATCACTCTGACTTCGCGGAACCGGGAAAAAGGGCAGCCGATACCGATGTGTGGTGTGCCGTATCACGCAGCCGAATCCTACATTGCCCGCCTGATTCGCGCAGGATTCAAAGTTGCGGTTTGCGAACAGATGGAGCAGCCGGGACCAGGGAAAAAGCTGGTGCGGCGGGAAGTTTCGCGCGTTATTACTCCTGGGACAGCGACCGATGTGGCGGTGCTCGACGCACGCGAGAACAACTTCCTGGCGGCCGTGGCGCAGAGCGCGACGAATTCGACGATTGGTTTGGCACTCGTAGATCTATCTACCGGTGAATTCCAGGCCACGGAATTTTCGGGTGCACGCGCCGAAGAATTGCTGAAAGATGAACTGCAATTGGCGCGCCCCAGGGAGACTCTGCTCCCTCGCCCACAACAATTGTTCGAAACGGCGAAAAATACGTTGCTTGATGGTACCGGCGGAGTGGAGACTCGACTGGAAGACTGGATCTTCCAGCGCGACTACGCCGAACGCATTTTGCGGGAGCAGTTTGGTGTAGCGGAATTGACCGGATTCGGTTTGGACGAGCATACCCAGGCGATGTGCGCGGCCGGCGCGGTGATTCACTACCTTCGGGAAAACGCGGCGCGCGGAGACGATGCACCGAGCGTGGAGGCACTGCAGCACCTGGACCGCATCCGGTTCTACCGTCAGCACGATGCGATGGTGTTGGATCCTGTCTCGGTAAGAAACCTCGAGTTGCTGGCTCCGATTTTCACGGAAGAAGGAAAGGGCACCGGTCCGGTAACTCTCATCGGCGCGCTCGATGCGACCGTAACCGGGATGGGCGCGCGGCTCATGCGCAGTTGGATTTTACGGCCGCTAATCGATCTGGATGCGATCGAGGCCCGCTTGGGTGCGGTAGCGCATTTGCTGCAGCAGACGGTAGTACGCGGCGAAATTCGAAAGGAGTTGCGGGGGATCCAGGATTTGGAGCGACTGACGAGCCGGATTACGCTCGGGCAGGCTCTGCCCCGAGAACTCGTGGCGTTGCGCAAATCGCTCGCGCAACTGCCGGTGTTGAGAGAGTTTACCGTCGACCGCTCCGGCAGCGCGAACGGGAGCGAACTGCTCCGAGAGTTGCATGACGAGATCGATGAATTGGCGGATGTGCGGGAATTGCTGGAGAAGGCGATTGCCGACGAGCCTCCGGCACTGGCGACGGATTCTGGAATTATCCGCGCTGGCTACTCCGCCGAACTCGACGAACTGCGAAATTTGAGTCAACACAGCAAGCAGATCATCGCGTCAATGGAGGAACGCGAGAGAAAGCGGACGGGGATCGCATCGCTGAAAATCCGGTTCAATCAGGTATTCGGATATTACATCGAGGTCTCGAAGCCGAACCTCCACCTCGCTCCTTCCGATTACGAGCGCAAGCAGACGCTCGTGAATGCAGAGCGGTTTACGTCGCCGGAGCTGAAAGATTACGAGAGGAAGATCCTCGCGGCGGACGAACGCATCCTGGAGATTGAGGGGCAGTTATTCATCGATGTTCGGTCAAGCATGGCGGCTAAGGCGTCGCGTCTGAGGCGCACAGCGGCGGCGATCGCCAAGCTCGATGTGCTGGCATCGTTCGCAAAGCTGGCAGCCGACCGGAGCTATATCCGGCCGGAATTCAATAGCACGGGCGAACTGCTGATCATTGGTGGACGGCATCCGGTGATCGAAGAATTGTTGAGGCAGAAGGGCGAGCGCTTCGTGCCGAATGATCTCTGCTTTGAACCAGGCCGCCAGCAGTTGCTGTTGATTACCGGTCCGAACATGGGAGGCAAGTCGACCTACCTGCGACAAGCGGCCCTGATTGTCCTTATGGCGCAGGCCGGCTCCTACGTGCCGGCGCGACAGGCAAAATTGCCGCTGACCGACCGGATTTTCACGCGAATCGGGGCAAGCGATAATCTGGCGCGCGGGCGGTCTACATTCCTGGTCGAAATGAGCGAGGTGGCCGCGATTCTGAATCATGCGACGCCGTCGAGCCTGGTGCTGCTTGACGAGGTCGGACGCGGGACGGCCACCTTCGACGGGCTGAGCATTGCATGGGCGGTCGTGGAGCATCTACAGAAGAACACGCGCGCGCGAACCCTGTTTGCGACGCACTACCACGAGTTAACGGAATTAGCTGATCTGCTGCCGGCGGTAAAGAACGTACACGTCAGTGTGAAAGAGACTCCGAACGAGATCATTTTCCTGCGGCGCGTGGAACCGGGGAGCGCCGATAAAAGCTATGGGATCGAAGTAGCACGGCTAGCAGGCCTGCCCCGAAGCGTGATCGAGCGGGCAAGAGAGGTGTTGAAGAGGCACGAGCAGAGCGAACATGAGCTAAGCGAGACGCTAACCCCGGGAGCGTTGCAAGGGCCGAACGGCAATGGACATCAAACGGTGATGTTCACCGCACTGGATCGCGCGGTGATCGATCGGCTGAAAGCAGCAAATCTAGATGAACTGAAGCCGATTGAAGCGCTGAACCTGCTGGCCGAGCTGAAGAAACAAATCTCGTGAGCGCGTGCCGCCCGCAGCCGGCAATCCCGCGCCCGGCAAAGCAGACAGATGGCGGGGTGAATCTGCCGCTACATAAACGCTCATCAGAATGGATGGACGTGTAGGGGTGTGTTAGAACTGGGCGAGTGAGGGAGGCGCGATGCTGGTGATGGGGTTGATGAGCGGAACATCGGCCGATGGGATCGACGTGGCGCTCGCCCGGGTGAACGGGGCTCCGCCCGGCTTAAGAAGCGAACTTTTGGCACATGCGACCCGGCCCCTGCATGCGGCCCTACGCAAAGAACTCCTGCGAATCGCGGAGGGAGGGAGTTGCCGAGCAGGAGAAATTAGCCAATTGAACTTTCGTGTGGGGGAAGAGTTTGCCGCGGCAGCGATTGCTGCATGCAAAAGGTTTGGCGTCCGAATCGCACGTGTGGATTTAATCGGAAGTCACGGACAGACGATTTTCCATCAGGGAAATCCAGTGACCTTTCTCGGCAGCAAAACAGCGTCGACACTACAGATCGGGGAACCGAGCGTGATCGCGGCTCGCACGGGTGT
>Ga0207862_1000093_pt1 | contig 23085 bp, 17 predicted proteins | sample LuqExpMetageno81_FD_187838 | JGI IMG/M metagenome (GOLD analysis project Ga0207862, IMG submission 187838) | Tropical forest soil microbial communities from Luquillo Experimental Forest, Puerto Rico - Sample 81 (SPAdes) | ecosystem: Environmental > Terrestrial > Soil > Tropical forest ... | reverse complement strand
CGAAGCTTGCTGCGGCAGACATCCCTGCCGCTCCGATGCACACGGTAGGCGAAGCTTTGAGTGACGCGCAGACACTGTCCCGCGGGTTGATTGTTGAAATTGATCATCCGTCGCTTGCAAAGGCACGGAGCATTGCGAATCCGGTGCGGCTTGCGGAGCATCCGGTGCTGTACCGCTTGCCCCCGCCGTTGCTGGGAGAGCACAACCGGCAAATTTTGGGCGAGCTCAGCTTGTCGGATAGCGAGCTAGAAAGCGCGCTCTGCACGGCATGCCAGAGCGGAGTATCGAGCTCAAGTTAAAACGTCCATCTTTTTGCACCCATGAGCGACTCCCCGGACCACGGGAAATCGTGGGGCTACTGAACCAAATTGCACGGAGAGGACCGCGGTTCACTCGCGGAGTGCAGCGCGAACGATAACTCGGTGTGTTGGAGATACTTAGTCAAAACGCAGCACGGGATGTGCATTGGCGGGATCATCGTCCCTTTTTGCACTTTGAAATTTCCGCAGGGCAAACGGACCATTCTGAACTTCGCAGCCCGTCATCCGATGTGGAAATTTCGGCCTTCTTCCTATACGCTGGCTGGCACTCTTACGAATCATGGCATCGACCGAACCAACGCTGCTCACCGCGACCGATCCTTCGCTGTACAACCCTGATCTAGCACCCATCCCTCAGGAAAAGCGTTCTTGGCAGATGTATAACTACGCATCGCTGTGGGTCGCCATGAGTGTCTGTATCCCGACCTACATGCTTGCTTCCGGCCTGATTGCTGAGGGCATGAATTGGTATCAGGCGATCGGCACAATTCTGCTGGGCAATCTGATTGTGCTGGTCCCCATGATTTTGAACGCCCACGCAGGCACGAAGTACGGCATCCCTTTCCCGGTTTTCGTCCGCGCATCGTTCGGTGTGCGCGGCGCGAACGTGCCCGCGATTCTGCGGGCACTGGTGGCTTGCGGGTGGTTCGGCATCCAATCCTGGATCGGCGGTCAGGCCATTTACTCGATGCTCCGGATCGTCTGGCCCGGCGCCGCGAGTCTGCCAGGAAGTTCGTGGCTTTGCTTTTTCCTCTTTTGGGCTGTGAACATGTTCGTCATCTGGCGCGGCATTGAAACCATCAAGTTTCTGGAGGGCATTGGAGCGCCATTTATGCTGGTTGTCGGGCTCTTGCTCCTGTTCTGGGTCACTCGTAAAGCCGGCGGTATGGGTCCCGTGCTGCATACACCGAGCAAATTCCAAAGCACGGGAGAATTTCTACGCTTCTTCATCCCTTCGCTCACGGGCATGGTCGGTTTCTGGGCAACAGTGGCGTTGAACATTCCGGACTTCACTCGCTATGCGACCTCGCAGCGCGCGCAGATAGTTGGGCAGGCGCTCGGCCTGCCCACCGCGATGACGCTTTATTCCTTTATCGGAGTGGCCGTCACGTCGGCTTCGGTTGTCATCTTCGGCGAGGCGCTGTGGGACCCCGTTGCGCTGCTCGGCCGATTCAATCAACCGCTCATTGCTCTGATCGCGCTGATTGCGCTGCTGATTGCGACGCTCAACACAAATGTAGCCGCAAATGTGGTGTCGCCTTCAAACGATTTCTCAAATCTGCGCCCGAGCCTGATTTCCTTTCGGATGGGCGGCATGATCACGGGGCTCGTCGGCATTCTGATGATGCCGTGGAAGCTGATGACCAGTTACAGTTCGTATATTTTTGGATGGCTCGTAGGTTGCTCGGCCCTCCTCGGACCGATCGCCGGCATCATGATCTGCGATTATTACGCTCTCCGACGGCGCCAACTCGCTCTCGGCGACCTTTACCGCCGCGGAGGCGCCTACGAATACTCGCACGGATTCAATCCGAGAGCCCTGATTGCGCTCGCAGCCGGCGTCGGGATAGCTCTTTTCGGGCTGGCTGCGCCCCCCGTGCACTGGCTCTACGACTACGCCTGGTTTGTCGGATTTTTCGTATCGGCGGCGATTTACTTTCTGCTGATGCGCAACGCCGTTTCCGGCGTCGAACTGGACACTATCCGCGAGAGTGCGTGATTGGCCTTACTCTTTGCTCCAACGTAATATCGAACCTTATGGTATGAAGGACAGCGACAGGATGTGTGGGCGATGAAGGACTCATGGGGCGGCAACCGCGGCGGGCTTCAGGAACTTCTCCCGCCGCTTACGATCCACGAAGCGGCGGTCGAAGCTGCTCGCTGCCTGATGTGCTTTGACGCGCCTTGCACGCATGCGTGCCCGACTCACATCGACATCCCGAAATTCATCAAGAAAATCGCGACGGGAAATCTGAGAGGCTCCGCACGCGCCATTCTCGAATCGAATCTGCTTGGCGCAACTTGCGCGCGTGTCTGCCCGGTACAAGAGCTTTGCGAGGGCGCTTGCGTTCTCGGCAGCGAACACAAGCCAATTTCCATTGGCCGGCTGCAACGCCACGCGATGGACTACGTCTACGGAAAAGGTCCCGACCTGTTTCAGCCGGGAAAGGCCACCGGGAAGAGGGTCGCCGTCATCGGCGCGGGTCCCGCAGGCCTTTCCTGCTCCGGCGAACTCGCGAAGCTCGGCCACAGCGTGACGCTTTATGAACGGCGCGCACTCGGCGGCGGGCTGTCGACTTACGGGATCATTGTTCTTCGCGAGCCGGTGGAGATTGCGCTCGCCGAAGTGGCCATGGTGCAGCGGCTCGGCGTGCGCCTCGAGTCAGGCAAGGATGTGGGCAATGAACCCTCTGTTTCGGATCTCCAAGCAAACTTCGATGCGCTGTTTTTGAGCGTGGGCCTCGGTTCGACTCCACAGCTCGGAATTTCCGGCGAAGAGTTCATCATCGATGGTCTCGACTACATCGAACGCAGCAAGCTGGACCAATCGCGGCTGACGGTTGGCAACGACGTTGTTGTCATCGGCGCGGGCAACACGGCGATCGATTGCGCCACAATCGCGCGGCGCCTGGGAGCTGAGCGCGTCACGATGGTGTATCGCCGCAGTGAAAATGAGATGACGGCCTACCCGCACGAGTACGATTTTGTAAAACGCGAGGGCGTCGGGTTCTGGTTCCTGGCTCAGCCGGTGAAAGTGCATGCCGAGAACGGCGCCGTGAAAGCATTGGAATGTGTTCGCGTCCAGCTCGGTGCAGCCGATTCTTCCGGCCGCCCGTTCCCACAGGCGATACCGGGCTCAGCCGTCATGATTCCCGCCGACCAGATCGTGAAAGCGATTGGGCAACACAGGCCTTCCCTGGCTTCGCAATTGAGTTTGGCGACTGAAAAGGGCTTTATTCGTGTTAACGCCGACTTCGAAACGAGCGTGACGGGAATTTTTGCGGGCGGCGATTGCATCCGGGCACGTGGCGCGGCTTCAACAGTGATGGCAGTGCAGGACGGCAAGCTGGCAGCGCGCGCCATCCACAAAAGGCTGGTGAATCATGGCTGATCTGAGCATCAATTTCGCTGGCATTCGCTCGCCGAATCCGTTCTGGCTCGCGTCCGCGCCTCCGACCAACTCAGGTGCGCAGGTGCACCGCGCTTTCGAAGCCGGCTGGGGCGGCGCTGTCTGGAAAACGATCGGCGCGCCTGTGCTCAACGTTTCGAATCGCTACGGCGCGTGGCACTTCGGCAACCAGAAAATGCTGGCGATCAACAACGTCGAATTGATTTCGGATCGGCCGTTCGACGTCAATTTGCGGGAGATTGCCGACGTAAAACGCGCGTGGTCGGACCGCGCGGTCATCGTTTCCGCCATGGTTGAATCGAGGCCCGAGGCTTGGCACGACGTGATTCGCCGCATTCAAGACACGGGCGCCGATGGAATTGAGCTGAACTATGGCTGCCCGCACGGGATGAGTGAACGCGGTATGGGCAGCGCCGTCGGCCAGGTGCCGGAGTACTGCGAGCAGATTACGGGCTGGGTCATGGAAGTGGCGAAAATTCCCGTGATCGTGAAACTGACACCGAACATTTCGGACATCGTGATGCCGGCTCGCGCGGCCGTTGCCGCGAAGGCGAATGCCATTTCACTGATCAACACCGTGAATTCGATCATTGGCGTTGACCTGGAAACGCTCGAAATCACGCCGAATATTGGCGGGCGCGGAGGCCATGGTGGTTACGCCGGCCCTGCGGTGAAGCCGATCGCGCTAAATATGCTCGCCGCCTTGGGACGCGATTCTATCGTCCACGGTTCGGGCCTGCCGATCTCCGGCATGGGCGGAATCTCCACGTGGCGCGACGCTGCTGAGTTCCTACTGCTCGGTGCCAGCAGCCTGCAGGTCTGCACCGCCGTGATGCATTACGGATTCCGCATCATCGAGGACTTGTGTGACGGGCTGTCCAACTGGATGGACGAAAAAGGATTCGCGACCATTGCAGACGTCGCGGGGCGCAGCCTGCATCGTGTTTCTGATTTCAAAGATTTCGACCTGGCCTTCAAAGCCATAGCTCGCATCGACCAACAGAAATGCATCCGTTGCGATCTGTGCTACGTCGCCTGCAATGACACGGCGCATCAGTGTATCGACCTCATCGACAAGAACGGCTGTGTTGTTCCTCCCGGTGCTTACGATGTTTGTTCAAATGGCAAGGCCGATGCCGTCGGCATGCGTCCGCGCGTCGTTGTGCGCGAGGAGGACTGCGTCGGCTGCCGCCTCTGTTTTAATGTCTGCCCGGTGGAAGATTGCATTGCTATGCTCGAACTCCCTCCAGATCGGCCATCGGTCACCTGGGACGAACTCAGTACAAAGCAGCGTGAAGTAACGGAAGACTGGAACAAAATGATGCAGTATCGTGAAAAGATGGGCATCCACATTCACTAAAGTTCTGGAGACTGATCGATGGCTTTGCTGATCCGCAATGCGGAAATCGTTACGCCCGGGTCTCGGGCGCGCGCCGACATCTACGCGGAAAATGAAACCATCACGCGCATCGGCAAAAATCTTGAAGCTCCGCTCAACGCGGAGATCATTGATGTCAGCGGAAAGCCCGTTTTCCCGGGTTTTATCGATCCCCACGTACACATTTATCTCCCTTTTATGGCGACTTTCGCAAAGGACACGCACGAAACCGGCAGCATTGCCGCATTGATTGGCGGAACCACTACGTACATCGAAATGTGCTGCCCCCATCGCAACAACGATGCTCTCGCCGGCTATCATCTCTGGAAATCCAAGGCCGAGCACAGCAGCGCTTGCGACTACGCGTTCCACATGTCGGTCACGAAGTTTGTCGGCGAAACGGAGAGCCAGCTTCGCGAAATTGTTGCCGACGGGACCTCGTCGTTCAAGATCTTCCTGGCCTATAAGAATTTTTTTGGCATCGACGATGGCGAGATGTATCAGACGTTGATGCTCGCCCGGCGCCTCGGGGTGATCGTCACGGCTCATTGCGAAAATGCCGAACTTGTGGCTCGGCTTCAGCAAAAGCTTCTTGCTGAGGGCAAGACCGGCCCCGAGTGGCACGAACCCAGCCGCCCGGAATCGGTCGAAGCCGAAGGCACCGGCCGTTTCACGTCGTTTCTCGAAAACACCGGCGCTACTGGCTACGTCGTCCATCTTTCCTGCGAAAAAGCCCTGCAAGCAGCCCTGGCCGCAAAGAAGCGCGGCGTTCGCGTCAGCGTGGAATCTGTTCTTCCCCATTTCCTGCTGGACAATTCTTACGCGGAACGACCGGGCGTCGAAGGCATGAAGCACGTCATGTCGCCGCCGCTCCGCGAAAAGCACAACCAGTCGGTTCTCTGGAACGCGTTGGCACAGGGCGAAGTCGATACTGTCGGTACGGACCATTGTCCCTTTGACACCGAACAGAAGCTCCTCGGCAAGGATGCGTTCACCAACATTCCGAACGGCATTCCCGGCATCGAAGATCGCGTCAACCTGCTGTATACCTACGGCGTGAAGCGGGAACGAGTCGGTTTGGACCGCTTTGTGGACGCCGCGAGCACGCGAGCTGCGAAACTGTTCGGCCTTTTCCCGCGCAAGGGCACCATTGCGGTTGGTAGCGACGCGGACCTAGTAGTCTACGACCCGGATTACCGCGGCACCATTTCGGCAAAATCGCAGCATGTGAATAACGACTACAATGCGTTCGAAGGGATGGCGATCGAGGGCCGCCCTGCTGTCGTTACGGTGCGCGGCAAGGTGCAGGTCCGCGACGGGAAATTCGTCGGTGAACGTGGCCGGGGCCGTTTGCTAAAGCGAGAGCCTACGCACTTTTGAACGAGAATCCGAATGAGCTTGAATCCCAAACGCACTGTGGCGGAACTCAAAGAGCTGCGGGCGCTCACTTCGGACGAGAGCGGCGCTCAGCGCGTCGCTTGGACAGACACCTGGTTGAAGGCTCGCGACTGGTACGCGAAAAAGCTGGCTGAACTGCCCGTCGAACACCACTATGACGCCGCAGGAAACAACTGGGCGACCTTGCGCGGTGCCTCCGAAAAATGCCTGCTCATCGGAGGTCATCTCGATTCGGTGCCAAATGGCGGCTGGCTCGATGGTGCGCTGAATGTCGTCGCAGGCCTCGAAGTTCTGCGGCGGTTTGCTTCGGAGTTCAACGGCCGGCCACCGGTAACCGTCCGCCTTGTGGATTGGGCTGACGAAGAAGGTGCGCGCTTTGGCCGTAGCTTGCTGGGCTCGTCGGCGTTCGCGGGCACACACACAATTGCGGCAGACCGCGGCCGCACCGATCGCGATGGCGTAAGGATGGAGGACGCGCTGCGACGTTGCGGCGTGGAAATCGACCTTTTCCCTCAGGCGGAAAAGGAGCGCAAGAACGCAGCGGCTTACCTGGAGCTTCACATCGAACAGGGTCCCGTGCTCGAAAAGCTGAATCTTCCACTCGGCGTCGTTCTCGGCACCAAGGGAGTTGAGCGCCACATCATCGTTTTCACCGGACAGGAGGCGCACTCCGGCTCCACCCCAATGGATGCACGGCGCGATGCGCTTGCTGCCGCGGCTAAATTAGCGCTGGATATTCGTGCCATCGCTCGAAAGCATCCCGATGCGGTCTGCACCATGGGCAGCGTGAAGACGTTTCCTGGGATCGCCACAGCGGTTGTTGGACGGTGCGAAGCCACGCTCGACCAGCGCGATTTGAACGCGGCAATCCTCTCCCAGATGTTTCAGGAAGCACAGGCCGCCAGTCACCGCTTCGCGCTCGAAGAAAAGTGCACGGTCAAGTGGTCACGCCTCTGGAACATCGAGCCGGTTCCGTTTCATCCCGCCCTGCTTGATCTGTGCGAAAAGGCGGTTCGCGAAACCGCTGGAACGTCACACGGCATGCCTTCGGGCCCGCTGCACGACGCTGCCGAAGTTTCGCGCTCCGGTATTCCCACCGTGATGATGTTCGTCCAATCGCTTCAAGGCATCAGCCACAACAAGATTGAGGACACAAAGGAAGAGCACCTTGAAATGTCGGTGGCCGCGCTCGACCGACTGGCAACCAAAACGGTTGACTGGATCCTTCGCCGGGCATAGTTAACCGAGAAACGGCCAGGGGTCACTCTTCCGGCTTGCCGACCGGAAGTCGGCCGAGATACCAAAGCGAGCCTACCAGAGCCAACGAAACGAGATGAAAGCTCAATCGAAAAGAAAAAGCACGAGAACACCGGTCAGCAAGGAGAGTACGGCAATCCCGAGAGCAATCCAGAGTTCGTTCCGCTCGATCAAAGCCGCGACTCCCGGCAGCATCTGCTGGTTGCGTTTCGCTTGAGGAAACACGTAGGCAAGCACTAAGGCGACCAAAGCGAAGCAGTACAATATCATTCGATCCGCGGCACTCCCGACAGCGAGATTCCCGTAGGGCTCGAATAGCTGGACAGCGAAGATGAGACCTCCGACAAGTGCCGTCAGCAAGCTGGCCATCCGACCAGCCAGCTGCGCCATCAAAACGAGCACAACCACAAAAATGGCCGGCACCGCTCGTTTCACCTGGCAATCACGGCAGAGAATGGCTAGCGCGAATGCCAACCCGCCGCCGAGTAGGATCGATAGGACTGACTTCAAGAAACTTCGCACAACCATGCCTGAGTTTACACCAATCTTCGACGCGTCCTCCGTGCTCTTCGCCCGCTTTTCAAGTTCGCCACCATGGTCAGCCTCCGTCGGACTGGGTTCTCGCCCCGGTACAACTGAGTTTAAGCCGTAATCGCGGACAAGCGACGCTGCGGATTTAGACCTGGCTCAGCACCGTTAACATCTACACGCCCTCTTTCAGCTCCCTCATATTGCTTTCGTTCGCCACTCTCTCTAACATGTTTCTATCATTTTGCCGCGGAGAGGCAGCACAATCATGCACTCTAATTCGAAGAAAATCGTTCAAGAAAATCGCGATTACACCATGTTTTCCTGGTCCGTTCAAGCTACGTCGAACCCGATCCATATGAAACGCGGCGAAGGGGTCTGGTTCTGGGATGGCGACGACAACCGCTGGCTTGATTTCAGTTCCCAGCTCATCAATTTGAATGTGGGCCACCAGCATCCGAAGGTTCTCGAGGCCATCAAGAAACAGGTGGACGAACTCTGCTTTGCCGGCCCTGGTTTCGCCACGGAACCGCGGGGAGCGCTTGGCAAGAAGCTTGCCGAAGTCACTGGACTCGCGAAAACCTTCTTCACTCTGGGCGGCGCCGAGGCGAACGAAAACGCGATGAAAATCGCGAGGCTCGTCACGGGACGCGACAAGATCATTACGCGTTACCGTTCTTATCACGGCGCGACCATGGGCTCGATGACCGCTTCTGGTGATCCGCGCCGCTGGCCTGTCGAACCGGGTATACCCGGCATCGTCCGCGCGTTTGATCCCTATTGTTACCGCTGCCCATTTGGCCAGAAGGTCGAGACCTGCGCCCGCGAATGCGTTTCGCACATCGAGGAAATCATTCAGATGGAGGGCCCTTCGAACATCGCCGCTGTTATGGTGGAGGGAATCACAGGTTCGAATGGTCTGCTGGTTCCTCCGGACGATTACTATCCAAGGCTGCGTGCGTTGTGCGACAAGTACGGCATCCTCCTTATCGACGACGAGGTGATGTGCGGATTCGGGCGCACGGGCAAGTGGCTCGCAACACAACACTATGGCGTTAAGCCTGACATCGTAAGCTGCGCGAAGGGATTGACCAGCGGCTACCTGCCTCTCGGCGCTGTCATTGTTTCCGATGCCATCGCAGACTATTTCGAGAATCACATGCTGTGGGGCGGTCTAACCTACAGCGGCCATCCCGTTTGCTGCGCGGCGGCCGTTGCGAATCTTTCGGTCTATGAAGAGGAGCACATTTTTGCCAACGTCGAGCGCCAGGGGCGCTATGTCGCTTCACGCCTCGAAGCGATGAAGCGCAAATACGCGTGCGTGGGCGACGTTCGGTACAAAGGGCTTTTCAGCGTTCTTGAACTGGTGAAGGACAAATCGAGCCGCGAGCCTCTCTCTCCCTTCAATGGCAGCAGCCCGGAAATGGCGAAGCTCGCCGCGCATCTGAAATCCAAGCACCTTTACGCTTTCAGCCGGTTCAATATGCTGTGGGTTTGTCCGCCACTGATTATCAGTGAAAATGAGCTGAGCCACGGGCTCGATATCATCGAAGAAGCACTGCTGCTGGTGGATCAAGATCTGGGCAAGGCGTCGTCTGCACGCACACTCGAACCCGTCGCCCAGAAATAACAACACACCTTTTTTCGAAACGCGCTGCGATCCGACAGAAAAAGTAACAGCCTGGTTAACACGCAATTTACAGGAAATTTGCTCCGCCGCAAGGACCTGGCACCCGACAATATCGATATAGTGACAGGTACTCCCGCGTGAGTGTTGCTTCTAGAGCAACGCCGTTTTGCGCTCTTTCTCTGGCGCGGAACAGCCAGCCGATTCCCGAAACGTCACTTCTCTTTTGTCAGGTACATAAAGGTCGGAAACACAAGCGCGAAAGCGTTAGAAAAGGAGCCCCATCTCATGCGTCGAGTCAATTCCCGTATCTCATGGTTCCCTGCCCTTGTTGTTTTGTTGGGCGCCCTGCTGCTAGTTGTTACGTTCCTCGGTGCGCCTGGCCACATGGAGGCGGCGACACCGCGCCCCACCAGCTCGCCAGCCGTTCAGATCACGCCCAACAGCGGCCCGTATGGCACCGAAACCGTCGTGACTGGCCAAGGCTTTGGGCCTCACGAGCAGGTGGCTATCTACAAAGAGACGCGCCCGTTCTTTGCCTACAACACCGATACAACCAGCAGTTTTGTGGGAGCCAAGCATCCGTTACTGGGACCAGGGCCTGTTTCAGGGATTATCACCATCACGGCAACCGGGCGAACGTCCGGGCTCAAGGCCACTTGTACCTTTACGGTAACTCAGTGAAGCGAGCTTTCCCGCAGTTCGGAGTTTAGGCATTTTTCTGTTTTCCACGGGCGAGGGGGAATCCGGCCTGTCCTTACCGGCCGTCAACGGGTTTCCCCTCATTTCTCGTCCTAAGGGCTGGTACCAAAAATCTGAACGGTAGCATCAAAAAAATGACTGGACGAACCGATTGCAGTTGTAAAGGGTAAGCCGTATAGTCATGCGCATGTCACGAATCGTCAGCCAGAATTTCGCTCCACAGGCCTGTTGTCTGTGTTGTTGTCCAGCGTGTTCTGGCGCGGGGCTCGTGACGTAGGATTTTCCTAAACTCGAGCTGTAGGGACCCACCGCTGGAACTAAATCGGCAGGTGGGTTTTTTGTTTTTACCTAGGCCTTTTGAGAAAGACAGGAGAAATGTCGCAGACAGGAATGGATTTCACTCAAGCTACTCCGACGAGCGCGCAACCGCCAGCGTCCCTGATGGTGGTCAAGAAATTGAACCATCTCCGCGCGCTCGAAGCAGAAAGCATTTTCATTCTTCGCGAAGCCGCAGCGGAATTCGCGAATCCAGTAATGCTCTATTCCATCGGAAAAGATTCCTCGGTGATGCTCCGGCTGGCGCAGAAGGCCTTCTTTCCCGGCAAACTGCCCTTCCCCCTGCTACACATCGACACGAGCTACAAATTTCCCGAAATGATCGAATTTCGCGACCGCTACACCAGGGACCTAGGCGCCGAACTCATCGTGCATCAGAACCGGGAAGCTCTTGGTGCGGGAGCAAACCCGTTTGCGCTTGGTACACAAAAATGTTGTGGTCTGTTGAAAACCCGGGCCCTGCTCGACGCACTGGCCGAGGGTGGATTTACGGCGGCGCTTGGCGGGGCGCGTCGCGACGAGGAGAAATCGCGCGCCAAGGAACGTGTTTATTCCTTCCGCGACGTTCACGGCCAATGGGACCCCAAGAACCAGCGTCCTGAACTTTGGAATATCTTCAACTCTCGGCTCGACAAGGGCGAGAGCATCCGCGTTTTCCCTTTGTCGAACTGGACGGAACTTGACGTCTGGCTGTATATCCACGCTGAAAACATTCCGATCGTACCTCTTTATTACGCCCGGGAGCGCGAAGTAGTCGAGCGCAACGGCTCACTGGTGCTGATTTATTCGAAAGGTCAGCTGATTCCTGGCGAACAGTCAAAAATCGTGAAGTGCCGGATGCGCTCCCTTGGCTGCGTACCGTGCACAGGAGCCATCCGCTCCCAGGCAGAAACGGTCCCGCAGATCATCGAGGAGATGATCTCCTTTCGGCGTTCGGAACGCGAAAACCGCGCGATCGATCACGACGAAGAAGGCTCGATGGAAATCAAGAAACGCGAGGGCTATTTCTGATGCTGACTGTAACCGATATCGGAGCCCGGGACGACCTGGAGCGGCTGCTCTCGAGCGAGTTGAGCAAGGAAATGCTGCGTTTCACCACGGCGGGCAGCGTCGACGACGGCAAGTCCACGTTGATCGGACGATTACTGCACGACTGCAAAGGTGTCTACGAGGATCAACTCGCCTCGGTGAAGAAAAGCCGCGTCAACCGATCCGGCAAAGCTATTGATTTTTCTCTGTTGACCGATGGCCTGCGCTCGGAACGCGAACAGGGCATCACGATTGATGTGGCCTATCGCTACTTCAGCACGGCGCGGCGAAAATTCATTATCGCGGATACGCCGGGACACGAGCAGTACACACGGAATATGGCCACCGGTGCCTCGACCGCGGATCTGGCGGTGATACTGATTGACGCTTCAAAGGGCCTGCTCGCGCAAACGCGCCGCCACGCCTACATCGCTTGCCTACTGGGAATCTCGCAGGTACTCGCCGCTGTGAACAAGATGGACCTCGTCGGCTACCGCGAAGACATTTTTTTGCGGTTGCGGGATGACTTTTGCGTACTTGCTGCGCGTCTGGGTATTTCTTCCGTCGAGTGCATCCCAATGAGCGCCCTCGAGGGCGACAACCTTGTAACGCACAGCGAGAACACGCCCTGGTATTCCGGCCCAACGATGCTGGAGCACCTTGAAACGGTCCCGATAAAGCGTGCGGCCGAAATCAGCGCTCTGCGGTTTCCGGTGCAGTCCGTTATTCGTCCGGATGCAGGCTTCCGCGGCTTTGCGGGGCGGATTGCCAGCGGGTCGGTGCGGCCCGGCGACGAGGTTGTTGCGCTTCCGTCAGGACAACGCACCCGCGTGGAATCGCTCGTCAGCTTCGATGGCGAGCTCGATACAGCACATTCTTCAGAGTCCATAACTCTGAAGCTGGCGGATGAAATCGATTTGAGCCGTGGCGATCTTCTCGCGTCTCCCGGAGATCTTCCCCTTGTTTCCAGGCGGTTGAACGCCATGGTCGTATGGCTGCACTCAACTCCACTCGAGTTAAACCGCGTGTACCTGGCCAAACATACTGGCCGACAATTGAAAGCAAAGGCGAAGCACATTCGTTTCCGCGTGGACGTTAACACCCTCTCCGAGCATCCCGCAAATCATTTGGAAATGAACGAAATTGCCTCAGTTGACTTTGAAACCAGCCAGCCGCTCTTTTTTGACCCTTACCGATCCAACCGCACGACCGGCAGTTTCATTCTGATCGATCCCCTGACCAATGCGACGGTGGGCGCGGCAATGATCCGCGAGGCTTCGCCGTCAGAGCGAGGGCATCAAGAGCGCACGACTGGCAGGGTCACCGTCGAGGAGCGCATCGCACGGCGCGGACATCGTCCAGCCATTTTTGCTCTGGCTGGTGAGCGCAAACGCGCTGAAGAACTGGAGCGGGCGTTGATCGAACGCGGATTCGAGGCCGTCCTTGTCAATCCCTTCGAGGTTCCAGCCGCGGGCCGGAGCATTTTCTTCTCGACGTTGTGGAATCTTGGATTCTTGATTGTGACGTGGAGAGAGAAACAACTTCACTCCGAAGATCACGACCTGTTCCAAACCTTGGCGTGTGAATCCTACTTCGATCTGGCGGGCGCCAATTCATTCAAGGACACCGAGCACGCTTTTGGTCGAGCGCTCGACATCGCGGAAACACTGCGCGTGAAGCGCGACACAAACGAACTAAGGGAGGATTGACGTGAGTACACCCCATGATTGGGACGCCTTCGAAAGGCGAACCGCCGAGGAGGTCGTCGATGCCATCCTCGGTGAGCGGCCAGAGAAACGCGCCTGTTTTACCTGTAGCTTTCAGGCGGAAGACGTCATTGTTCTCGACCTGCTGCGGAAGCGCTTGCCCGGCATCCCGGTCCTTTTCCTCGAGACGGGCTACCACTTTCCGCAGACTTACGAATTTCGCGACCAGCTCGCGCGTGATTGGAAATTGAACTTGATCAGTGTAATTCCGCGGCAAAGCGTTCAGGAACAGGAATCGGCGTTCGGTGTGCTTTACCGCGAAGATCCGACGAAATGCTGCCAGTTGCGCAAGGTGGATCCCTTGTTCCGGGCACTTGAGCCCTTCGAAGCGTGGTTCACAGGGCTGCGCAGAGAGCAATCCGTCACGCGAAAAAATCTGAGAAAAGCTGAACTGCATCGCTTGCCGTCCGGTAAGACACTCACGAAAGTGAGTCCGTTGGCCGACTGGTCGTGGGGTCAAGTCTGGGAATACACCGGCGCCCACAAATTGCCTTACCTGCCGCAGTATGACGAAGGTTATTCGAGCATCGGATGCCAGCCGTGCACCGCTGTGCCGGAGGACCCGGCGAATCCACGCTCCGGACGTTGGGGCGGCCGCAAGCTTGAATGTGGCATTCATACCTTTTCGGAGCGATCACCATGATTCGCCTGCTTATTGGATTTGCGATTGCTCTTTCGGTGGGCCTGACTGGAATCGGTGGAGGCAGTTTCACGGTGCCCGCTCTTTTGCTGATCGCGGGCCTTCCACCGGCAGAGGCCGTCGGAACGACGTTTGTCTTCGCCGGGGCTTTGCGTCTGGTTGCGGCGCCGTTCTACCTGGCCGCGCGACAGGTTCATTCGCGCTACTTCCGGTTGTTGCTGATCGGGGCGGTGCCTGGCCTGATGCTAGGCATGGTTGCGTTGCGAATCCTGGCGAAGCAGGACAGCAACGCGCTCATCGTATTGCTGGTCGGCATTCTCCTGACGCTTTCCTCGAGTGTCACGTTTGTCCCGCGGGCCCAGGTTCCCAGCTTTGCCTGCAAGAATGCGCGCTGGCTGCCGTGGCTGGCGTTTCCGATCGGTGTCGAATCCGGGTTCTCTTCGGCAGGTGCCGGCGCGTTGGGAACCGTCCTCCTGTTGAATTATTCGGAAATGGCCCCGGCGCAGGTGGTCGGGACCGATCTCGTCTTCGGGCTGGTCCTTGCGATGATTGGCAGCGCGATTCATTGGACGTTTGGTTCGATCAGCACCGTGGTGCTGGCACAACTGCTGCTTGGCGGAATTCCTGGTGTAATCGTTGGTTGCATGCTCTCACGCAAATTACCGGCGCAAAAACTGAAAGCGGTAGTCGCGGCCATCGCCATTTGCGCCGGGCTTCAACTCGTCTGGTCCGGTGCGCGTGCGCTCAGCATAAAGAATGGGGCCAACACGACGCCTATCCCCGCTCGAATCGCGGGAACGGTGCGGCCATGATTGTTTCTGAACTCCGAATCGCGAGCCGGTGCAGATTTATAACCTCCTCCCTCTGTTTCTGCTGGTGTTGTCGGCTCAAGTCTTCGCGGTAAGTCAGTCATCACGAATTCGCCTGATTCTGAACATCAGAGACTCAGGGGCGCTCCGGCGCATCAGCCGTCGAGTTTGAAGGGAAAATAAGATGAAAGCCGACAAAATTGAATCCACGCAATTCCTTGGAAGTGTTCTATATATCGGGACCCTGGTACTTGCCGGGCTCCACGTTCCCACAGTGTGCGCACAAGACCACGCTTCCATCGCAGGCGTGGTGCCAGACGCTACGGGCGCCGGCATTGAGGCAGCCACCGTGCGCATCAAGAATCTCGAAACCGGCACTGAGCGGATTATCCAAACCGACGAGGCAGGCCGTTTTCACGCTCCTCTTTACCTGTTGGCAGCTATGAAATAGTTGTGGATAAGCTCGGTTTCCGTTCCGAGCGAAGATCGGGAGTCTCGCTCGTTGTCGGCCAACACCAGGAACTCGATTTTACGCTGCAGGTCGGCGACGTTCACCAGACCGTGGAAGTCTCCGCCGATCCCGACGTGCTCTCGGCAACGACGGAAGACACCGCAGGACTTGTCGGAGAAAGGCAGGTGAAGGACCTTCCTTTGAACGGCCGCAGCTACGACCAGTTGCTCGCCCTTAATCCGGGTACCGTGAATTACACGTCGCAGCGCGCCGGCAGCACCGGGACGTCCAATTCGGAACTCGGCAACATGTTCTCTGTTTCGGGCCACCGCCCTCAGGAGAATCTCTTTCTGCTGAACGGTGTCGATTACACGGGCGCATCGGAGATAAGCAACACGCCCGGCGGAGTGAGTGGCCAGTTGCTGGGTGTCGATGCGGTGCGGGAGTTTGCTGTCGTCAAAGACACGTATGGCGCGGAGTATGGGAAACGGCCCGGCGCTCAGGTGAGTATCGTTACCGCCGGGGGCACCAATCAGTTTCACGGAGCGGTGTATGAATTCGTGCGCAACAGCGCGCTGGATGCACGAAACTTCTTCGATCAAGCCGAGATCCCCGGGTTCCAGCGCAATGTCTTCGGCGGCTCGTTCGGCGGGCCTATTCGTCCTGACAAAACATTTCCTTTAGGCAACTATGAAGGTTACCGGCAAAACCTGGGCCTGAGTAACGTTACCCTCGTACCTGATAAGGCCTCTCGCGCCGCTGCTGTGCCGAGCGTTCAGATCCGAATTTCAACGGCAGGGTAATCCTGGGGAGGGCCGAACGAGTATTTTAATCCGTTGGCCTTCATCCAACCCTTGGCGGGAATGTATGGAAACGCGGGACGCAACATTCTGGAAGGCTCTTCACTCAAGCAGTTTGACCTGGCCTTGGCGAAGCACTGGTCCTTATCGGAGCGCGTGAACCTGCAATTCCGTTCTGACTTTTTCAACTTGTTGAATCACACGAATCTCAATACGCCGAACCCCGTCGTTTATGCGGCAGCAACCGGAGGGCCGTCTCCCACGGCGGGCGTGATTACCTCGACGTCAACAACGTCTCGCCAGGTACAACTGGGGTTGAAGCTGCTCTGGTAACTGCAAGGACAGAGTGGACCGGATTCCGCCGTTTCGATGGATAATCCTGGTGTGGCACAACTCGAAAACTTCAGGCTAAAGGTGTTTCGAACGGTTGCCGAGCACCTCAGCTTTCGCAAAGCGGCGGAGCAACTATTCCTCACACAGCCTGCGGTCACGCTCCAGATCAAAGCGTTGGAAGATGACCTACGGGTCCGCGTGTTCGATCGCACCGGAGGCCGCGTGTCTCTCACGCCTCAAGGAAGGCTTCTGCTCCGCCACGCGCAACGAATCTCGGCCATTATCTCCGAAGCCGAGCAAGACTTGGCCGCGGGTGAAGGTCGATTGTCAGGCGAGCTTTCCCTTGGCGTTTCTACGACCATCGCACAGTACGTTCTGCCGCGGCTCATCGGCGCATTCCTGGCCGAGCATCCTCGAGTTCGGTTCTCGCTACACAGCGGCAATACCGAGGAGATAGTCGCGTTTCTGCTGGACGAGAAGGTTTCCATCGGGCTGATCGAAGGCCCTGCCCGCCATCGCGAGGTGCGCACGGAGCCTTTCATGGAAGACGAAATGGTTTTGATCGCACACCCGGATTTCGAGGCGAATCGCGTCTCGCGCCAGCAATTGCTTGCCTCAACATTGCTTATGCGCGAGCAAGGCTCCGGATCGCGCCGCGTGGTCGAAACGGCTCTTCACCGGGCAGGATTCAAGCTCAAGGCCTTCCGGAGCGTGCTGTATCTTGATTCGACAGAGACGATAAAGTCCGCGGTGGAATCAGGGCTTGGGGTAGGATTCATCTCGCGCTGGGCCATCGCGAAGGAGTTGGAATTGCGTGCGGTGAAGATGGTCGAAGTCCCAGGGCTGCGCATCACGCGCCACTTTTCTTTGGTCTCACGAACCAGCCCCGAACCGCAGGGCCCGAGCGCCGCTTTCCGCGACTTCGCCCTGGCCCGCGCCCGGTTGGTTTCGCGTGCCTCAAGAAAGCCTTCCGCGTCCCGTGCCGTGAGCCAATAAGTTTAGCTAATTGGGAATTAGAATTGCTACTTGGACGTCAGCGGTAGCTCCACGTCACACTCGTTCGGTGAACAGGAAGCTGTTTTTCGTTGGACTGATTCTGGCGGCCAGTGGCCTACTCCCTCCCCCGCTCGCCCTTCTCGGCGGCCTGGTGTACGGACTCAGTTTGGCGCACCCATTTCACAGCGAGAGCAAGAGCCTTGCAAAGTTCCTGCTCCAAGCTTCCGTTGTCGGATTAGGCTTCGGTATGAATCTCCACGAGGTTATCCAGGCGGGCAGGTCGGGCTTCCTTTACACGGCGGTCAGCATTACCGCGGCAATGCTGCTCGGGCTTGGCCTCGGTTATTTCATCCACGTCAGCAAAAAGGCTTCATTTCTGATTAGCGCCGGGACGGCAATCTGCGGAGGTAGCGCGATTGCCGCAGTGGGCCCGATTGCGGGGGCCAACGAAGAGGAAATGGCGGTATCGCTGGGAGCCGTGTTCATTCTCAATTCCGTAGCGCTATTTCTGTTCCCAATCATCGGTTTCGCTCTGCATATGAGCCAGACGCAGTTCGGCCTTTGGTCAGCCCTGGCGATTCACGACACAAGCTCTGTCGTAGGCGCCACAGCGCGGTATGGCTCGGCAGCTCTTGCAGTGGGAACAACGGTCAAGCTGGCGCGCGCGCTTTGGATTGTGCCTCTTTCTCTGATAACCGCCGCCATACTCAAGAGCAAGTCTCGCATCCAGTGGCCGTGGTTCATCTTGTTCTTCTGTTTAGCCGCGCTATTGAACACCCTGTTGCCGACTTTTCGGCCGTTGTTCGGAGGGCTCAATCATCTTGGCAAAATCGGACTTACCGTGACCCTCTTCCTGATCGGCACCGGGCTCAACAAACAAACGCTCTCGAGGGTCGGCTTTCGCCCCCTCTTGCAAGGACTGGCCCTGTGGGTTGTTGTGGGCGCGTCAACACTCGGGCTCATTCTTTGCGGCTTTATTCGGCTCTAGAAGCGATCCGAGCGTGCCGGCGAGTTCCAGAGTCGCGGCGGTCAAACCGCGGGCGCGGTGCGCCGTTCTTCCGTCGACCATCACTATTGCAACCAACCTGGTGAAGCAGGGCAGCCTTAGAAAACATACTTCAGGGCGAACTGGAAAACGCGCGGGCCGTTGAGTGGACTGATCACTTGCCAAGTCCCAAAGCCAGCGTGAGGAATCAGATAGCATGTCTGGTTCAGGGTTTGTCCGTCGCCGCAGGTTCTGCCTGTTGGTGTGTACTGAATAGCGTCGACGCCGTTGCCGTTTTGCACATAGTAGTTTGCGTGATTCAGCAAGTTGAAAGCCTGCGCTTGAAAAAGAACGGATTGCCGCTCGGTGAGTGAGAAGCGCCGGGAAATTCCAAGGTCAATTTGCTGCGTCCAGGGGCCGTAGAACGAGTTCAGTCCAGCAACCGGACTGGGTCCGCTGCCATTGATGCCGAGGGCGGAATTGGCGGTGGCTTGCAGCGCCGCAGTATTGTTGACGCTGTTGGACTCTCCCAAATCGCCCGAATCGAATGGGCGGAAACGGCCACTCACCGAAACGGAGTCGCCGGCGCCACCGCCACCATTTGCCACGTCCAGCAGCGCCGCATAGGGACGTCCCGAAGAAAAGAGCATGATGGTACTGATTGTCCAGTTCGAGGCCAAGGCACGAACGAAGCTGCTGTCAAAATGTTTGCCGACGAGTGGCTCGTAAGTCCCGGCGATAGTTAGGCGGTGGCGCTGATCGAGCAAATACGGAGCGTGGGTGTTCGAAAAGTCGAACTGGTTGTTGAAGTCGACGCCATTAGACATTATGTTTTTGGCAAACGTGTACCCGGCTTGCAGAGCCAAGCCTGAGCGCAGCCTGCGTTGCAGCTGGGCGAACAGGGCGTTGTAGTTATTGATTCCTGGGCTGATCAGTGCATTGATCTGACCAAGCTGAGAGGAAATGCGGCCTTCCTGCAACAGGCCCGAATCGAGATTGGGCAGCACCACCGGGTTGTGGTTGCAGGTGCTGTGATCTGCAGAGAGACAAGTGATGTATTTTGTGGTTCCTTTCGGAGGCTCAAGATTCAGGTCATAAGCGCTCGAGGAGATGAGGTGGATTCCATGCGTCCACATGGCTCCGATGCTGAACACGGTCTCGGGCAGAATTTCCCGTTCAATCTGCAAACTCGCCTGCAGCACTTCAGGATCTCGGAAGCTCGGATCGACCAGAGAGATATTTGGAAGAGTGCTTCCACTGCCATTGAATACCCGATCAGACGAGAGGCGGTCGGGGAACACGACCGCTTGCTGATTTGGGGCCAGTGTCGGATCAAAAGAGACAGAAACCGATGATTGCTGCGTCGCAACTCCATTCGTGATGACGCTGTTGCGATAGTTGAGGCCATTGAAGTTTTCGTAGAAAACGCCGAAACCTCCACGTACAACCGTCTTTTCGAACGGCCGCCAGGCAAAGCCCAAGCGTGGCGCGATCCTCTGGTATTGGTTCGGAAACTGGCCAGTTAGCGGGAAAGCAGGATTTTCGTCAGGCAGCGGGTAAACCTGGAAGTCTTCCCGTATTCCCAGATCAAGAGTCAAATGGGGCGTCGTCTGAAATGTGTCGTGGACATAAAACCCGACGTACGGAACATTAAAGGAAAAAATAGGATTTCCTGCACTCTGGGAAAAGGAATCAAATATCCCGAGAGCGAAATTCGTGAAAGAAGAGAATGCATACGTACCGAGCAGGGTGCCATTCTGTTTTTGTGCGTCAGGGTCAAAGCCGCCGAACGCCGAGTCGGTCACATGAGAGTGATTCCCCTCAACCCCAAATTGCAAATGGTGCCGCCCGTGAAGGTAATGCAGGCGCTCGGCTAGTTCCCATTGCGCCTCGTTGGTGCGCCCGCCGGCGAAACCAGCGTTTCCGAGAACGAAATTCGTCGGGATGGAGAGCACCACCGACGGGAAATCGGGAGCAACAATACCGGCCGCTGGAGAATGCTGATCGTCGCGAGAAAAGCTAGTGTGAAATTCATTCAGCAGGTTCGGATTGATGTTCAACGTCCAGCCCGCGCCCGCGACATAGTCGCGCACGTAGCTGTCGGCCAGAGCACTAATGCCAAACAAAGCGGTATTCGGCGAGGTGATCTCGCCGTTTGGCGAGTCGAAACGGTTCAGATTGAGGCTTAGAAAAAACCTGTTTCGATGATTGGGCTGATAATCCAGCTTGGCGAGCAGAGCCAGATCATTTCTTGCGCGCGAATGCGTCCCCAGATTTGACTGAATCGCGTTCAGCGCATTGGAAACCTGCTGCAAATAGTGCGGATTCGTGGGATCCGCCTGCGACAGGGCACTCGGAACCGGCATCGGCCCGTTAGGAGCAGGAAGAGTTACCGACGCGGGAACCCCAAAGTCGGTTTGGCTCACGTCCTGGTAATCCGAATTGGCCACCAAAATGGGATTGTTCTCACGCTGCTGCTCGTAATCAAAGAAAAACCAGGCGCGCTCCCGAAGGATGGGGCCGCCGACGGAACCGCCGAATTGTTGCAGCACGTCCGGGCTCCGTGGGTAGCCGTATTGTTTGTTAATGGCAGAGTTTGCGCCAGTGGCTGAGTTGCGATTGAAATAAAACGCATTGCCATGAAACTGATCGGAGCCGGATTTCGTAACGGTGTTTAGAAATCCCGTCGCCGCTCCGCCGTAAGCTGCTACATATGGGGACACCGCAATCTGGAATTCCTCAATCGCATTCTCGCCAAAGATGTAAGGAACGCGTTCGCCACCCCTGGCATTGCCGAAGTAGGTGCTCGTAGCATTGGCGCCGTCCAACGTGAATGCGTTCGCTCCATTGCCGTTGGCGTAGCCGCTGTCCTCCCCACCCTGCTCGCCCGCAAAGCTTACCAGGCCTGTTTGCCCGTCGGGACTCGCATTCGGTGTAAGGAGGGCAAAATCGGTGTAGCGCCTGCCGCTGAGTGGTAGTCCGTCGAGCGCATCGCGATCTATTACCGTGCTTAGGGTCGATTCGGTGGAGCGGAACAGCGGCGTTGCTGCGGTAACTACAATCGAGCTGCTTTCGATGCCCGGGCGCAATCGTGTATCGATGTGTAGCTTTTCACCCACGCGAACCGTTATCTCGCGTATCTCGTTGACTTGAAATCCCGCTGCCTGCACAGTAAGCAGATACTGGCCGACGGGCAAAGCAGGAAACAGGAAAGTTCCTTGGTCGGTAGTGGCACGAGTCTCGGTGAATCCCGTAGAGGAGGATCTGAGGATAACCTTCGCGCGCGCAACCATAGCACCACTCGCGTCGCAAACAACCCCGGAGAGAGCACCTGTGTTTACAACGGATTGCGGCTGTGCCCGCGGGCACAGTCCAACCGAGGAAAGCAGCACACAACCAGCAAGCCAGGAAAAAAAGAAGACGCGCGCGCGCACGACTCACCCCGAGGAACTATGCCGCTAAAGCTGGTCAGGCACCCGGGCCCCAGCGTTCCGGAAGATAAGCACCAAACGCAACATTAGTCTAGGGAGCCGGTTTGCTTCATCAATCGCCCGTAAATTCGACTTAAATGGCCAATAACGGGAATTCGACCTGTGCTGTGGAAGCTTTTTACCTGGGCTTCATCTTTTCAACGTCACTTTGCAATATCCCGAGCAGAAAGTTCGTGCGGGGTGCCTTCGTTTGAGGTGTGCCCAGATTAGATGAGCAGCTGCTCCATTTACAAACCTTATGCAGAGCTAAGAGTTGAGGAGACTCACATGAGAAAGAAGCGTTTTTCGCTTGCAGTGGCCGTATTGGCTGTACTCGGTGCGTTTGAGTTGTCGCTGCTGCCTCTTCCCGCAGGGGCGGTGGACGATGATGACCAGTTCATTCCTACCGGGGTTCACATTACTCCCTCTGCGGCGCCTGGTTCGATCTTTCAGCCACTCAACCCGGGTCTTTCCTTCGACCCAATGTTCACGGTCGGCCAGGCCGTCACCACCGCGCTTAGCCCGAATGGCAGGACTCTCCTGATCCTTACGAGCGGATACAACAGCCAGAATTTCACTTCTGGGCCTAGCGAAGGCAGCCCGAATCCTGCTGAATCCAACGAGTACGTTTTTGTCTATGACGTGAGCGGCCACAAGCCGTGGCTTCAACAGGTTCTGCAGGTTCCGAACGCATTTGACGGACTCGTGTGGAACCCAAGCGGTGCGGAGTTTTACCTAACGGGCGGTCCGGACGACAACGTTCACGTGTTCGTAAAAGGCACAACGAACTATGCGGAGGACGCCAAGAGCCCGATCGCGTTGCACACAGGCTTCCTGAATCCGTTGTTGCCGGGCCCGGCAGCAGCTGGCCTTGCGGTAACTGCCGACGGAAAGCGGTTGGTGATTGCCAACTACGAAAACGACTCGATTCATCTGGTGGACGTCGCTTCGCGGACGGTGACGAATACTCTTGATCTGCGTCCGGGTGGAGGAGTCCCTGGGGGAGAATTTCCTTTCTGGGTCGTGATTCAAGGAAATACGACCGCCTATATTACCAGCGAGCGAGACCGGGAGGTTGTGGTTGTTGACATATCAGGCGCACTGCCTGCGGTTGCGAACCGGATTCCTCT
>Ga0207862_1000092_pt1 | contig 23151 bp, 22 predicted proteins | sample LuqExpMetageno81_FD_187838 | JGI IMG/M metagenome (GOLD analysis project Ga0207862, IMG submission 187838) | Tropical forest soil microbial communities from Luquillo Experimental Forest, Puerto Rico - Sample 81 (SPAdes) | ecosystem: Environmental > Terrestrial > Soil > Tropical forest ... | reverse complement strand
CTATCCAGGAAGCAATCCTCCGCCTTGGAGGACAGTTTGCGGATGTGGTCCCGGTTTTCTGCCTTAAATGGGTCCAACTCCAGCAATTTTTGCTCCTCTTGCGCCCAGGTGGACTGGGGATAAGCCAGGAGATACCCTTCAAAAGTGGTGAGAACCAGATGGGTTTCCTGGTTGCCTCGTAAAATGTCGACGTAGCGCGAGGGGATTTTTACTCGGTGTTTACCGTCTAATGTGTTGTAAGAACTCCCTCTAAACATGGACGGCGTCCCTGCTCGCTATCCTCGTCATTTACCACTTCGTCCCACAACATCCCACTGGATGTTAAAATACGGCCAATTATAGGGAATTGTCAAGGAAAAAAAATCAAAAGAAAAGATTCACAAATGGAAAAGATCCGCTGTGAAAATAGTGGGTTAACTAATATGTTGATGGGGGAGACAGCATTTGGCAAACTTCCACCCCCAGTTCTTGAATCGCAGGTAGGCGGGAGTGGCGAGTGTTTTTTCCGGGGTGATCCAGCCTGGGAGATAGAGGAGGCGGGATTTAGATGTTTCGGAGAGCCTGGCCCCGCGACCTGGCCAGCCCTCGACAGAATGTTTTATGGCTCATTCGGTGCCGGGGGAGCGCCGAAACTCCTCATATGACCGCACTCTCAGGGGAGGCAGGCCGGCCTGCTGGCGTTCCTGGTTCAGGGCTTCCATGTATTGCCGGTAAATCTCGTACACCTGCTGATTCTGTTCGGCCCTGGATGGTGAGGTCCCGGCGGGGCCCGCCGCGCAAGCGCCCGCAGCCAGCAAGGCGCCCAGACCCACCAAGGCCACAAGCTTTTTCATGATTCCCGGTCTCCCGTTGGGAGGCCGTCCAGGTAGGCCTGCAAAATGATGCTGGCGGCCACCTGGTCCACCACCCGGCGGCGCTTGCGGCGGCTCAGGTCCGCCTGAATGAGGAGGCGTTCGGCTTCCACCGTGGACAGGCGTTCGTCCCAGGTAGCCACCCGCGCCCCCAGTGCTTCCCCCAGGGCCCGGGCCAGGGCCAGGATTTCTTCGGCCTGCCCTCCCAGGCGGCCGTCCATGTGGCGGGGCAGGCCCACCAGGATCTCCTGCACCCGGTAGGGCCGGGCGATATCCACCAGCCGGGCCAGGTCCCGGTCCCAATCTTTGCGCTCCAGGACCCCGAGACCCTGGGCGGTGAGGCCCAGGGGGTCGCTCACCGCCAGGCCGATGCGCTTGCTGCCCACGTCCAGGGCCAGGATGCGGACCTCGCCGGTTTTGGGTGGATCGTTACTCAAAGGAAAACTCCCGGTGTTCCTGGGATGGTTTTGTTTTGCCGCGCTGCATAAATTGAGGCATAAAATCAGGCCCGATCAGCAGTTGTGAGATGAAGGCTTGGTGGCACAGACTAGAGCCTGCGGCTACACGTTAGCAAGTCACCAGTCCTGATAAATTCTCCAGTAATGCCGAACCTCATGAGACCAGGGGATCTCCCCCTCTCACCTTCATCCCTCTTTCCCCTTCAGAAGGCAGAGGCGCTTGAAGTTGTCCCCCAAAATCGCCTGGGTCTTATCCCTGGAGAGGTTAAGGCGAAGAATTTTCTCCAGTTCGTGGCCCGGGACACTGAAAGGGTGGTCACTGCCATAGAGGAGCCGGGTGTGGCCATAGCGGCCCAGGTAGTCCTCGAGTTCGCTGGTATCGGCTACGGCGGTGTCTGTAAAAACCTGGGGGAGTCCCCAGACCCCGGCTTGGTCCAGGGCGCGGTAGCCGCCGCTCAGTCCCCCGAGGTGAGGGATAATGACGGGCACTCCGGCGGGAACCAATTTCTCCAAAAAGAACAAGGTGTTTGGTAAGGTTTCCTCCAGGAGAATGGGCAACCCCCGGGCCAAAACTTTGGCCAGGAACTCATGGCAGCGGGGGGCGTCATACTGATACTCGGGTTCATTGCCGTGGCGGTGCCACTTGACGGCCACGAACTCGGAGCCCAGGTCCTCCCAGGCGAAATCGTTCCACACGAAAAAGTATCGGTAAATGGTGATGTCGGGGTCTTTGAGGTCGAGGAGATACCGGTGCGCCCGGCGCCGGGTAACCTGCCACTCCGGGGTGTCGGTAAAACTCGGGTCATGCCGGTCGTAAACATCCTCCACCGGCGGGATGAGTGCGGCCCCCCTGATTCCCGCAGCCAGAAGAAGCGCCCGGAGGTCCTCCCACAGCCAGGAGACGTTTTGCCGGCCACAGTGCAAGTGACTGTCGATTACCTGGAAATCGTGCAAGTTAGCTTCTCCAAGCGTATGCGGGTTGGGAGGGAGGCTTGGGGGAGGGCAGGGACCTCAGGTCCCTGGCCCTTTCCCCAATCTCCCTTCTCTCAACAAGTCAGATGTAACGCCGCGGCCAGGCGGCGTTTGCCGGCCAGGGAATTGACAATGCGGCTGGCCTCTCTGGTGGGCACAGCCACCAGTTCGATGCCCTCCTCTTTCAAGAGGGTGACCACATCCTGGTCCACCTGCATGTTGCCGGTGTCTCCGGTGCCCACCACCAGGACTTCGGGGCCGGCAGCCAGGACTTCGGTCAGGTCGCTCACCCGCAGGAGGTGGGATTCCTGGCGCCACCAATCAGTCTTGATCGTTCCCGGCCAGATCAGGAGATCATGCCGGTAGGAAACCCCATCAATAACCATATGCCCGAAATCATAACTGTCAATGTGCATGGTTCCTCCCTGCCTTCGCCTTAAAAATAAGCTAATCTTCCCGAGCAAAAAAGCGAGATCCTCGCCTTGGGTTCAGAGTGATATCCTGGCTGAGGGAATTATTCCCAATAATTTGTACCCCAACCCGGTAAATCTCAGGCTGATCCAAGTATAAGCGAAAGCCCCGGGTTTTTCGATTGCCTGGTTTTTTGTTATGAATAGGTTAACGATGATGAGGTCCGGGAGCAAGTCCCGGGGGGGGAGATCTCACCGGCGGCGCCCTTGCGCCAGACCGGGAAACGAGCTGGGAGCCTCATGAAAACGAGACGGCAAGAAAAATCCAGCGACGCCGGGCGGGTGCGCCTCGACCACGTGGCCATCGTGCTTTTCCGTCCCCAGATCCCTGAAAATATCGGGGCCGTGGCCCGGGCGGCCTGCAACATGGGAATCTCCCGCCTGCACCTGGTGGAGCCCCAGTCCCTGGACCAGGAGCGCCTGCGCGCCATGGCCACCCCATCGGCAGCCCACCTCCTTAAGAGCATGGTGATCCATGAGGATCTGGCCCAGGCCCTGGGACCGTTCCAGTATGTGGTGGGAACCACCGCCCGCCTGGGGGGCATCAGGAAGGAACTCCGGAGTCCCCGGGAGATGGCCGCCCGCCTCATCGACCTCTCCCGGCACAACGACATCGCCTTGCTCTTCGGACCGGAAAACTTCGGCCTCACCAACCGGGAATTGCCCCTGTGCCATGCCCTGGTGACCATTCCCACCGCCGAGTGCACTTCCCTCAACCTCGCCCAGGCGGTGATGGTCATGGCCTATGAGCTTAAGGTGGCCCGCACGGACCGGCCCCGCTTCCGGCCCCGGCTGGCCAGCACCCATGAGCTCGAAATCATGTATGCCATGCTCCAGGACACCTTGGTGAAGATCAACTACATCGACCAACAGAACCCGGAGCACTGGATGCTGAACGTGCGCCGCCTCTTCAACCGGCATGGCCTCCAGGCCCGGGAAACCCAGGTCATCAAGGGCATTTGCCGCCAGATTGACTGGTACGTGCGCACCCGCCTGGCAGCGGGGCAGGAGAGCGGCAGGGCAGGGGACCGGGAGGAAGACACGTGAGGAAGCCGCTCGGTGAGGTTTTCCTTCTGGGTGCCGACCGGCTCAGTTCCAGGCCAACTTTTCTAAAGGGGCTGCTCTTTCCTTTTCGTCCCAAGATATTATGTTATAATTAATAAATAAAATTACCTCTGACAACCACCTCATCGAGGGTCAGAGCTTTTTAGTCAATGGAAGTCTGCACCCCCATCGATTTCATTTTCTGAAAGATCATCCCATTGGTCAGGTGGAGGTGAAGAAAATTTCAGGAGGCAAAGGAACCGAATGGAAAAAATCCAGTCAGGGCAATTCGCCCAGGTGCATTACACCGGCAGGCTGACAGATGGTACCGTCTTCGATTCATCTGAGGGCCGGCAACCCCTGGAGTTCAAGCTCGGGAGCAGCCAGGTCATTCCCGGTTTTGAGCAGGCCGTGCAAGACATGGAAATCAACGAGGAAAAGAAGTTCTTCATCAACTCCCAGGACGCTTACGGCCCGGTGCGGGATGACTTGAAGAGGGAGTTCCCCAAGGATATGCTGGGCGGCCAGGAGGTCACGGAGGGCCAGGAATTGTGGTTCAAATCCCCCCAGGGTCCGGTACCCGGGAGGATTCTGACCATGGCCGCCGACACCTTCACGGTGGACTTTAACCATCCTCTGGCCGGCAAGGACTTGGAATTCTTCATAAAACTCGTGGGGATCAGCAACACTGCCACCCAGACCCAGGCATCCTGCTCCTGCTCCTCCCAAGCGCAGTCGTCCTGCGGCTGCTCCTCTTCGGAAGGTGGCGGCTGCGGCTGTTAAATTATAAAATAAAAACCCGAAACTGAGCCGGGTCTTAAAGGCCCGGCTTTTTTCTGGGGCCAGGAAGATCGATGGACGGATCCACAAGCCCATGGCAAGAACTCAAGTTTAGCAAAGCTGTCATTCTGAGCGAAGCGAAGAATCTCGAATTTTCAATGAGTTGAGATCATTCACTTTGTTCAGGATGATAAGAAGATGGTTTTGCCACGATTCTTTCTTGGCCCTCTTCAAAAGTGCGGCCAAGGGAGAACAGAATTTCAGTGCCATTCCTTGAGACTGATGGAGCCCTTGAAGATCTCCAGGAAATGGCTGCGGCGGGTGGTCCAGGTGCCGGCATTGGCGAAAATCTTGCCGTCCTCCAGGACATGCAGGCCATGCCGGTGACTGTGGCCAAAAATGACGATATCAAAGCCCCGTGACAAGATCTCCCGGGCGGCCCGGAGATGTTTCGGGCTCTGCTCCGCCGAAGCGGCATAGCCTCGAAATTTTTTGTTTTTAAAGCCAAAGGCCAGGCAGTCCATGAGCCACTCAATTTTAAAGTAGAGATAAAACAGTTCCGGGTAAATTTTGATGAATTTTCCAAAGAATCTGGCCATCTTGATATAAATCTTGGGGTAATTCCGGAAGAGGTAGTCATGGAGATGGCCGTGTTCTATGTGGATGCGTTTGTCTCCAGAAACGACTTCCAGGCTCGAGACCACCGGAAAGATGCCGGAGTCCTCCAAAAACGTTTTTAAGAAAACATCGTGGTTGCCCAGGACGTAATACATTTCGTTGGTGCCGCTGCGAAAGAAGTCCTTGATACTTTTAAAGGTTTCCAGAATATCCTTGGCAAATTTCGGGATAGAGAATTGCAACAGGTCCATGCCATCGCCGTTGACACAGAGGCTGGTGCCATTTTGGGCGAGATGGCCCAAAAAATTGGCCAGACTGTGGTTTTTTCGAAAAATGGGATTACCCATATGAAGATCAGAGATGACGCAGAGGTGGTCTTCCTGCACCTGGATGGCAGACGGCATAAGCGGTGTTCCCATCTTTCGACGATTTTAGAGGGTCCATGGCCCGCAGGCGAAAGCTTAGCCGCCCGGTTCATGAATTCTCCCCCCCAGAGAATGACTGCCCCATACTTTATCATGCTGACACCGGGGTGAACAGGCTTTTTTCACGGAGGCCACCCGTTGGCACAACCTGCTGGCCTCCGTATTGGGGATTGTAATATTTTAAGATATATTATGCGCAAAGCGTGCCAAAAAGTCCCATGCAGCAATTTTTTCGGCCTCCATTTTTTTCTTTACCGTCAATCTTTTTTTGTATATTATTCAATCAATTAGCCGTTGCCCGGGCCTGGCCCCCAGGGGACCCCGGTCGAATACCCAGGAGGAGAAGCGCTCTTATGAACAAATCCCAGCTCATCGAAGCCCTGGCCAAAGAGGAAAACCTCACTTTGAAAAAAGCGGAGATGGTGGTCAATGCCATCTTCGAGAATATGGCAGAGGCCTTGGTTAAGAACGAGCGCATTGAGATCAGGGGCTTCGGGAGCTTCAAAGTCAAGTTCTACAACGGCTACAAGGGGAGAAATCCCAAGACCGGGGACATCATTGAGGTAGGGGGAAAGAAGCTCCCCTTCTTCAAGGTGGGCAAAGAGCTGGGAGAACTCGTAGACAGCTGACAAAGCCTTACACCTGGTCGTGCTAGACGGGGAGCTAGCGGTGCCCTGTACCCGAAAACCGCTTATGCGGGGTTGAACTCCCTCGAGGAGGGTCGCAGCACAGTCAGGGACGGCAGCCAGATGGGCGGATTGGCTCCCACGCAACAGACGGTGGTGAACCCCGTCAGGTCCGGAAGGAAGCAGCGGTAAGCCGGGCCGGCTGTGTCGTGGCGGCTGCTAATCCTTCACCCCCTGGTTGACCTACCTGCCTGCAGCGGACCCGAAGGAGGGTGCACGGCCAGGTTATTCGTTGATAAGGAAAAATCTCAAGGAGTGAATCGATTTGGAAAAAGTTGTTCTCAAAGCTACCAAACGCAACGTCTTAGGCAAACAAGTGGGTGCTTTGCGCCGGGCCGGGAAACTTCCGGCGGTGCTTTACGGCCGTCATACCGAGTCCACCCCGATTTTCCTGGATGCTCATGAAACCACCCTGACACTGTCCCGCCTGACTTCCTCCAGCCTGGTGACCATCAGCCTGGACGGGAAGGAATACCCGACTTTGGTGCGGGACAAGCAGCGCCATCCCTTGAAAAACCAATTGCTGCATCTGGACTTCCAGGCCCTGTCGCTCACCGAGAAGACCCATGCCAGTGTGGGTATTGAACTGCGCGGGACCGCACCGGCGGTGAAAACCTATGGTGCCACCATTGTCCACGGCATGACCGAACTGGAAGTGGAGTGCCTCCCCCAGGATCTGCCGGAACGGATGGTGGTGGACATCTCCGGCCTGGCGGAACCCGGTGACAGTATTCACGTCCGTGATCTCAAGCTGCCGGACCAGGTGGAAATCCTCTCCGAACCGGAGGCAGTGATCGTGTCCGTGGCCGCGGCCAGGGTGGAAGAGGCCGCCGAGGTCGCTCCGGAGGAAGGTGCCGCCGAACCCGAGCTGGTCAAAGAAGGCAAGAAAGAAGAGAAGGCCTCCGCCGAATAGAGGCAGCATTCTTTCCCGACACCTTGAACGGCGGTGCCTCAGGCTCCCGCCGTTTTTTTGTTTAATTTTGCAACAGCCATCTTTTCCAGAAAACCCTCAGATTTTTCGTATTGACTGAGCGGCTATTTGTGCTATTATGTACGGGTATTCTGCACATAGGTCTGTTTTGCCTGTCAAATATAAAGGTTAAAATGCAAGCCCTTGGGGCTCCGGAGGGAAGCCAAAGCGGCAGACGTGTCTAAATTATTGTGAATTTTCTCACAGAGCACTAGTCTCCTGAAATGGGGTTTTTCATCAGCCTGCATATCACCTAAGGATTGGGGTTGAGGTTATGGAGAAAGGAAGACCACTACTGCGCTGGGCCGGATTCCTCTTGGTATTCGTGGCCATCTCCTTTATGTGCCTGGAGGCCCAGGGCGAAAAGGAGCCGGTGAAAGCGCCTGAGGCACCGCGGCCGGACCTCGTCATAATCGACACGATGGCCGCCCAGGGGAAGCTTGAGCTGCCGCCGGCGATGTTCTCCCACGACAAGCACACCGACGCCCTGGCCAAGGAGAAAAAAGGCTGTGAGACCTGCCACCTGGTGGAAAACGGCAAGCTCTCCCTGGCCTACATGCGCACCAAGGCCACAAATCCGGCGGCCCTCAAGGACATCTACCATGCCAACTGCATCGGCTGCCATCAAAAGGATGTGGCAGCGGGAAAAGAGTCAGGCCCGCTGGACGGTTTCTGCCGCGACTGCCACAATGCCAAGCCGCCACAGGCGTTAAGGCTCGATGCCGGGCTGGGCAAGGTGCTGCATTACCGGCACCTGGCATCAAAGGACATCCCCGCCTACAACGCCGAGAAGGATAACTGCGGCGTCTGCCACCACGAATATGACAAAGAGAAGAAAAAGACCTTTTATGCCAAGGGCAAGGAAACCAGCTGCAGTTACTGTCACCTGGAAAAAGAAAAGAAGGGCGTGATGAGTATCAAGCAGGCCGCGCACCAGCAGTGCGTGCTCTGCCATCTTGACCTGGCCAAGAAGGGTGTGAAGGAGCCAGTTCCTGTCCGCTGCGAGGATTGCCACGGTGCCAAAGGCCTGGCTCAGGTAGCCAAGCGGAATCAGGAGGTGGTGGCCAAGCTGCCGAACCAGGAGGTGCCACGGCTCATGCGGGGGCAGCCGGATGCGGTCCTTATCACCTATAAGGTGAAGAACGGGGAAGAGAAGGGTGCCAAACCCATAACCGAGACTCCCGTGCCCTTCGACCACAAGGCTCACGAGAAGTACAGCGACTCCTGCCAGGCCTGCCACCATGCCGGCATGGACGCCTGCGACAAGTGCCACACCCTGGGAGGTGCCAAGGAAGGCGACTTTGTGACCTTTGAGCAATCCATGCACCTCAAGTCCGGGAAATTCAGCTGCGTGGGCTGCCATGCGGCTAAGCAAACCCAACCGAAGTGTTCCGGCTGTCACCACGTCATCGTGGAGACTGGGCAACCCGAGAAAGCGGCCTGCAAACTGTGCCACCTACCGTCCCAGACGCCGGGCCAGCTGGCCGGGTTGAGCACCGAGGGGAAAAACGCCCTGGCGGAAGGCATGCTCAAGGCCCGCAATATGCATCCGGGTTCCTACCCCGCGAACGACATTCCGGAGAAGGCGACGATCAAGGAGCTCTCCGACAAGTATTTGCCGGTGGAGCTTAAACACCGGGAGCATGTCCTGGAGCTCATGAAGGGCATGAAGGACAGTCCGCTGGCCAATTATTTCCACAGCGATCCGGGGACCATGTGCCAGGGCTGCCACCACAACAGCCCACCCTCGAAAACGCCGCCCACCTGCATGAGCTGCCATCCCAAGCAGGTCGGCAAGGCCAGCTTCGACGCCAGAGAGGCCAATCGTCCGGGACTGTTGGCGGCCCAGCACGGTCAGTGCATGAGTTGCCATAAGTACATGGCGGAGAAGCCCGTGGCCACGGCCTGCACTGAGTGTCACAAGGAAAAGAAGTAACCGGCTTAGGGCTGTAAAAATAAGGAGTATTTACATGTTACGAAGAACGTTTCTGGGCCTGCTGGGAGCCGGAGGGATAAGCGCCGTTTTGGGCAAGGCGGCCCATGCTGCGGGGAACAAACATTTCGAGGGCTACCCCGGGAGCTTCGGGGTGCTCTTCGATGCCACCCGCTGTATCGGCTGCCGCCGGTGCGAAGCCGGGTGTAATAAGGTCAACAACCTGCCGCCCCCGCCTGAGCCTTTCGACGACCTGAGCGTGCTCAACACCAAGCGCCGGACCCATGCCTGGACGTATACCGTGGTCAACCGTTACGACAACATACCGGGAGCAAAGGGGCCGGTCTTCCGGAAAAACCAGTGCCAGCACTGCCTGGAGCCGGCCTGCGCCTCGGCCTGCTTTGTCAAGGCCTTCACCAAGACCCCGCAAGGGGGGGTCATCTGGGACGGCTCGGTGTGCGTGGGCTGCCGCTACTGCATGATCGCCTGCCCCTTCGACATTCCCACCTTCGAGTACGACCAGGTCCTGGCGCCCCGGATCATGAAGTGCACCCTGTGCAATCCCCAGATCACCTCGGGGCAGCTCACGGTGCCGGGCTGCGTGGGCGCCTGCCCGGTGGAGGCCCTGGTTTACGGGAAACGCAGCGACCTGATCAACATCGCCCGCTCCCGCATCAGTGCCTTTCCGAACCTCTACCTGAATCACATTTACGGCGAGCACGAGATGGGCGGCACCAACTGGCTCTATGTCTCCGGGGTGCCCTTCAGAAACATCGGCATGCGGGAAGACTTAGGCGTCACGCCCGCCCCCGAACTGACTTCCGGGGCGCTGGCAGCGGTGCCTCTGGTGGCCGGCCTCTGGCCCGTGCTGCTGTTGGGCATTTACGCGGTGAACAAACGCAAGGACCAGGTGGCGGACCAGGAAAAGCAGGAAGCGGTGGCAAGGGCAATAGCCAGGGCTCAGGCGGAGGCCAAGGACACCCTGGACAAGGCCCTGGCCAAAGCTGACGAAAACACCAAGAAGGCCATCGAGCGCGAAGTGAAAAAGGCTTTAGAAGAGGCCGCCAAGGCTCCAGCCGAGGAGGAGGGCGAGTAAATGTCCGCCGAAGTAACTACTGGCAAGAAAACGCTGATCACGCCGTTCAACGTCGTGGTCGGCATCATCCTTTTTCTCGGCCTCATCGTCACATACCTGCGCTTCACCAAGGGGCTGGCCGGGGTCACCAACCTGTCCGATAACAACCCCTGGGGCCTCTGGATTTCCTTTGACCTGCTGTGCGGAGTCGCCCTGGCAGCCGGCGGCTACACCACCTCCGCGGCCTGCTACGTCTTCGGCCTGAAGCGCTATCACACCGCAGTCCGGCCGGCGATCCTCACGGCCTTCCTGGGCTATTCCCTGGTGGTCTTAGCCCTGCATTACGACGTGGGCCGCCCCTGGCGCCTGCCGTATCCCTTCTTCGTTCAGTCCGGCCCCACTTCGGTACTCTTTGAAGTGGGCTTGTGCGTCTTTCTCTATCTCATCACCCTGTTTATCGAATGGGTGCCGGCAGCCCTGGAATGGCTCGGCATCAAGAAACCCCGGGATGTCATCATCAGAATGACCCTGGCCTTGACCATCTTCGGCGTTGTCCTCTCCACCATGCACCAGAGTTCCCTGGGGGCCCTCTATCTCATCGCGCCATCGAAGCTGCACCCCCTCTGGTATTCGGCTTATCTGCCGATCTTCTTTTTCGTCTCGAGTATCGCCGCCGGCCTCTCCATGGTCATCTTTGAAGGGACCCTGTCCCACCACTATCTCCATGATAAGATGGACGCTACCTATCGAAGCGAACATGACGGGGTGGTTTTGGGTTTTGCCAAGGCCGCGGCCGTGGTCCTGATGGGTTATTTCTGCATCAAGATCGTGGGGCTGGCCCTGGACAACAACTGGAGCTATCTGTTCACCGGTTACGGGGCCTGGTACCTGTTGGAAATTCTGGGGTTCGTGCTCCTGCCGGCTATCCTTTATGCCATCGGCGTCCGGGAGCGGAAACTTAACCTGATCAAGTGGACCTCGGTCCTCACCGTCCTGGGCATTGTGCTCAACCGCTTCAATGTGTCGCTGGTGGCCTTCAACTGGCAACTGGCCCCGGTCGACCGGTATTTCCCGAGCTGGATGGAGATCGCCCTCTCGCTTTTCATCGTCACGGTCGGGCTCCTGATTTTCCGCTTCATCTCCACTTACATGCCGATTTTTTACGAGGAGGAGAAGTTCAGGGAACACGCCTCTGTCGAACTTCATGAACACCCGGTAAAACCCCATCCCCAAACCTTCGGACACTGAGGAAGGATGCCATGGAACACACTTTCTATACGCTGCATGACTTTTTGGTCTTCACCAAGGGGTCGGCCTACTACCTTATGGGCGCGGTCATTTTGGTACTGCTTGGCTTCTGGCTGTTCATCACCGGCAGGGACGAAGAGAAGTTCATCAAATAGTGCAGCGGGCCGCGTGGCGGCCTCTCTAAGGAGTCGCTTATGTATCAATTCATCACCGGACCCCTACTGTGGCTCGCCTTCGGGATCTTCTTCGTCGGGCTGGGAGCCCGGATCGTCCTCTATATCCGCGGCCTCAACTGGCGACTGGACCGCGTGGCCTACCGGGCGCACATCGGCCAGGGGATCAGGGGCGCCCTGCAATCCATTCTCCACTGGCTCGTGCCTTTCTACTCCGAGGGTTGGCGCAGTAAGCCCCTGTACACCACGATCTTCTATATCTTCCATATCGGGCTCGTGGTCACGCCGCTGTTTTTGGCGGGGCATGTGTTGATCCTGAAAGAACGCTGGGGCATTACCTGGTGGCCCACCATCTCCATGGGTCTGGCGGACGTCCTGACCATCGCGGTCATTATCACCGTGGTCATGATCGCGGTCCGGCGTTTTGCCCTCCCCGAGGTGCGCATCCTCACCACCTTCTATGATTACTTCCTCCTCCTCATCACCGTGACGCCATTTGTCAGCGGCTTTCTGGCGGCGCAGCAGTTCGGGGACTATACCTTCTGGCTCTATACCCACATCCTCAGCAGCGAGGCCTTGCTCATCGCCATCCCTTTCACCAAACTCAGCCACATCGTCGGCTTCTTCCTCTCCCGGGGCCAGATCGGCATGGATTTCGGCATCAAGCGTGCCTGGAAGGCCAAGGGGGGCTTTGCCTGGTGAAAATGTGATGTTATATTATTATGTATAAACGCTGGCGCGCCGAGAGGCATTCCAGGCCTTACATAAGGGAGCAAGAACATGCCCGAAGGAATTCTCTGTAATAAATTACCTGTCACTTCAAAAGAAAAGCTCGATGCGCTGCTCGCCGACACCCGCGGCCGGCAATATTATGAGGAGATGGAGCAGATCGAGGTTGATGTGGAGAAGCTCCAAAATTCTCTCCAGGCGACCTTAAAGTCGCGTCTGCGCACCTGGCTGGAGATCTGTGCCCATTGCGGCTATTGCGCGGATACCTGCTTTTTTTACCTGGCCAATCGCAAAGACCCCACCCAGGTGCCGGCCTACAAGATCCAGTCCACCCTGGGGGAAATCGTCAAGAAGAACGGCAACGTCACCAACGAGCACATGCGCTACTGCATGGACGTGGCTTGGGCCAAGTGCACCTGTTGCAACCGTTGCGGTTCATTCTGCCCTTACGGCATCGACATGGGCGTCATGTTTGGCTATCTCCGGGGCCTCTGTTACTCCCAGGGTTTTGTGCCCTGGGAACTCAAGATCGGCTCAGGGATGCACCGGATCTATCGGGCCCAGATGGACGTGACCTCCGAGGACTGGGTGGAAACCTGCGAGTGGATGGCCGACGAGCAGCAGGATGAATGGCCGGGATTAGAGATTCCGGTGGATAAAGAGGATGCCGACATCCTCTACACCGTCAACGCCCGGGAGCCCAAGCATTATCCGGAAGACATCGCCGAGGCCGCCATCCTTTTTCATATCGCCGGCGAAAACTGGACGGTGGCGAGCAACGGCTGGGAGCAAACCTCTCTGGCCATGTTCGCCGGGGATTGGGAAGCCTGCCAGATGCAGGTCAAAAGTGTCTATGATGCCATCGAGCGCCTCAGGCCCAAGCGGGTCATGGGCACGGAATGCGGCCACGCCCACCGCGCCACGGTGATCGAAGGGCCCTACTGGGTGGGCCGGGAAGATGGCTTGCCGCCGGCTCCCTATCTGCACTACACCGAATGGGTGGCGGAAGCCCTGCGCACCGGCAAGATCAAGATCGACCCGGAAAAGCGTATCAAGGAACTGGTCACTCTCCAGGACTCCTGCAACTACGTGCGCAACTACGGCTTAAAAAATGTCACCCGGGAGATCATGAGCTATCTGGTGGAGCCCGGCTACTTCGTGGAAATGTCCCCCTGCAAGGAATACAACTTCTGCTGCGGTGGCGGTGGGGGCCTGAATGGCATCGGCCGCTACCGGGAGCAGCGCAACATGGGTTTGAAGGTCAAGCGGGATCAGATCCTGGCCACCGGCGCCAAACTGGTCATCGCCCCCTGTCACAACTGCTGGGATGCCATCCGGGACCTGGAAGAGGTGTATGAGCTGGGTTTCCGCTGGAGCTTCTTGAAGCCCCTGCTCATCAAGATGGCCATCGTGCCCGACCACCTCAAGCCCCAGGAAGAGGAAGAATAGTCGCACTTCTGGGCCTTGTCCAATATTTTAGGGAGATATGCTCCACGCTTGAGAGTTTATCTCCTTAATATTTAAAGCAAAACTAAGGTTTCTCTCAAGGTGTCATGCTGGGCGCTCCGTTATGATGAAAAGTTCACAACAAAGCAAGGAAATGTAGAACCGCCGCCCCCGGCGGTCCCAGCGCCGGCGAGGGCGCCGGCGCTACATTTCAGATAAAACGCAACGCTCATTATAAAACCTCTTTCAGCAAGTTTCTGCATCTCTCTTGGCGGACCAATCCGTGAGCATGAAAACCATCTTCGGCTTTTTTATCCGCCTCTTCGCGGCTTTTTTGGTGAGCAAGGTCGTCCTGAGGGTGATGGGGGCGGAGGCGCCGGCCACTCTCCTGGGGTTGGCCCTGTTCCTGGTGCTCGGCACGTACTTCCTTAAGCGCTGGGGGGAGAAGATCGGCTGGATGGTGGCACGCCTGCTGATCAGTATGAATCAACTGCCCAGCCGGAGACCACCCCAGAACCATCCCGGAGAGTGATTTTCGTATCCATTTGAACCGGAGATGCCCGAGACAGAAAAATCGAGGCCCCTTAAGGGCCCGATTTTTTTATTGTGGCTTCGAAGGAAGATTTAAGAGGTGAGAGGGCTTATACGAGTTGAGATGACAAGGCTGTTTTCTGTAGCCGCAGGCTATAGTCTGCGGCCAGCACAGGCTGGAAAGCCTGTGCCAACTTCTGAACGCAACTAGGTACGAGCCCCGTCTTCCCTTATGCCTCAAGCAGTGCACCCTCAAACGAGCTTGCAGACTCCCGCCCGGCACTTCTTCCCGTTAATGTGTTCCTCGAATTCCTGGCGGAAATTTTTGAAGGCGCTCAGCATGGGAGCCGGCGCGGTCTGCCCCAGGGGGCAGAAGGAGGCGTCCATCATGGTGGCGGCCAGGCGCTCCATGAACTCCAGGTCCGCTAGGGTGCCCTGACCCTGGCAGATGCGGGTTATGGTCCTGAGGATCTGGGGCGTCCCCTCCCGGCAGGGAGTGCACTGGCCGCAAGACTCGTGGGCGAAAAAGACGGCCACGGAGCGGATGAAATCCACCGCGCAGACACTTTCATCCATGACCAGCATGGTCCCCGAGCCCAGCGCCCCGCCGACCTTGGACATGGAGCCGTAATCGATGGGCGTGTCCAGAGCTTCGGAGGTGACGATGCCCGCGGAAGCTCCCCCGGTCTGGCACATCTTGAATTTGGCCCCGTCTCTTAAGCCGCCCCCGTAGGTGTCGATGAGTCCCCTCAAAGTAATCCCCGCCGGGACCTCGGCGATTTGCGGGGTCTTGACGTGCCCGATAATCTGGTAAATTTTCGTGCCGGTGGTGTCTGCGGTGCCCAGGGTCTTGTACCAGGCCCCGCCCTTGTTGATGATGGCCGGGACCGAGGCCAGGGTCTCCACGTTGTTGACGATGGTGGGGCTCTGCCAGAGGCCGGCCACGCCGGGGAAAGGCGGCTTCATGCGGGGGTAGCCCCGTTTCCCTTCGATGGATTCGATGAGCGCGGTTTCCTCGCCGCAGATATAGCAGCCAAATCCGGAGCGGACCTCGATGTCAAAGGAAAAGTCAGTGCCGAAGAGCTTGTCCCCGAGATAACCCTGGGCCCTGGCCTGGTCGATGGCGGTTTGCAGGCGGTGCTTGGAGAGGTAATACTCGCCCCGCACATAGATGAAACCCTTGCTGGCCCCCACGGCAAAGCCGGCGATGGCCATGCCCTCCAGGACCTTTTGGGGGTCGCCTTCCATGATGTAGCGGTCCTTGATGGTCCCCGGCTCCCCTTCGTCGGCGTTGCAGATGACGTATTTCGGGGTGACGGCCAGGGGCCGGGTGAAGGACCATTTCAGGCCGGCGGGGAAACCGGCGCCGCCCCGGCCGCGGATTCCCGCGGTTTTGACTTCCTCCACCACCTGTTCCGGGGTCATGGTGGTCACCGCTTTCTTAAGCGCGGTGTAGCCCCCTTTGGCCACATAATCATCCAGCTTCTCGGGATTGATGACCCCCACATTGTCGAGCAGGATCATTTCATCGGGGCTTTGCTTATATTTTCGGAAGTCATTGGTGCTATACGGCAGTTCCCGGTAATCCGCCGCCTTGCCGGCCCTATAGTCGCCCAGGACCTGCTTGATTTTGCCGGGGGTGAGGTTCCCCACCACCACGCCGTTGATCTGCATGGCCGGGGCCACTTCGCAGATTCCCAGGCAGGCCGATTTCTCCAGGGTAAAAAGCCCGTCCGGGGTGGTCTCCCCCGCCTTGACGCCCAGTTCGCTCTCCAGGGCCTGGAGCATGTTGCCCGCGCCGCTGACATGGCAGGGAGGGGATTCACACATCCGGACGACGTATTTCCCCTTGGGCTTCCAGGTGTACATGGAGTAGAAACTCATCACCCCAAAGACCTCGCTCCCCTGGATATTGAGACCCGCGGCGATGCGCTCCTGCACCGCCGGCGGGAGAAACCCCACCTCCTCCTGCACTTTCTGCAAAACCGGCATGAGCGCCCCGGGCTGATCCTGGTGCTGCTTGATGATGGCGTCAATCTTCTGCCAATCTTCCGGACTTATGTTGGCTGCCGTCTGGCAGGAGCATCCGCTATGATGAGTCATGGTTAAGCCTCCCTGAAGAGCCTGGGTGTGTTTATGCTTTTTCCACCTGCACGGCGCAGACCTTGTATTCTGGAATCTTGGACACCGGATCAAGCGCGGCATTGGTCAGTTTGTTGGCCGAGGCTTCGGCAAAATGGAAGGGCAGGAAAACGGTGCCTTTGATGGCGCGGTCCGAGATCTGGGCTTTCGCGGTGATCTCGCCGCGCCTGGACCTGACCCGCACCTGGTCGCCTTCGGCGATGCCATAGCTGGCCGCATCCGCCGCCGCCATCTCCACCCGGCATTCCGGCGACTTCTCCGTCAGGCCGGGGGCCCGCCGGCTCATGGTGCCGGAATGGTACTGGTACAGGACCCGCCCGGTGGTGAGGTACAGGGGGAATTCCTGGTCGGGCATTTCCGCCGGGTCCTTGTGGTCGATGGCGAAGAACATCCCCAGGCCCCGGGCGAACCGGTCCTTGTGGAGATAGACGGTGCCGGGGTGCTCGACGTTGGGGCAGGGCCACTGCAGCCCCCCGGCCTCGAGGCGCTGATAGGTGATGCCGGCATAAGACGGGGTGACCTGGCGAATCTCCTCAAAAATTTCTTCGGGGTTCTGGTAGTCCATGGGATAGCCCATAAGACCGGAGATCTCGCAGATGATCTGCCAGTCTGGCCGGGATTGGCCCACTGGCAGAACTGCCTGGCGCACCCGGGCCACCCGCCGCTCGGTGTTGGCGAAGGTGCCGTCCTTTTCGGCAAAGGAGGCCGCGGGCAGGACCACATCCGCCAGTTTGCCGGTCTCGGTCAGGAAGATGTCCTGGACCGCCAGGAATTCCAGTTTCTGCATTTCCTTGATGGCATGGTTGGAGTCGGGGTCGGTCAAGGCCGGGTTCTCCCCGATGATGTACAGGGCCTTGATGTCACCCGTGGAGATGGCCGGCAGCATGTCGGTCATGGTTTTTCCCACCCAATCGGGGAGGGCGGAGACCCCCCAGGCCTCTGCCATCTTCTGGCGGGCGGCCGCGTCAGTGACGGGCTGGTAGCCGGAGAAGACGTTGGGCAAACCGCCCATGTCGCAGGCGCCCTGCACGTTGTTCTGGCCCCTAAGGGGGTTGACGCCGCCGCCGTAAATGCCGACGTTGCCGCAGAGCATGGCCAGGTTGGCCAGGGACTTGACGTTGTCGGTGCCCACGGTGTGCTGGGTGATCCCCATGCAATAGACGATGGAGCCGGCTTTGGCCCTGGCAAACATGCGGGCCGCGGCCACCAGATCCTCGGCCGGGACGCCGCTGATTTTCTCGACGTACTCCGGCGTATATTTGGCCACTGTTTCCTTAAGGGCTTCGAAGTTTTCGGTGCGCTCGGCCACGTAGGCCTTGTCGTAGAGGTCCTCGGCGATGATGACCTGCATCAGGCCGTTGATCAAAGGAATGTCGGTGCCCGGTATTTGTCTCAGCCAAAGCTTGGCATAGCGCACCAGACCATGGCGCCGGGGATCTATGACAATAAGGTCATTGTTTTTAAAACGGGCCGCCCTTTTAATGCGGGCCGCAATGACGGGATGATTTTCGTTGGTGTTGGAGCCGATTACCAGGATGCAATCGGCGTCTTCCAGTTCGGCGATGGAATTGGTCATCGCCCCGGAACCGAAACTCGCGGCCAGACCGGCCACCGTGGAGCTGTGTCAGAGACGGGCGCAGTGATCCACGTGGTTGGTGCCGATCACCGCCCGCATCAGCTTCTGCATGAGATAATTTTCTTCGTTAGTGGTGCGGGCTGAGCACCAGCCGCCGATCTTCTCGGGGCCATGTTTTTCCTTAATGTCCTTGAGCTTGGTGGCCACGAGGTTCAGGGCCTCGTCCCAGCTGGCCTCCTGCAGCTCGCCATTCTTGCGGATGAGCGGGGTCTTGAGGCGATCCGGGTGCTGCACGAACCCCATGCCGAAGCGGCCCTTGACGCACAGCCGGCCCTCGTTGGGCAGGGCATGGGCCCCGGTGGCTTTGACGATGTGGCCGCCCTTGACGTGGAGATCGATCTGGCAACCCACCCCACAGTAGGGGCAGGTGGTGCGGACGGTGTGGCGCTCCCAGGCGCGGCCCTGGTGCATGGCGTTTTTGTCCAATAAAGCCCCCACGGGGCAGGCCTGCACGCATTCGCCGCAGAAAACGCAGTCCGAGTCTATGTAGGGATAGTCCGCCTTGGCTACAATCTTGTTGTGGGACCCCCGGTAGCCGATGCTGATGGCCTGGTTCACCTGGCGCTCATTGCAGGCCCGGACACAGCGGCCGCACATGATGCACTTGGAGAAATCCCGGACGATCATGCTGTTGTTGTCTTCAAAATAGTAGGGGGTGTCAGGGGGATTGGCAAAGCTGGGCGTGGGCACCCCGAAGCGGTAGGCCAGGGCCTGGAGTTCGCACTCGCCGTTGGCCTCGCAGATGAGGCAGTTGTGGTTGCCGGAGCCCAGGATCAACTCCAGGACTGTCTGGCGGGCGGCGTCCACCCGAGGGGATTCGGTTTTGACGACCATGCCGGCGGCGGCCACCGTGGCGCAGGCCGGAAGCAGGGTCCTGGCGCCTTCCACCTCCACCATGCACATCCGGCAGGACCCCGTGGCCGTGGTATCTTTCAGGAAGCACAGGGTGGGAATGGTATAGACCCCATGTCCCCGGGCCACCTCTAAAATGGTCTGACCGGGCTCAAACTCCACCGTCTTCCCATTAAGGTTGAGGGTTGCCTTGCTCATCCCTTGGTCACCTCCATCGTGAAATGGGGAAAAAAATATGCTCTCAGGCTGAAGAGGCTCTCTTGGTGTGCGAAATCATCAACGCCGCGGTGGCCACGACTCATGCCGGCAGATACTCTTTGGCCAGGTAGGCCCGCGTCAACCGGAGCAGGATTTCCTGGCAAAACGAACCTGGCGGCCGCCTTACCCTCTATTTTTCGGGACTAGGACATGGACCTACAGCATGTTCAATTTAGCACAAATTAACTAGTCAAGAAAGGAAAATCTTGAGGCGCACTGGGTGGATGACTGCCGGTCAGGCAGCTCTCGCGGGCCTGCCAGAAAAAGGCGGGGGAGGGCAGGGGGCTTGGACCCCTTCATGGCAAAAAGGTCTTCTGCGGCTGTACTATTGGGTCCCTGAAACACCTTTCATAATGCCGGGACCTTCAAACTCCCCTCCCCTGGGGGGAGGGGTAATAAAGCAATAAAGTGAGATAGTTATTACACCCCCACCCCAGCCCTCCTCCATCACAGGGGAGGGAGTATCAGGACTTAAGCCATGGTAAGTCATACCTGGGGGCCGACTAGGTTGGCGAATGAAGGTCCGCAGCCGGACTGGGTTCTCTCAACAGCAGTTCGTTTACCCCTTCCCCGATCACCAGCGCCGCAGCCGGAGCCAGGTGCAGGAGCAGCCGGTCCAGGGTCCCCCTGAGGTAGAGGTGGAACTCAGAGGGAGAGGTGGGGGCTACGGCATAGGCCAGGAGGATAGCCAGGAAGTTCCCGGCTAGAAAGAGGGCCAGAAACAGGATGGGAGTGGTGAAAATTTTCTTCCCGCAGTACACCAGGGCCAGAGCAGTTGTGGGCCAGAGAATGCCAAAGAGCGTGGGGTTGATGAGAGCAATCAAGAGGGCGGGGAGGGCCTGGAGCAGCTGCGTCAGGTAAAAACCCAGGATATGGTCGGAGCCGGTTTCAATGCCGTGGGACGTGGCAAAGAGCCGCCAGGGCAGGTAACCGAGGAGCAAGCCGCCGACGGGCCAGGCCAGAAGGGCCAGGCGGCGGGCCAGACGGGGCGGCCTGAGCCACAGAAGGGTGAGGGCGGCAGCCAGGAGGATGGTCCCGGCCATGGGGCTGCCCTCGAACTTGCTCCAGGGGAGTCCCGCAAAGAACAGGGCCGCCAGGGGCAAAACCCCGGGCGGGGCGGCCTCGGTAAGCCAGAGATAGACGAGACCCACGGCCCCCAGGGCGAAGTAGGTGAGGGCCAGGTCGGCGTAGACGATGTGTAGATGGGTGGTGAAGGTGATGCCGTTTAAGGCAAAAAAAGTGGTGAGGCCCAGGGCCAGGGTGCGCCCCAGACCCAGGCGGCGAAGCATCCCGAAGAGCAGCATCAGGAAAGCGCCGCCCCAGAGGGGAAAGACAATTTTCACCAGAAGATCGTTGATCTCACCCATCCAGAGAGAGAGATAGGTAACCAGCAAGGGCACCAGGTTGGGGTAGTAGTTGTGGGCCTCAAAGCCGCTCAGGTCAACGGCCCCCCTCAAGAAAAAGACCCTGGCCTTGAAGCCCCACATGGCGATGGCGTCCCAGGCCCAGACGGGATACATCAGGGCCCGGGGGACGACAAAGAGGAACAGGGCCACCAGCAAGCCGATGAACACCAAGTCCCAAAGGCCATAGGGGGCCGGCGTGATCGGGAGCGGCATGGGTGTTGCCTCCGGGTGGCCGCGCCTCCCTAATTTTATGACCAGCAACAGCCCCCCAGCCAGGGCCAGAAGCGGCACCATGATCAGGGGCAGGGAGAAATAAAGCCTCAGGCTGCTCAAGGCCAGCATCCACAGGGTGACCACCAGGGCGCCCAGCCCGAAGCCGGCCCCGACCCGTTCCAGGCGGGTGAAGCCCGGGGCCAGCCAGGTGGCCAAGACATAACCCACGGCCAGCATTCCTGTCAGGCCCAAGGTCAGGCGCATCAGGAGGAGTGTGGCCTCAATCATAGAAGCCGCCCTGGATGAGCCTGGGGTGCACCCGGTAAACCAGGCCGGGGCCGGGGATGTTGAAGCGTTTGGCTGCCCCCAGATTCAAGGCGGCCTGTAGCCCTGGGCCGGGGGGCGGCTTGGCGTCCCGCACCAAGAGATAAGACGCCTGCTCCTGCTTCAGGGTGTAGAACAGCAGGCTGGGCGGAGAGTCGGGCAGGAGCAGGAGGTGCCGCCGGGGAAAGAGATGGTAGCGGGCCTCCACTTCCTTGCCGGCCTCGTAGTTGTCCAGGAAAACATAGGTGGCCTGAGGGGGGATGGCCCATTTCAGGGTGGTGACCCAACGGTAGAAAGGGTCTTCCTCCCGCACCGCGGTCCCCCAGGAATGGTGCCAACCCCTATGGGCCAGGTCCTGGAAATCTCCCCGAAGCTGCCAGGTGAGCCAGCCTAGTTGGAGCGCGAAAAGGACCAGGATCAGGGGGAGCAGCCAGCGGGCTTCCGGGCGTTTCGGGGGATTTAAGGTCATCGGGGTATTCAGGAGCGGGGCCTTATCCAGACTGCCTTCAGAGAATCAAGATTAAATTTCGGTGTATCGATTATCCCGACCCAGGCTGCTGCACCTGGGTATGCATATCCGGCCGACTCCCGAAGATAACCAATCTCCCCTGCCCCCCTTTAAAAAAGGGGGGGTTCAATAAATCGGCAACCTCAGGTCCCCCTTTTCTAAAGGGGGATTTAGGGGGATTTGTCTGGGCGGTATTATGGGTGCGCATATACCTTGTTTGATCGCAACCCGGTGTTAATCAAAGAATCGGAAGCGCACGATGTGGAAGATGGCGGCAATGCCGTCCCGCCAGGTGATTTTCTTGCCGTGGGCGTAATCCCGGCCGTAATAGCCGATGGGCACTTCGTAGACCCGGCAGCCTTTTCTGGCCATCTTGGCGGTGAGCTCCGGCTCCACCCCGAAGCGGCAGCTTTTGATCACCATATCTTTCAGGACCTCGGACTTGAAAACCTTGTAGCCCACTTCCATGTCCGAGAGATTGAGATTGGTGAACATATTCGACAGAAAGGTCACGCAGCGGTTGCCCATGTAATGCCAAAAGTACAGCACCCGGTGGGGTTGGGAGCCGATGAGGCGGCTGCCGAAAACCACGTCCGCCAGGTCCCTCTGAATGGGGTCCAGCAGGGCCGGATAATCTACGGGGTCGTACTCCAGATCGGCGTCCTGGATGATGACCACGTCGCCGGTGACCTGGCCAAAGGCGGTGCGCAGGGCCGCACCTTTGCCCTGGTTGTGCTCATGATAGAAAACTCTCAGGTTGTCGTATTGCTGGGCTAAGCGCTCCAGGATGCCCCGGGAACTGTCCTTCGAGGCGTCGTCCACCGCGATGATTTCTTTGGTATAGGGGGTAGCCTGGACCCGGCGGAAGATTTCCTCCAGGGTGCTTTCTTCGTTGTAAACAGGGATAACGATGCTCAATTTCATGCCGCCCGACTCCTCACTTGGCGAAGTATTGAACAATATATCACTTTTAGATAGCAAGTTCAGGAAGAAGTTAGGAGACCTCTGCGAAAATATTTCATCAACCCCAAAGGGGACCAGGGGCGCCTCAATCCCCTGAGCCCGGCCGTGCGGTTGTGCGGGTAGGATAAAATTGCAGATGGGGGCCAGGATGAGAGCTTCCGGCCCCCTGTTCTTTTATCTGTTCTGAGAAAGATTTAACTACAATCTATTGCAAAACCTCCTCGAAGCCTTCCTCAATCGAACAAAGGCTGAGAAATGAATTCCTTAAGTCCCCCTTTGAAAAAGGGGGATTTCAGGAGGTTATATAAATCCCCCTGCCCCCTTTTTCAAAGGGGGGTGATTAATTCCCATCTCAAGTCCCCATAGGTAATTAAGAAGTCGGTCTTGCAATGACTTCTAATTATGCCCGATGCCTTTACTTCACGAAAAATTCCAGGTTC
>Ga0207862_1000090_pt1 | contig 23270 bp, 20 predicted proteins | sample LuqExpMetageno81_FD_187838 | JGI IMG/M metagenome (GOLD analysis project Ga0207862, IMG submission 187838) | Tropical forest soil microbial communities from Luquillo Experimental Forest, Puerto Rico - Sample 81 (SPAdes) | ecosystem: Environmental > Terrestrial > Soil > Tropical forest ... | reverse complement strand
TTCCGAAGACATACTTTACACCCTTGGGCCAAAAGGGTTGTCTAGTGGTTGCAGAGTCTTCTCCTCCAGATCGATGTAGCCGAGATCATAGTCCATAAAGCTGACCAGCCAGATGTCGTCTTGCACTTCCTTGATGCCGACCGCTTGCCCGGCAAAGACCTGGCTGAAGTTAATCTTTTTGCGGCCGAGGCAGATGCGGCCGCAATGCGTGACGACAATGGTTCTGTCGTGGAAGGGGTAGTCGATGTCCGGCAATCCCTGGTACGGACGAGGCGAAGCTTGATAGACATCCGCCGGACACTTCATGCCCAGAGCTTCGTGAGGTCGTTCGTTGTTGAAGACATCGATGAATTTGTCGAAGCGCGCTCGGAGGAAATTCGCGGCCGCTGGTTTGGTAGCTTCTTTTTTCAAAGTGAGATGCATGCGCTCGTGACGGCCGTTTTGCTGAGGGTGGCCAGGCTTGATGCGCTCGATGCCAATGCCTAGGCGTAGCCACCACACGGCGAGCTTGCTTAGGTTGAATAAAGCGTGCGCGGAAGCGAACGGCACGCCATTATCGCTGCGAATGTTGGCGGGCAGGCCGCGCTCGCGAAAAAGCCTTTCAAACACAGCAAAAGCGTAGTTTTCTTTGGTGGAGGAAAGAGCTTCACAGCCAAGAAGAAAACGGCTGGCATGGTCGGTGACCGTCAGCGGATAACAATACTGACGATTTCCGAGCAAGAACTCTCCTTTGTAGTCGGTGCACCAAAGCTCGTTGGGGCGCTGACCTAACGAGAGAGGAGTTCCTTGGGCGCGCCGTCGTACACGACCGCGGCGCTCGACAAAACCGTGGCGATCGAGCAGCGCATGAATGGTGCTCTTGGCCGGAATTTTGATCCCCGAGAATCGGCGGATCAGGCGCTCGCGAATCTTTCGTGCACCCCAGGTGCTGTGCTCGCGCTTGACGTTCAGGATGTAATTCTCGACTTGGAAAGGCAGCTTGTGCGCATAGTGATGGGGGCGCCGGCTTCTGTCCGTCAGCCCTTGTACTCCGCACTCCTTGTAGCGATCGAAGATTTTGTAGCCCGTCTTGCGGGAGATCCCAAACTCCCTGCACAGATCCGCCATTTGCTCGCCGGCTAGCCGGCGAGCAACGAACTGTAGCCTCTCATCCATGACCGAACACTCCTTCCAGGGCATCCACTCCCTCCTCAAAAAAGGAGGAAGTGTAACCCATGTGTCCGGTACGAAATGTCACCTATGTGTCAGGCCGCTCAGCAAGGTAGACCTGGAGTTAGAGACGACATCCGTTTTTCCGCAGGAGACAGTCTTTATCCCGGTTTATCCCATTTCATAGAATTGTCTGTCCAAGCGTCGCGGCCGTTAGGCTCGATCTCTTTACAAATAAAGCGGCGGTCCACAAAACCGTTGGATTCGACAATCTCGCGGGCATCCGAGATCCCTCCCTCCTAGAAGAATTTGCCCGATACAAAGGGGCGATTCACTTCTACAGAGAGCCGACCTGCGGCAAAGTAATTAGGCTGATGCCCGGAGACCCATGCTGCATCTGGTGGCCCTCCAGCTGGTGGAAGTTCTCTCTGCTTCGCCTTAGACTAGTAAGCACCAGGTCGGAAATTAGGGCCATGATATCGGCTTTTGCTCCAACCGTAACGTCCGACCTTCCTTCTAGATGGCAGAAGAGAGAGCGCCTTCTGCCCGTCATCGTCCATGTTCCCCACAAAACTAGTACCAGAATTTCGCCCGCAGAATCTAATGAGCCCAGGAAGAGATAATCATGGAGAGAGGAATAGGAATACAATCTACCGCACAAGTGCCGCCTCAGCCCGAGGAGACGCGAAATCACTCGAAGCTGTTTTCCACCGAGTCCGTACTTAACCTTGAGAAGTTGATTTTTGCGGGCTCTCCCCTGTCTGAAGTGCTAACCAACATTGCTCAGTTGGTTGAAGCGCAGGCCAAAGGGATGTTTTGCACGATCTGGCTTCCCGACCAGCATGGTAAAGAGCTTTATTGTGCTGCCGCGCCCAGCCTTCCTGGATTCAGCACTCAAGTCGGGACTATGGTCGTTGGTCCCGAAGGTGGATCTTGCGGCACAGCGGTTTACCGGAGGGAGCCGGTATACGTCAGCGATATCCTCGTCGACCCGATCTGGGAGAATTATCGCGACCGCATGTTGCCTTATGGAATTCGCTCTGTTTGGTCGCGGCCGTTGTTCACGAGTGACGGGAAGGCCCTTGGGACGTTTTCCATCAATTATCGCGAGGCGCGCAGCCCAGACACCTCAGACTTACAGCTGATCGAGGATGCCAGCCACATCACCGGGATTGCGATTGAACGCCACATGAAGGAGCAAGCGCTGCAGCGCGAAAGTGATCGGCTGCGATTGCTTCTGGACATCACGAGCAGTGTCACATCGAGGTTGGACCTCCGGCAAGTGGTTGAGGCACTCTCGACGCGTCTATTCAGTGTAATGCAATGTGACGTGTCCGCCTTGCTGCTGCCGGACTCCGAGGGCGGTGCGTTACACGTCACTATGCTGCACAATCCCGGCGCAAGAGGACCCTTCCGCGAGGGATCTTTGGTAGCCATGAATAGTTCGATTTCAGGTCAGGTTCTGCGCAAGGCTAAGAGCATCCGGATCGATAGCTATGAGGAGGTCCGCGAGGATCCTGAGATTTATGGAAATCCTGACGGCCAGTCGCTGTATCAGTGCGTGCTCGACGAAGGCCTGAGGACGGGGTGCTATCTTCCGCTCATAGGCCGCAATCGTGTAGTTGGCGTTTTGATGCTCTCTCGGCGTTCGGACAACCGTTTTGAGAACGACGACGTGACGTTGTTGGAGCAGGTTGCCGGCCAAGTAGCGATTGCAGTTGAGAACACGTTGGAGTACGAAAAGGCGACGAAGGATCGAGATCAAGAGACGAAACAGAGACTTTATCTCGAAGAGGAAATTCGCGCTGAGTTTGGCGAAATCGTGGGAGAAAGCCCCGCGTTAAAAACTGCTTTGAGCTTGGTGTCTGTAGTGGCGCCTACGGATTCCAGCGTCTTGGTCCAGGGAGAGACCGGGACCGGCAAGGAGCTCGTTGCGCGTGCAATACACAAGCTGAGCAGTCGCAGCGAAAAAGCATTCGTGAAATTGAATTGCGCTGCGATCCCTCTTGGACTCCTTGAGAGTGAACTGTTCGGCCACGAAAAAGGAGCATTTACGGGCGCTATTACACAAAAGACGGGGCGGTTCGAGCTCGCCGACAAAGGCACCTTGTTTCTCGACGAGGTGGGCGACATTCCTCTGGAACTTCAAGCGAAATTGCTGCGCGTGTTGCAGGAACAGGAGTTCGAGAGACTCGGTAGCAACCGTACGCATAAGGTCGACGTGCGCCTAATCGCGGCGACGCACAGAGACTTGCCGGCGATGACAAAACAGGGGACCTTTCGGGAAGATCTTTATTATCGTCTCAAAGTCTTTCCGATTCAGGTCCCGACGCTCCGACAACGCACAGAAGACATTCCCAAATTGGTACGGCATTTCACTGCGCTCTACGCGCAACGGATGAACAAACGAATAGACGTAATTTCTCCGGAGACGATGAATGCGTTGGTGCGATACTCTTGGCCAGGAAACATCCGCGAATTGCAGAACTTTATTGAGCGCGCCGTAATTCTTTCGCCGCAATCGATACTCCACGCTCCAGTTTCCGAACTGGAGCCCTTCCCAGCTCACAATGGATCAAGCGCTCCTATCAACGGTCTCGCAGAGGTCGAGAGGCAGCATATCCTTCGTGCGCTTGAAGCGAGCAATTGGGTAATCGGCGGACAGAGTGGCGCAGCCGCCCGCTTGGGGATGAAACGAACGTCATTAACATACAGGATGAAGAAGCTTCGCATTTGCCGGCCTGATTTAGCGCCACCGAAGCGAACCGCAAGTGCCGCGGCTGGGAACGACTAAGTTTGCAACGCACGATAGCAACCGAGTAGTGGCAGCTATGGATGGAGACAGAAACTCGTCAGTGGCGGACATCCGTCATCGTCGGTAAAGCTCCGTTGCGGTCCTTTCCCGGCATCCTCAGCCCCTAGAACGATTTGGCCCTTCGTTCCGTTTTGTCTCTCTGGCACATCGCGTGCCTCCTAAATGTGCGACGAAAGAAACCAGCGCCCGCACTCGTTCCGCAACCTGTGTTCGAGCGAGCTGTTGAAAAGGGCGAGCATTTGAATCACGAACGACCAACTATTTCCGCGCAACACCGGCGAGTTTTGGTTCTGAGGGCACAGAGGGGAGATACGGAAGCTCTCAACGTTCTGCTCGAATCTTGCCGGACGAGACTCTATTTCCTTGCACTGCGAATTCTCCGCAGACCGCAGGACGCCGAAGATGCTGTCCAAGAAGCAATGCTTGCAGCGTTTACGCATTTGCAGCGGTTTCAGGGACGTGCCGATTTCCTGACCTGGGCTAGCCAAATCCTCATTAACGCCGCTCTGCAGCACATTCGCAAAAGCCGGAACAGGCCGACCGTTGCGCTGGACCAAATCCACGGCGAATTCGATGCCGCGTCATACTCCGAATATCTAAGAGACCCACAGCCAAGTCCGGAAGAGCAGCTCCAAAGACGGGAACACTGGCAAATTTTCGAGAAGGCCCTATACAAACTGCCGCTCGAAAGTCGGCGCTTGGTCGAGCTCTGTAAGTTTTCCGACTATTCCATGAAGGAGGTTTCAACATCTCTAGGACTTCCGGTCAGCACGCCGAAAGTGCGCTTGCATCGCGGGAAACGGGCTCTGATCGTCCGCATTAAGAGGGAGACGAAAGTTCCGCCTAAAGCGGGAGTCCGCAAGGGCAGTCTACAACGCGGTCTACCCAAAGAGAGTCTGTACGCGGCGTGAATGATCGCAGAAGTTATGCCGCTGAGCAGAACCGCGATCTGAATGCCATCACGAGCCTGTTTCTTCATTGGCCAGAATTCGCGATGGAATTCGCCGAGATGGTAGCGTATCTACTGCTCACCTGCACATTGGCGACTTTGTTCCAGCACCCTGCCTCGCCAATTCATCATCTGCTCCCCAGTAGCACCGTTCGCCGCACCGACTCTCGGCATGTTGGTCGCTGCGGAATTTTTCCTATGGGCACGTGACGGCGTCAGCCCGTACTGCGCCAAACTCCATCACGCCAATGACAAGCGTTGTATTTTTCTGCCATGGCACGCCGCAGAAAAGGCCGGTCCGGTGAGTTTCACAACAAAAAGAGCACTGATCATCGACGGTAGATCCGACGGAGGCCGGTCAGTGGCGGACATCCGTCAGCCGTTTGTCACGCCGCACGCCACACTTATCACAGCCCTTTCTTACGAAGTTGAATCGCCAGAAGGGTTTCCTGGAGGTCGGCTCTCTTCGCGTGAGCTTTGACTCTTTGGCATCCCGCCTGCCCTAAAGCACTGTGCAGTAAGGAGACACCATATGAGTGATGCCCCGTCACGAACCGCTACAAACCGAGCAACTCCGAAACAAAGCACTTCACGACTCGGTGTACCTCGAACATGTATCCATAGAGTTGAGGCCGACGGAGTGCAGCTGTTCTATCGTGTGGCGGGCGAAGCAAACGCGCCTGCAGTTCTGTTGCTGCATGGATTCCCAACCTCATCGTTTATGTTTCGGGAGCTCATTCCGCGACTGGCAAGCGACTACCACGTGATCGCGCCAGACCTTCCTGGCTTTGGATTCACGGAAGTCCCCTCTGAACGGAAATATGGTTATACCTTCGATCAACTGGCTCTCACCATCGAGGCCTTCACGAAGGCACTGAAAATCGACCGCTACGCAATCTACGTGTTCGATTATGGCGCGCCCACCGGTTTCCGTCTGGCGATGGCGCATCCCGACCGCGTCACCGCGATCATTTCGCAGAACGGGAACGCGTACGAAGAAGGCCTTGGCGACGCATGGGGCCCAATCCGAAAGTACTGGGCTGCACCCACGGCAGAGAATCGGGACATACTTCGCAAAAGCATTTTGACCGCCGGAGGAACGCGCTGGCAGTACACCCATGGCGTGGCGGACCCCGAAAGCGTTCCTCCGGAGTCTTATATTCTGGACACCGCTCTGCTTGAACGCCCGGGAAACAAAGAAATCCAACTTGACTTGTTCCTCGATTATGCCTCGAACGTAAAGCTGTACCGGAAATTCCAGGAATATTTCAGCAAATCGAAGCCGCCTTTACTTGCCATCTGGGGCAAAAATGATCCTTTCTTCGTCCCGGCGGGAGCAGAAGCCTTCAGGAAGGACATACCTCACGCCGAGGTGCAGTTCCTTGACACCGGACATTTTGCAATAGAAACACACGTCGTCGAAATTGCTTCCTCCATAAAAAGCTTTCTCGCCACGAACGGCATCAAGCGCTCGAGCGGAGAAGCTGCGGCTGCGCGATGAACTCGCAGAACTCCACAATCATTTTGGTCCACGGGGCGTGGGCCGACGGCTCCTGTTGGAGAGACGTGATTCTCCCGTTGGAACGGAAGGGTCTGAACGTCATCTGCGCCCCGATACCGCTGACTTCGTTGACTGACGACGTTTCTGCATTGGCGCGGGCACTCGAGAGGACGACTGGCCCGGTCGTCTTGGTTGGTCATGCCTACGGAGGGGCGGTAATTGGTGCGATCCACGATGAGCGAGTCAAATCGTATGTTTATGTCGCGGCACTGGCTCCCGACGAGGGTGAGACCGTGGCGCAGGTGTTCTATCGCGACAAATCCCATCCAGAACAGCCGAGACTCGTTCCGGACAAGTACGGCTTTATCTGGATGCCGGACGATGGGTTCGCCCGGGCGGTCGCTCACAACGCTTCTTCTGATCAGACCAGAATCCTGACAGCAGTGCAGCGGCCAATTTCCGTTCAATGCATTCAAGAGAAGGCGCCGGCGCCGGGATGGAAGGCGAAGCCATCCTGGTATCTGCTCGCGGAAGAAGACCGCATGATCAATCCGAAGACGCAGGGATTTATGGCCAATCGAATGGGCGCCAAGGTCCACTCAAGCTGCGTCGACCATAGTCCGATGTACAGCGCGACCGATTTCGTCGCGCACGTGGTTCTGGAGGCCGCGCTCACCAGTCTCGGCGACGGGGTCCTTGCCGACCGGGCTGCAAACAACTGGAGCCGTTCGGGTCACTGAAGCTCGGAGGAATCGAGTAGAACGTCGTATGTTTATTGGAACTCTTACATGCGCATCTCTCGGAGTTCTCTCGGAGGGCTCATCGCCGGGAACCGCGCGAGAACATCGAAACGTGCGAGCTGGCGAACCCTTTGCGGATCGCAGTCCTTTTCAGACTGCTCACGTCGAGGTCTCAGGAAACACAATATTCATCCGGCGCTATGGAAAGGGACCGGCTATTCTTATGATCCATGGCTTTCCCCGCACAAGCCTACTGTGGCGATTCCTCGCCCCGAAGCTAGCGGAAAATAACACCGTGATCTGTGTAGATCTGCGCGCTTATGGCCGCAGTGGGATACCCGCCTCGTCGCCCGACCACTTTCCTTATTCCAAGCGCGCAATGGCAAACGAACTGGTGGAGGTCATGGCTAAACTCGGTTTTCCCACCTTCACACTGATTGGCCACGATCGTGGTGGACGTGTGTCTTACCGCCTGGCGTTGGATCATCCAAAGACCGTGGAGCGTCTTGCCGTATTCGATGTGATTCCGATTGTCGAAGCGTGGAACCGAGCGGATGCGCACTTCGCTAAAACCTACTGGCCCTGGATTCTGCTCTCGCAGAAGGAGCGGCTGCCAGAGAGCTATTTGCTCGGCGCGCCCAATGCCGTGTTCGAAAATCTATTCGGACAAGGTTCGTTCGGGCCCGAGATTTTCGAAGAGTACGTTTCGACTTACCATAACCCCGCCCGCGTTCATGGAATATGCGAGGAGTATCGAGCGGCGGCCACGATCGATATCGAACATGATTACGCCGACAAGGAAGCATCCAAGCGAATCGAATGTTCGATGCTGCATTTATGGGCCGAGGGTGGTCCGCTTGACACGTTTTATGCAAAAGACGGAGGGCCGCTCGGCATATTGCGCCAGTGGGCCCGCGTGTGCAAGGACAGGCAATGAAGGGTGGTCACTTTTTCCCGGAAGAGAATCCCGATGGCACCGCCGTTCTCGTGAAGCAGTTCCTTTCTGCATGACTTAGCCGAGATCGATTTTGGTGCAAAAGAATCAGCACCAAACAGTTGAAGTCAAGGAGAAGTAGAAATGAAAAAATGGACCAAAATTGCCATTCCCATCGTCGCGTTACTGGTCGTAGTCGCCTGGTACGCATTCCGGCCGGAGCGTCTTGTGGTCAATCGAAGAGTTGACGAAGCAATGCCCACCGCGCTAGGCGGCGTGTCACCACAGCCTCTAGAATCTGGACACTTCTACAGCATTTTGCACCCGACCGAAGGGACCGCAACCATCTACCAACTTGGAGATGGCACGCGTGTTCTCCGCTTTACGAGTTTCAACACGTCCAACGGGCCCGACGTGCACGTCTACATGGTCGCTGCCGACGATGCGAAGGACGTAGCCACGGTGCAGCAGGCTGGTTTCGTTGACCTGGGAGTGATCAAAGGGAACGTCGGCGACCAGAACTATAAACTGGCGGCCGACTTGGATTTGTCGAAGTACCGCGCTGTGTCCATCTGGTGTAAACGCTTCAGTGTGAATTTTGGAGCTGCAGCATTAAGGCCGACAGAGACCTCACAAAACCGCTAGCATGCCGCCCGGAAGCAAAACTTAGATATGCGCGTTTCCGGATGCCCCTGCCATAGCACTCCGAAGTGCTTGAGAAAGGAACGCATGTGACCAGTACAGCCAGCTTCGAAGAATATGATCTCGTGATCCTTGGTGGCGGAACAGGCGGAACGCTCGCCGCGTGGACTTTCGCAAGTCAGGGCCAACGTGTTGCGGTGATCGAGCGCAAATACATTGGCGGTTCCTGCCCGAACATCGCCTGCCTACCTAGCAAGAACATCATCCATAGTGCGAAGGTTGCCTCCTATGCTCGGAAAAGTCGCGAGTTCGGCATTGCCAGCGAAAACTTCACGGTTGACATGTGCGCTGTTCGCGAACGCAAACGGAAAATGGTATCAGGCTGGAACGATGTGTATCTGGACAACTACAAGAGGACCGGTGCGGAGCTTATTATCGGGTCCGGACGCTTCATCGGGCCTAAGACACTTGAGGCCACACTTCATGACGGCAGAACTCGCCAACTGCGCGGAACAAATGTGATCGTTAACACTGGCACACATGCTACCTTCGAACCCATACCGGGCCTTTCCGATGCGCGGCCGTTGACACACGTCGAAGCGCTCGAACTGGACGAAGTTCCCGACCATCTCATCGTGCTCGGCAGCGGCTACGTGGGGCTGGAGTTTGCGCAGGCCATGCGACGCTTCGGCAGCAAAGTCAGCGTGTTAGGCCGGGATTCCCGGTTACTTCCTAACGAAGACGACGATGTGGGCGAAGCGTTGCAGAGGATCTTCACGGAGGAAGGCATCGATCTGATCCTCAATGCGAAGACCAAACGGATCTCAGGAAAATCCGGCGAGTCCACAAGAATTCTCCTCGAAAAGAATGGCAACGGAGCGCAGAAGACGCTTGAGGGCAGCCACCTGTTGGTCGCGACTGGCCGAACTCCAAACACCAACGAGATCGGATTGGAGTCGGCTGGCGTCAAACTCACCGATCGCGGGTACATCCAGGTGAACGAGAATCTCCAAACCACTTCAGCCGGCGTCTGGGCGATCGGCGAGGTGGCTGGCAGCCCACAATTCACGCATGTTAGCGTTGATGATTTTCGTGTGGTCTACGCTGGCCTTACCGGAGGCAAACGCGTGACCACTGGAAGACAAATTCCATTTTGCCTGTTTACGGATCCCGAATTTGCGCGCATCGGGTTGAGTGAGAAAGAAGCCCACGCGCACGGAATCGCTTATCGACTGTTTAAAATTCCCATGGAAGCGGTGATGCGTGCCAGCACGTTATCGGAAACGCGAGGCTTTCTGAAAGCCCTGGTTGACACTTCTACGGATCGCATTCTCGGTTTCACTGCCGTTGGCGTTGGCGCTGCCGAGATAATGACTACGGTGCAGATCGCGATGAACGCAGGCCTCCCGTACACTGCTCTGCGCGAGGCCATCCTGACTCACCCGACTCTCGTTGAGGGGCTTATCCCTTTGTTATCGTCCGTTCCGCAGGTGCGGGCGGCTGTTGCAAAGGGGCTTAGCGCCACGAAGACCAGCACGTAGATACGGCTCACGCGGAAACGGAAAGGCAAAAGAAATGGCTAGTCTTCAGTCTCGTTTAGATGAATTCAAGAAAGCGTTCGAATCCGGAGCGCCTCCCTACAATGCGCCTCAGGAGGCCATCGCAAAGATGCATCGCGCGACCGCCGAGCTCAAAGCCTCGGGAGCCGAGGGCAAAGCACTGAAAATCGGAGACCGTGCTCCGGAATTCGGACTTTTCAATCAAGATCGTGTCCAGGTGAATTCCTCAGACCTGCTTCGGCAAGGTCCGATTGTGGTTAGCTTCTTTCGTGGACACTGGTGACCCTATTGCAATATGGAGCTGGAGGCTCTAGCGGACGTCAATTCAGAGGTCAAGGCACTCGGCGCGCAGATTGTGGTGCTAACTCCTGAACTCGAACGCTACCCGCGCAATCTGCACAATAAGCTGAATCTTCCTTTCGACATCCTCACAGACCGTCACCTCAAGACCGCCGAGCAGTTTCGGCTGGTCTTTGTATTGCCAGATTATTTGCGTGACCTTTATAAGTCGTTCGGCAGCACCCTGGACAGGTTTCACGATGAGCCATCATACCGCCTGCCGATATCGGCCCGCTACGTCATCGACAAGCAAGGCGTCATTCGTGCTGCCGACGTAAACGCCGACTACACAATTCGAACTGAGCCCACCGAAACTCTGCGGGCGTTGCGCGGACTGAACCCATGATCCGGTCACGCTAATGCGCCATGAACTTAAATCGTTCATTTTCGTGATCAATGACTCGCCATACACCGCCACGTCGTTCCCAGAATCTTCGACAGATTTGAGACGCGCAGCAGAGCCCCTCGAAAGTAATCGCTTGGCGGAAATGCGCTAGCCGTAGAGGTCGTCTCACTTGGCGCGCCCGTGCGGCTGCCCGAGGATTGCATTATGCTGAGAGCAGTGAAAACGACCCTTGGAAGACGACAATGCTGATAGACGCATTTGACCCCGAGTTCGAATCTCCAAGCAGTTCGTGGAAAATCCGGTGGATTGTTTTGAGCGCATTTGGCGGAATGCTGCTGCTCATGATCTTTGCGGGTGCTGATTCGCTGCAGTCTCTCAGAAAGCTCAATCAGGTTTCTGGCGAAGTCAGCCAGAGATTTTCCGCTAGAAGCGAGGCGTTGGTGGCGGTGGTCGTCACGGTCCACACCTACACCGACCAGATGGAAGAGTACATGCTCAGCGACGCCGTAACGTCAGACATGGCGGCGCCGGCGGAAATCCAAAAACACGGACAAGAGGTGCATACGGCGGTGAACAAATATCCGCGGGATTGTGGCCCGGATGAACGATCGTTGCTGGCCAAGATCGACGAGGGCATATCCACGCAGGAAGGTTCGTTTGCAGGAATTCTGGCGCGGCGGGCGGAGGAACGCAAACAGCGCGGGCATGCCTTCGTATATGGCGAGCTGATTCCACGAAAAACGCAGTTACTAAGGTTAGCGAGCTCGGTGGCCGATCTGAACGGCAAGGAACTTAACAGCGAAAACCAGGCGTTGGCTGCGCAGTTTGAGCAATTGCAAAACCGGCTAGGGCGCACGATCGCGGTGACGCTGGTTGCCGGTTTGCTCCTCTCGCTGGCCGCCGGTTTTTACATTCTCCGTCTGGAACAGCACGGCCGCGGCCGGTATCTGGCGCTCGCGAGGAGCCGCCAGGAGCTGGAACGGCTCTCCCGCCGTCTGGTCGACGCACAAGAAGCGGAGAGGCGATCGATTTCGCGGGAATTGCACGACGAAGTTGGTCAGACGCTTGGCGCGTTGCTGGTGGACGTGGGGCATTTGTCGAACTTGCTGCCGGCCGAGGACAAAATCGCGCAGGAACAAATTGGACGGATCAAAAAAGCCGGGGAAACGGCGGTGAAGTCGATCCGAGACATGGCGCTATTGCTCAGACCGCCGATGCTCGACGATCTGGGGCTGATTCCGGCGCTCGAATGGCAAGCGCGCGAAACGTCGCGGCGTGGCGAGATGGAGGTTGAGGTCCATGCAGAAGAGCTGACCGGCGACCTGCCGGACGACGTGAAGGTCGGGATTTACCGGCTGGTGCAGGAAGCCCTACAGAACGCCGCGACGCACGCTGACGCGAAGAACGCGACGGTGGTTGTGAAACGGGAAAGAAACAGCGTAGTGGTCGAAATCATCGACGACGGCAAGGGATTCCAACCGGAAAGAACACGTGGGATGGGCATCCTTGGGATGGAAGAGCGCGTGCGCCAATTGCGCGGAGCGCTTGTGCTTCGATCGACCCCGGGCAAGGGCACAACTGTGCATGCGGAACTGCCAATCAACGACAAGGGGGTTGGCTGAGCGATGAGAAAGATTCGCATACTGCTGGCCGATGATCACCAACTAATGCGCAGCGGCATTCGGCTGATGCTGGAGCGTGAAACGGACCTGAGCGTCGTGGGCGAAGCTAACGACGGCCGCGAAGCAGTGGCGCTTGCGAAATCGCTGAGGCCGGACGTGGTGGTGATGGACATCGGGATGGCGAATTTGAATGGAATCGAAGCGGCGCAGCAAATGACCGGAGACAGCCCCGAAATTGCCGTTGTGATGTTGAGCATGCATTCGGACGAAAGCTATGTTCTGCGAGCGCTAAAGGCCGGCGCACGCGGTTATTTGTTAAAGGATTCTGCCGAGGCTGACCTGATCAAGGCAGTACACGCGGTCGCGGGCGGTAAGTCTTTTTTTAGCCCGGCGGTGAGCAAGGTACTGCTGGACGATTACGTGCGAAAACTCAGGCGCTCAGGAACGGAAGATGCCTACGATCTGTTAACGCCGAGAGAACGCGAAGTGCTGCAACTGATCGCAGAAGGCAAGTCCAACAAGGACATCGCGAACCTGCTGAACCTGAGCGTGTACACGGTCGAGAGCCACCGTTCGAACCTGATGCAGAAGCTGAACGTTCGCGGATTGCCGGAGTTAATTCTATACGCCGTTCGGAAAGGCATCATTTCGTAACTGCGCACTTGTATTCTCCACGTTGACTAACTCTTCGTCTTTCTGTCACTTAGCCATCCCCAATCGTCGGGCCACTTTCTCCCTACTCGATGGGAGAATCACCGCCCCTTCCGAAGGCGTCAGAGTAAATGTGACGCAAGATCACGCATCCTCCAGAAAATCTTCCTGCGGGATGCATACTTTCGATGAAGGGAAGGGCAAATGACGGAAAGATGGTCTTTTATTTTCTCGAAGCCCGCTGCGCTGGCGCTGGGCGTGGTGTTGGGTGCAGCCGGTTTGGGCATCGCGCACACGACGCAGAAGGGAGCATCAAATCCGCCTGCGACGGTGAAAGTCGCGCAAGCCAACGAGGGGCCAAGCAAGAACAGCTACGCGCCAGTGGTGAAGAACGTTTTGCCATCGGTCGTGAATATTTCGAGTTCGAAAGTTGTGAAGGCGGGGCCGGAAATGGGCGGCCAGATGGATCCGTTGTTCCGGCAATTCTTTGGCGATGAGGGCGGACCTTTTAACGGCATTCCGAAGGATCGCCGGGAAAAAAGTCTCGGTTCCGGCGTGATTGTGAGCCCGGAAGGCTACATTCTGACGAACAACCACGTTGTGGACGGCGCGACGGATGTTCGCGTGACGCTCTCGGATAAGCGTGAATTGGAAGCAAAGGTCGTCGGTACTGATCCAAAGACAGACATCGCGGTTCTGAAAATCGAGGCCTCCAACTTGAAACCGATCATTCTGGGCGATTCCTCGAAAGTGGAAGTAGGCGATACGGCGCTGGCCATCGGCAATCCTTTTGGCGTCGGCCAAACCGTTACGATGGGCATTATAAGCGCGAAAGGCCGCGGAAATCTCGGCATCGAGGATTATGAAGACTTCATCCAGACCGATGCACCGATCAACCCCGGCAATTCCGGCGGTGCTCTAATAAATGATCGCGGCGAACTCGTGGGAATCAACACCGCGATTCTTTCGCATGGATCGGGCGGCAACGAAGGGATCGGGTTCGCGGTTCCTGTGAACCTGGCGCACCAGGTCATGGACCAGATCCTGACGAGCGGCAAAGTGGTTCGGGCGTACATGGGCATCCTGCCGCAAGATATGACACCGGATATGGCGAAGGCGTTCGGTCAGAAAGAAGCGCGGGGCGTTGTCGTGGGTGACGTGACTCCTCAGAGCCCGGCTCAGGAAGGCGGCATTCAACGCGGCGACATCATTCTGGATGTCGATGGCAAGCCGGTCACCGACAGCAATCAGCTTCGCATGAGCATTTCAATGATGCAGCCCGGCACGAACATCAAGCTGAAGGTGCTGCGCAACGGCAGCGAGCAGGTGATGTCCCTGAAACTCGCGGAGATGCCGACAGAGAGCGCCAAGGTGGAATCGGACGGTGGTGAGGACTCCACTAAGGCATTACAGGGCGTCGAGGTGACAAACCTGACGCCACGCACGGCCGAGCGGTTGGGCCTTCCGGCATCGACGACGGGCGTGGTCGTAGCCGATATCGACCCAGCCAGCAAAGTGGTGGATTCGGGCCTGCGCAAGGGTGACGTGATTCAGGAAGTAAATCACCAGCCGGTGAAAAACGTATCTGAGTTCCAGAGCGCTGTAAAGAAAGCAGGGAGCGACCCGCTGCTTCTGGTAAATCGCCAGGGCAGGACGATGTTCATCGCGGCGTAGGGAAGGCGCCGTTTTGAACGGGGAGGCCAGCCCGCAACGGCTGGCCTTCTTTCTTTAAGGAATTCTCGATGGAAATTGTAGTCAGGGAAAAAATTCAAGGAAGAGAGCTGTAGAGGTAGAAATGATAGGAGCACGTCGCAAAAAACGGAAATTGGATTACCGTTGGTTTCTCGAACGCCTCGGGCACGAAGACATGGGCGAGATTATTGCGCTCGAGGAATTGGTGAAGGGATCAAGCGAGAATCCCGAAGCGTTCATTGAGGAATGGCTTCGGCCTCTATTGAGGCAGGGACTTAGCGTCGAACGAGCGTATGAATTGGTGATCGAGAGCGTGCTTCGGCCGAATTAGTGCCCGCGCAGGATTTGTTCCAAACCGCTCCGCAGCGTTGAGCGGTCACGGATTAGCAAGACTCGCCTCTCGCTGTCCATTCGTGGTATCAATCAGGACCAGAAATCGCTCCAACATAAGGTTAAGCGACCGGAGGTCGGAGATGAGCAGCCCGATCGACAGGCGGGAGTTCCTGCAATCAGCAGGAGCGTCTCTCGCCGCGTTCAGCATGCTTCCAGCCGCCACATCGCTGATTCCGTCCGTTGATTCGAATGAGCAGACGGGCCGTCTCGTTTATCCGATGAACCGAAACTGGCGCTTCAGCGCGAAACGCTTTGAGCACGACACCGCACCGGGTTTCGACGATTCTGGCTTCGAACGAGTAACGATTCCTCACACAAATCTGCGCCTCCCATGGCACAGCTTTGACGAAAAGTCGTATCAGTTTGTATCTATCTACCGCCGCCATTTCCGTATGCCACGCGAGACTCAAGGCCGCTACGTATTCGTGGATTTCGAGGGCGCCATGACGGCTTCGGCGGTGTGGCTCAACGGCCAACGCATCGGCGAATACCGAGGCGGTTACACTCCCTTCTCGTTCGAACTGACGCCGCACGTTGAGTGGAATGACACGAATGTGCTCGCGGTCGAACTGGATTCGCGCGAACGATCCGATATTCCCCCTTTTGGATACCAGATCGACTACCTGACATTTGGGGGGATCTATCGCGAAGTGTCGTTGCGCGTGGTTGGCCCGGTGCACCTGGAAAATGTTTTTGCTCGACCGACAGGTGTGCTAACGGCGTCGCCGGCCGTGGCCGTTGCCTGTTACGTGGTCAGTCACGAGGCCTCAAAACCTTTAGCGCTCGAGGTCGAGCTTCGGGATGGAGATCGCGTCCTGGCGCAAAAAGAAAGCACGCTGAAACCCCAGACTTCCACAGAGCCGCAAGAACAGGTGGCTACGCTGCAGGGACTCGGGCCGGTACGGCGCTGGACGCTTGACGACCCGTTTCTCTACACGGTCGTAGTGCGGCTCAAGGACGGGGATTTAATTCTCGACCAGGACACTCGGCGCATTGGATTTCGCGAAGCGCAGTTCACCGAGCACGGTTTCGAACTAAACGGCCGACCCTTGAAACTTCGCGGCCTGGATCACCACCAGACGTTTCCATTCGTGGGGCAGGCGATGCCCGCGCGCATTCAGCAGCGCGACGCCGAAATCCTGAAGAAGGAGTTGAAGTGCAACATTGTGCGCACTTCCCATTATCCGCAGTCGAAACACTTTCTCGACGCGTGCGATGAGCTAGGCCTGCTCGTTTTCGAGGAGATTCCCGGCTGGCAGCACATTGGTGACTCCGGCTGGCAGGACCTCACTGTCGACAACGTACGGCGAATGATCCGCCGGGACTGGAATCATCCGTCGATTATTTTGTGGGGCGTGCGGGTCAATGAGTCGCGCGATAATCACGACCTGTACACGCGTACGAACGCACTGGCGCATTCGCTCGACCCCTCGCGTCCAACTGGCGGCGTGCGATATTTCCAGGAGTCAGAATTTCTCGAAGATGTTTTCACAATGAACGATTTTGGTTTCCCGCTCGAGCCACCGAATCATCCGCGGTATCTGAACACAGAGTTTGTGGGCCATACCTATCCCACAAAGCCCTACGATCCGGTGGAGCGCCTGGCCGAGCATATCCGCCGACATGCACGCGTGCACAATCAGCTGGCGTCGAATCCAGCCTATGCTGGAGGTCTTGGCTGGTGCGCATTCGACTACAACACGCACGCCGATTTCGGTTCCGGCGACCGCATTTGCTATCACGGCGTGAGCGATATCTTCCGGTTGCCGAAGCCGGCCGGCGAGTTTTACCGGTCGCAGTGTGACCCAGCAGAGGAAATCGTCCTTGAGCCCTCGTTTCAATGGTCGGCAATGGGTGATTGGTCGAGCGCGCTCGAGAAGGCCGTTGTTTGCTCAAACTGCGATCACCTGAAGTTTTACGTCGAGGGGATGTTGATTGCAGAAGCGACTCCCGATAGAGATACCTTCGGCCATCTGCCGCACCCGCCGTTCCAGGTCAAATTGAACGACCAACCCTGGGGCGAGCTGCGAATTGAAGGTTATGTTGCGGGGAAAAAGGTCGTGGAGAAGCGCTTTTCGGCGATGGGCGTTGACAAGGATTTTCTGGTGGCGGCCGACGATACCTCGCTCAAGGCCGACGGGGCCGATACCACGCGGGTGAGTTTCAAGGTAGCCGATCAGTTCGGGAATTTGCGGCGTTACTCGACCGGCGCAATCGGGTTTTCCATTCAAGGACCCGCTGAACTCATCGGAGAAAATCCTTTCAGCCTCGTTGGCGGATGCGGCGCGGTTTGGGTCCGCACGAAAGAGCAAGCCGGCATCGTGACACTCAGCGCGACACATCAGGTCCTTGGAACAAAAACGGTCGAGCTCACCATCACAGCCGCAGCGCAGGAGCAAGTGTAGAAGCTTGAGTTACACCGGCTGACACTTTTGAGCCGAGCCTCGGGCGGTCGGTCCTAGGCTCCCTTCAGTTTCTGTCTCAGCATTTCTTCCATGTCGCCCATCTGTTCTCCCAGCAGATTCAACTTTCGCGCCAAACCCTGTATCTCCGCTTCTGCTCGCCGATTTACAGCGTAATCCAACTCGCTTCGCACGCGGTCTTTCCGGTCCTGGCGATTCTGGCTCATCATGATTAACGGAGCCTGGATCGCGGCAAGCAGGGACAGAATCAGGTTCAACAGAATAAACGGATAGGGGTCCCACGCGCGCCCTCCCAGCCAGACGTTAAACAGGGAATAGATCGCCGTGCTCAGCGCAAATGAAATAATAAATGTCCAAGAGCCTCCAAGCGTAACAACCTGATCTGCTATTCGTTGCGGCAGCGTTTCTCTCTCGTCGATGATCTCGTTCGCGTTGCGCATCGCGCGGATGCGTACCAGCTGCTGCGACGCATGAAACTGTTTCCCGAGCACCGCGAGCATATTCATTCCCGCCAACGGTTTCCGTTGCAGCAGCGTCTCGATCGCACTTCTCCGAATCTCCAGGCATTCGGTTGCTTCCACCGCCGTCGCGCCGGTCTGGTGGGGCGTTTCCTCCAACATCGAAGCGAACCCAAAGAATTCGCCGTGCGAGGGCTCATCCACAACCACTTCCTGGTGGTCCTCGTCTACCGTCGTCACCCGCACGCGCCCTGTGACCATCACATACGCCTGCCCTCCCGGATCTCCCATCTTGTAGATCCGCTGCCGTGGCGCAAACTGCTTAAGGTGCACCTGCGCCGCGAGGACCTCGGTCTCTTCGACATCCAGCGAGGCAAACAACGGCACATGCTTCAACACTTCAGGATTGCACGGCATGGCACATTCCTCCGTTGAGGTTTGGCAGTTCCGCAACGAGAGGGGGCACACTTCCACGTTTCGCCGCGGACTCACTGCGATTTGCAGAGTATACGCTCCCTTGAATTCGCGCTGCGGCAGCTTTTCAGTGGCTAACGGTTAGGAGGCCGTCGTGGCAATATGACTCCTGATGCCGAGTTGCGGTCAATAAAGCGCGAACCGATGGTATCGGCGACCATGGCCGTGCCCGACGGGTTCGAACCGACAACTTGAGTGGATTGCGTCGTTAGCAATCTTTACATCGTGAGAACGACGCGGAATTGTGCGTTGCCGCTCATCATTCGCGCGTAACCCTCGGCCGCTTTTTCGAGCGGACAGGTTTCGATCATGGCGCGCACGCCGGATAGTTCGGCGAACCGCAGTGTGTCCTCGGAATCGGTTGGCGTTCCCGCGGACCAGCCGTGAATGCTTCGAACGCCCATAATGAGCTGTATCGGTGTGACCTCGATGGGCTCAAAGGTGGCTCCAACAACGATGAGCTTGCCATTCGGGCCCAGACCGTCAATCAACTCAGACATCGCCTTTGAGTTTGGAGCCGTCGCTAGAATTGCCTGTGCGCCGCCCAGTTTTTGCAGTTCGGCAGCAGCGTTCGCAGCTTTGCTGTCGATGTACACGCTCGCGCCGAGTTTCTTTGCGAGCGCCGCGTTTTCGGAACCACGCCCGATTGCCGCGACCTTGTAGCCAAACTTGTTAGCAAATTGAATTCCGAGGTGTCCAAGGCCGCCGACGCCTTGAACCGCAACCAGATCGCCGGGCATCGCACCGCTGTGCCGCAACGCGTTGTAGGTGGTAATTCCGGCGCAGAGCAGCGGTGCTGCCTCAACGGCATTCAGGCTTTCCGGTATCGCCACCAGCGCCTCGATCGGCGCCACCATGTATTGCTGGTATCCCCCGTCGTAACTGATGCCAGGAATTTTCAAATTCCGGCAATTGCGAAAATCTCCGCGCCGGCACGAGGGGCACGTATTGTCCTGCCCGCCATGCCAGCCGACGCCGACGTGCTGCCCCTTCTTCCACTCGGAAACACCGGAACCCACCTCATCGATGATCCCGGCAACTTCATGCCCGGGAACGCGAGGATACTGAATGCCGGGCCATGCGCCTTCCTTCGTGAGCACGTCACTGTGACAGATACCGCAAGCCTGAACCTTGATACGGACCTGTCCTGCACCCGGGTTAGGGATTTCGCGCTCGACAATCTCGAAATCGCCTCCCGCCTTGGAAATCTGCGCCGCCTTCATTGGTGCTACTCCGACTTTTGTAGTTGCCATGACGCCTCCTGATGAATCTCGGCTATACCGCTAGAAAAGCTTGCTGACAGTAAGACGGAATCCTTGATCACTCTGCCAGTTTTTACCTTGCTCGCCCGCGCACCCTCTCGTCCGGAGAGGGGAACCAATGTGGCGGTAACCCCCACTCCGCCCGGGCAGCGCACAGGGCATTGTTGACTCCCTCTGAAGAGTTTCGATGCACGTTCGATTGAATCGGTACTCCGAGGCCATCCAAGCATAGAGGAAGGGAGGCAATTGGACGAAGGCATCCGGATATACCTGGTACTAGGAGACGGGAATTGCGAACTGCTCCTTCGCCTGGGCGGCCGCCGTTTTCGGGATGGTTGCCTCCTTCTGATTTAGTTGGTAAGGTATGACCCCGCCCCGGTGTCAATCCGCGCTGTCTGGATGGTTCAATACTCCAAGACGGGAGATCGTCTCCTCACTTGGAGGACCTGATGGAAACCCCGATGTTGATCTGGTTCACTGACAACCGCTCGACATCTTTGAACTGGATTCCTCCTGGCCCGTTGTTTCTAGCCTCGGCTAAGTGAATCACTTCTCGTAAGCAGCGAAGCGACGGTTTAAATCTGGAGGGACGAAATGAGCGAGCAGCTAAGACCGACCGCCGGCGGAAAGCCTCTCCAGGTTTCTTTTTCCGGATCCGGTCGGATCAATTCTCCGCAGCTGAACGAGGGCACGGCATTTCCCGACCGCGAACGCGACCTTCAGGGCCGCAGCGCGGAATTGCAGCGAAGCAAAAAGAAAGGGGGGTTGCCATGACAATGAATGTTGCAGAGCTGTTGGTCGAGACGCTCGCCGATCGAGGCGTTGAGAGAGTTTATGGACTGCCGGGCGACTCGCTGAATGGAATCACTGACGCGATTCGAGCCCAAAAAAAAATTCAATGGGTTCACGTACGGCACGAAGAGGCTGCCGCCTTCGCCGCGGGTGCGGAGGCCCATCTCACCGGGAAACTGGCTGTCTGCGCAGGAAGTTGCGGGCCAGGCAATTTGCACCTGATCAACGGTCTCTATGACTGTTACCGAAGCCGCGTACCGGTCCTCGCCCTTGCGGCGCAGATTCCCAGCCACGAAATCGGCAGCAATTATTTCCAGGAGACACACCCGGAGTATCTCTTCGCTCAGTGCAGCCATTATTGCGAACTCGTTTCCCATCCCGAGCAGATGCCTCGAGTCTTGGAAATTGCCATCCAAACAGCAGAATCGCGGCGCGGTGTCTCCGTCGTGACGATTCCCGGAGACGTCGCACTGCAACCCGCAACCGTGAACTCGCCGCGGCTGCACTTTCCCCCTCCGAAGCCGACGGTCCGCCCTTCAGACGACGAAATCGATGCGTTAGCCAAAATTCTCAATCAGGCGAAGAAAATCACTATTCTTGGCGGTGCCGGCTGCGCCGGAGCGCATGCTGAATTGATTGCCCTGGCGGGAAAGTTGAACGCCCCGATTGTGCACTCCATGCGCGGAAAGGAGTTTATCGAATACGACAACCCGTTTGACGTCGGCATGACTGGTCTTCTGGGATTCTCTTCCGGCTATCACGCCATGATGAACTGCGACGTCTTGCTGATGATCGGCACGGACTTCCCATATCAGCAGTTTTTCCCAAAAGACGCCAAGGTCGTGCAGATTGATATTCGCGGCGAGCAGCTCGGGCGTCGCACCAAAGTGGACTACGGATACGTCGGAGACACGCACACGACACTGAAGGCCCTCCTGCCAAAGCTGCGGCAGAACGACTATGCCATTCATCTCCAAGAATCCGTCGAGCACTACAAGAAGACTCGGCAGGATCTCGACAAGGTTGCGACTCCCAGCAGCAACGGAGAGCCAATCCATCCGCAATATGCTGTGAAGATGCTCAACGAACTTGCTGCCGAAGACGCCATCTTCTCCTGCGACGTGGGCACCCCGACGATCTGGGCCGCGCGCTACCTAGCCATGAATGGCAAGCGTCGCTTGTTGGGTTCCTTCAATCACGGGTCGATGGCCAATGCGTTGCCACAAGCGATCGGGGCGCAGGCGAGTCATCCCGGCCGGCAAGTCATCACTCTATCGGGCGATGGCGGACTGGCCATGCTCATGGGCGAGCTGCTCTCGCTTCGACAGTTGAAAACGCCAGTTAAGATCGTGGTCTTTAAAAACAATTCCCTGGCTTTCGTGGAACTCGAAATGAAAGCCGCGGGCATCCTGAACTTCGGAACTGACTTGGAAAATCCGGATTTCGCGAAGATGGCGGAGGCGCTCGGCTTTCTCGGGCTAACGGCTGAAGGGGCGGACCTGGTTCGACCGATGTTGGCGCGGGCGCTTGCGCACCCGGGACCGGCGCTCGTCGAAATTCCGGTAAGCCGTCAGGAACTTTCGATGCCGCCCACCATCACGCTCGAACAAATGAAAGGCTTCAGTCTTTTCGCATTGAAGGCCGTCCTGAGCGGTTACGGGGACGAAATCGTTGATCTCGCGAAGGTCAACCTGTTTCGCTAGATCCAAACAAGTTCCGGACGACCGGTGATCCATTCGTCTTAACTCTGTCCGCGATTGAAAGGGTGCTACATGAATACAGAAAATTATCAGAATGTCGTCATCGGTAGCGGTGAGGGTGGCAAGTACATCGGCTGGCATCTCGCACAATCCGGTCAACAAACCGTGGTCGTCGAGCGACGATGGATTGGCGGATCGTGCCCGAACATCAATTGTCTGCCCAGCAAGAATGAGATTTGGAGCGCCAAGGTTGCGAATCTCACCTACCATGCGGGCAAATTCGGTAGTACGCCCGGTGCTGCTCCGGTCAACATGACCGTGGTCAGAAACCGCAAACGCGAAATGGTTCAAGGCCTCGTTCAGACGCACCTGGATCGCTACAAGGCGACCGGTGCCGAGTTAGTCATGGGCCAAGCGAAGCTTACCGGTCCCCGAACGATCGAGGTGGGCTTGAATGACGGTGGCACGCGTACTTTATTTGCCGAGCGTCTGTTTTTGAACCTTGGCACGCACGCGACGATTCCAGCCGTTCCCGGTCTTACGGAGTCCTCCCCGCTCACGAATATCGAACTGCTAGAGCTTGACCGGGCTCCCGAACACCTCATCGTGATCGGCGGCGGCTACGTCGGTCTCGAATTTGCCCAAGCTTACCGCCGTTTCGGAAGCAAAGTAACGGTTCTCCATAACACACGACAGCTTCTCCCCAACGCGGATCCGGACGTGGCGGACCAGGTTACCGCCCTCGTGCAGGGCCGGGGCGTCCGGGGTCAGCGCCGTGCGGGCGTCGGTCACCGGCGGCAGCACCTCGTAGCACGCGGCGATCCTGGCC
>Ga0207862_1000089_pt1 | contig 23290 bp, 23 predicted proteins | sample LuqExpMetageno81_FD_187838 | JGI IMG/M metagenome (GOLD analysis project Ga0207862, IMG submission 187838) | Tropical forest soil microbial communities from Luquillo Experimental Forest, Puerto Rico - Sample 81 (SPAdes) | ecosystem: Environmental > Terrestrial > Soil > Tropical forest ... | reverse complement strand
TCAGCGTCCTCCAGTTCGCCCTTGAGGCGGCTGTAGTCCTCCTCGAAAATTTGGAGGAAGCCCACGAGCTGCTTCAGCCGTTGCTTGGCTGCACCGGTGTCCTGGCCGTGACCTTGGAGGCGGTCGATTGTTGCACGGTGACGAGCGACAATCGCGCGGCCCTGACGGACGCTGAAAGCGGCGTTCGCGTATTCCTCCAGCCTTTCGTTCTGCTGTTGCTGCATCGCTTCCTTCCCTACGCGCAGCATAGCTGCCCGCGACGGCGGGCCTGCGCTCTCGTTTTCATGGATGGAAGCTCTATACCAGCCCAGCTGGCCGGTGTCGTTTCAACTTCCGACAGAGTGAGAAACAAAATTTGAAACAGTGACCTTCGCGGTCCCTTCTCTCCCTTACAGCTCCGAAGTGCTTCAGGCGATTGCCGGCGCTGGCTCCTGCACGCGGAAGAAGATCACGTAGAGCGCCGGCAGAACGATCAGCGTCAGAACGGTCGCGACGAACAGGCCGCCCATAATGGCGAAAGCCATCGGTCCCCAGAACACGGTCGGCGCGATCGGGATGAAGCCGAGCACGGTCGAGATCGCGGTCAGCATGATCGGTCGGAAGCGTGAGACGGCGCCTTCGACGATCGCATCCCACACCTCGCGCCCGTGCGCGCGTTCGGCCTCGATCTGCTCGATGAGGATGACCGCGTTGCGTGCGATCATGCCCATCAGCGCCAGAATGCCGAGAATGGCGACAAAGCCGAGGGGACGTCCCGAGATTAGGAGCGCCCCGACGATGCCGATCAGTCCCATCGGCACCAGCGACAGCACTATCGCGAGACGCGTGAAGCTGTGCAATTGCGCCATGAGGAACAACAGCATCAAGAACAGCATCGCCGGGATCATGGCGAATACCGACGCCTGCGATTTGGCGCTCTCCTCGACCGTGCCGCCGAGCGCGATGCGATAGCCCTTCGGCAGGCTCGCCTGCAGCGCGACGACCGCGGGCGCGAGCGAATCGACGGCCGCCTCGGGCGTGGCGCCGGGGATGACGTCGGCCTGGACCGTCAGCGTCGGCACACGGTCTCGCCGCCAGACCAGCGGATATTCCTGATCGAAATCGAAGCGCGCGACCTGGCTTAATGGCACTGTGCGGCCATTCGGCAGGGGAACTTGCAGCGACTGCAGCGTGTCGAGTGAAACACGCTGCTGGTTTTCTGCACGCACGACGACGTCGACGAGATAAATGTCGTCGCGCACCTGGGTGATAGGCACGCCGGCCATCGCCGCGTTGATGCTCTGCGACAGCGCCTGCGAACTCAGGCCGAGCAGACGGGCCTGGTCCTGATCGACGGCGACGCGCACCTGTCGCGCAGGCGCCATCCAGTCGTAATTTACGCGGCGCAAGTTGTGGTTCGATCCAAGAATGGCGCCGAGCTGCAGCGCGATCGCGCGCGTCTGGCTGAGATCGGACCCGCTGACGCGATATTGTACGGGCCAGCCGACCGGGGGTCCGAGTTCGAGCGGCGACACGCGCGAGACCACGTTCGGGAATTCCTCGGCGAGTTTCTGCTCGAGCCGTACGTGCAGTCGTTCGCGCGCGGCGACATCCTTCGCGATGACGACCGCTTGAGCGAAGAAGGCGTTATTGAGTTGCACGTTCAGTGGCAGATAGAATCGGATGGCGCCCCGCCCAACGTAGGTGCTCCAGCTCGCGACGTCGGGATCCTTCTCGAGGATGGCATCGAGCTTCTTCGCCGCCGCATCGCTCGCGAAGATCGATGCGTTCTGCGGCAGCGTCAGATCGACGAGCAGTTCGGGGCGATCGGACGCCGGAAAGAACTGCCGCGGCACCAGCTGCAGCGCAAGAAGGGAGACGAAGAAGCAGGCAAGAGTCGCAGCAATCGTAATCCAGCGATACCGCATCGCAGTGACGAGTAGGCTGCGAAATCCCGTCATGATGCGGCTCGGCCTGTCGTTCTGCTTCTTCTCCGGAACCTTGAGGAGCCAGACTCCGAGCAAGGGCGCAAACAGAACCGCGACGAACCAGGAAACGATCAACGCAATCGAGACGACCGCAAAGATCGAGAATGTGTATTCGCCGGCCGAGGAGCGTGCGAAACCGATCGGCACGAAGCCGGCCGCGGTGACGAAAGAACCGGTGAGCATAGGAAAGGCGAGCGTGTCATAAGCGAAGGTCGCCGCCTTCTCCTTGCTGTCGCCCGCCGCCATGCGTGAGGTCATCACGTCGACGGTGGTCATGGCGTCGTCGACCAGCAGGCCGAGAGCGATGATCAGCGCGCCGAGCGAGATGCGCTGCAGGTCGATGCGCGCGAATTCCATGATCGGGAAGATGATCGCGACGGTCAGGGGTATAGACAGCGCGACCACGGCGCCGGGTCGAAGTCCGAGGCTGACGATGCTGCAGGCCATGATGATGGCGATCGCCTGCCAGAGCGATGTCATGAATTCGCCGATGGCGTGCTTGACGACCTCCGGCTGGTTGGACACTAGGGTGACGTCGACGCCGAGCGGCACATTGGCCATGCCGGAATCGATCGCCTTACGCACATTTTGGCCCAGAGCGAGAATATCGCCGCCATCCTTCATCGCGATGGCGAGGCCGATCGCCGGCTTGCCGTTCACACGGAACAGCGGCTGCGGCGGATCCGACAGCGACCGGCGCATTTCGGCAATGTCGCGGAGGCGGATCAGGCGTCCGTTGGACGGGAAATTGAAATTGAGGAGATCGGTCTCGGAACCGAACGCGCCGGTGACGCGGATCCTGATCTTCTCGTCGGTGGTCTGGATCGAACCGGCGGGCATAACCGCGTTTTGCGCTTGCAGCGCCGCGATCAGCGCGTTGCGGTCGATCCCAAGGCCGGCGAGTTGGCTCGTCGAGAATTCGAGATAGATTTGCTCGTCCTGCGCGCCGAGCATCTCAATCTTCGAGACGTCTTGCACCTGCAGAAGCTGAGAGCGCATGTCTTCGACGTAATCGCGTAGTTCGCGATGCGAGAATCCGTCGGCCGTGAAGGCGTAAATCAAGCCGAATGTGTCGCCGAAATCGTCATTGAAGCCGGGACCAACCACGCCCTGCGGCAAGGTCCGCCGGATGTCCGAGACATTCTTTCGGACCTGGTACCAGATATCCGGCACTTCCCTGCTAGAGGTAAGGCCCTTGAGGTTCACAAAGATCGTTGTCAGGCCGGGGCTCGTATAGGAACGAAGAAAGTCGAGGTTCTTCGTCTCCTGTAACTTGCGCTCGAGGCGCTCCGTCACCTGCGTCAGTGTGTCGTCGAGCGTTGCGCCGGGCCAGGCCGCCTGGACAACCATTGTGCGAAAGGTGAAGGCGGGATCTTCGTTGCGGCCGAGGCGATAGTAGGACGAAAGCCCCGCAATGACGATGGCGATCATCGCGAAGACGACGAAGGACCGATGTTTCAGCGCCCAGTCCGAAAGGTTGGGGCCGATCATTGCTTCGTCCCCAGCAGGCGGACCTTCTGGCCCGGATGCAGCGCCTGAACGCCCGCCGTCACAATGATCTCGCCGCCGTCGAGCCCGCCCGACAGCACCACCGTGCCGGGATCGAAACGCAGCACCTCGACCGGTTTCAGCGCGACGGCGAAATTGACGGGATCGACGACCCAGACCGCGGGGCTCTTGTCGGACGCAGTGAGCGCACTGGCGGGTATCGAAACGCCATGGCCATGGTCGATCTCCATGCGGCCGGTGACGGTTGCGCCGAGCCGCATTGCAGGCGGGGGATCGTTGAGCGCGACACGCGTCTTGAAGGTGCGGGTGACGGGATCGGCTTGCGGGTCGACCAGACGCACCCGGCCCTTCGCGGTGACGGTCGGGTCATCGGTCAGCGCGAGGATGACGTCGGCGTCGGGCGGCGCGGTACGCAACACCTGCGCGGGCACGTCGAACACGGCGTCCCAACCGCTGTCGCGCGCGACGGTGAACACCGTCTGGCCGGCCTGCACTACCTCGCCAGATTCGGCTGCGCGACGCGTAATCGTGCCTTTGACGCCGGCCTTCAGCTGGGTGTAGCTCACGCGGTCCTCGGCGATCTCGACCTGCGCCTTCGCATCGTCCACAGCGGCCTGCGCCGTGCGCACCGCCTGCTGCGCCTGATCGAAATTGACGCGCGTCGTCCAGCCTTGCCGCAGCAATGTCTCCTGACGGTCGAATTGATTGGAATCCTGTTCGAGCCGCCCCTTCGCTGCCGACAGCGCGGCGCGCGCGGAGCGTAGCGCGTTCAATTCGTTCTGCGGATCGAGCTTAGCCACGATCTTGTCCGGCATCACCCGATCGCCCGTATCGACCGAGCGTTCGATGATGCGGCCGCCAATGCGGAAGGCGAGCGCGACTTCCGTCTCCGCCAATATCTGGCCGGTCAGAACGATCGTTTCGCCGAGACCGCCCTTCTGCACGACGGTTGTCCGCACAGGCCGCGGCGGCGGCGGCTCCTCCGCCTTCTCCTGCGTGCAACCGGCGATCAGGAGACCAAGAGCCGGAGTGGCCGAGAGAAGCAGGCGCGCGCAACGACCCCGCGGTGCCTTCCAAGCAAAATGAACAAACATCTGCACCTCGAATTATGCGAGGAACTTTCCGGCCGCGATAGCTTAGAACGAACCGACGAGTGAGCCGAGCCCATTTCCGCAGGGTCGAGGTCGCGCGACGCCGTGGCGCGTTCACGCAAATTGGCGTCGCTGGCGATTTCGTTCGCAGGCCTCGGCTCACCGTCGCCAAAGCTTTCGCCGCGGGCGCGTGCGGCAGTCTCTTCGCGGCGCGAGCCACCACAATCCAAATGCGAGCGTGATGATCGACGCGAGAATGCCGAGGCCCGGCGCCGCAAAAGGTGTCGTGCCGAAGAAGGGCATGGGAATCGTGTTCTGAATCGACGGCGTGCCGGGCATGGCGGACATTGTGAATGTGGACGTGCCGAGCATGATCGCCGCGGGCATGAGCCGACGGGGATGCTGGCCTCCATAGGTTACGAAGGCGCCGCCGAGAACGACGGCAAGAATTGCGCGTTTCGGCCCGAGCTTTTCGGTTATGTAATCGGCGATCGACGAAAAGGATGCGGAATCCTCCATCAGCTTGCCGACAATGCGCCGAGCAGGAAAATCGGAAAAAACTGCGCGAGGAAGCCCGAGGCGCCGCCCATGAACGTTTCGGTCCAGTGCGAAAGCAGCCGCCCGCGCGAAAAGAAGGAGGCCGTGAGCGCCGCAATCGGCGCGAGCAGCAGCACACTCCAACTGCGGAACGCAAACCAGATCAGGACTGACAAGCCGACGAGAATGCCAAAGAGGCCCACGATTTCCGACTGGCTCATGGTCAGCATTCTGCAAGGAGAATATCGAGGTCGGCGGTTGAGCGCAGGCCCACGTTCGCGCCGTGTTGCGCGAGGAACTCATCGGCGGCGCGCCGCCCTTCCTCCTTCAGCACAAGGAGGAAGGCGCGCTCTGCATTGAGCTTTGACGACGCGCCGAATTCTGCCAGCCGATCGGTCATGATGCGATGGGTGCGCATTTCGGCCCACCGCCGCCCCTCGCCGGCTCCGGGGTCGGCCGTCTGGCGCAGCAGCGCGATCATGCGCAGCTCTTTCATCAGCGGCGCATTGAACGAGATTTCATTGAGGCGGTTCAGAATGTCGCCTGCGGTGCGCGGCGTCTCGCGTCGTTCGCGCGGATTGATCTGCACGAGAATGGTGTCGTGCGCTTCGCTTTCGCGGATCAGCGGCGTGATGGTCGGATTGCCCGCATAGCCGCCGTCCCAGTACGGTTCGCCGTCGATTTCGATCGCCTGAAACAGAGTCGGCAGACAAGCGGAAGCGAGCAGAACCTCCGGCGTGATTTCCTTGTTACGAAATACGCGGCCGCGACCGGTATGGACATTGGTCGCGGTGATGAACACCTTGATCGGCGCCTCCGCGAAATGCGCGAAGTCGATGCTATCCTCAAGAATCTTTCGGATCGGATTTCTACCAAAAGGATCCAGGGTGTACGGCGAGACCAGCCGGCTCATCAGATCCATCATGATGTAGGCCGGCGAGGTGTCGAGCGTCCAGCGATTCAACGCGCGATCGAGCATCGAACGCTGGATCGGGCTATAGACGGCTGCATCGGCAACGCGACCCCAGTAAGCGTCGAGCGCTTCGCGCGCGCCCGCAGCGCCGCCCTTCATGAAACCGCTCACCAGCACCGCGCCGTTCATCGCGCCGGCCGACGTGCCGGAAATCGCTTCGATCTTCAGCCAGGGCTCCTCGAGCAGCCGGTCCAGCACGCCCCAGGTGAACGCGCCGTGCGAGCCGCCGCCCTGCAACGCAAGATCGACCAGAACGGGAGCGTGCGAGAGCGCCTGCCGGTCGGAACTTTTGCTCGTCATATCCACCCCAACATTCAATTACTGCCGTGCAACTTGAGACTCGAAATGAGCGATTGACGCACCGCACAGCGGCGCACCGGAACAATAAAATACTAAATAAACCGCCGATGGGCCGCTATTGTCATTTGGTGCAACTCCTATCAGCGGGTGGTACATTGGAGCGTCAGCGCCTAGCACAACTTAATCACGACATGTGGCGTACGACCTTGTTCCGATGGGAAACGTCACAATACGTTCGTAAATTGGACTATTGAACTCCGGCTTTTAAATTCTATGGCAGAGCCGAACACAACTACTTCCCGCGTTGCTCAGATAACCGCGACTAACTGCACAAGTGAATCCAGATCATTGTCTGAGGCAATGGTCCAGATGCATAAATGGTGCGCTAGTCTTTGGCTGCGGTGTCCATGCCAAATGCGCAGTGCGCGCGAATAAGGGGATTTTTATGCTGCCTTCCTCGCGAGATCGACGATCAACGCTAGGGCGCGTGGCCTTCTTTTTCAGTCTTTGGCTGATGACTGCAGGCTGGCAGTCGAAAGACCTGCCGATCGGATTTGTCGCGGCCTGCGGCGCTTCCTGGCTGAGCCTGGCGCTTGCTCCGCCGCGCGACGTTCGTCTGCGCGTTGCGCCGATCTTCGCGCTCGTCGTGCGGTTCCTGCGCGGTTCGATTGTCGCCGGATTCGACGTCGCCTTTCGTGCTCTGGCGCCGCGGCTGCGTCTCGCGCCGGGCTTCGTATCATATCCTCTGGACATTTCCGCCGGGGATGCGCGTGACGTATTTTGCTTCTACCAGAGCCTGCAGCCGGGTGTCCTGCCGACCGGCGTTGAAAGCGGCGTGCTGATGATACACGGTTTAGACGTTTCGCAGCCGATCGCGGCCACCGTCGCGCAGGACGAAGCGTTGTTCAAGAAAGCAACAGCATCGTGAACGATATTCTTCTCACCGCCGCTGGACTGATTGTATTCGCTGTCGCATTGGGCCTGGCTCGCGTCCTGCGTGGAGCGGACGACATCGATGGTTTGATGGCGGCGCAACTGCTGGGTTCCGGCGGGATCGGAACGCTCCTTCTGATCGCGAGTGCGACAAGCGTGCCAGGCGTTGGCGATGTCGCGCTCGGCCTTGCGCTGCTTGCCCCCTTCGCGACGATCGCCTTCATTAACGTCCTCGAATCCGACGACGCCGAGGCCGGCCCGTGAGCACAGCAATCGACGCTTTCACGATAGTCTGCGTGGCGGCCGGCGTCTTTTTCTATGTCGCCGGAACGGTTGGACTGCTGCGCTTTCCAGATTCCCCGTCAAGACTGCATGCGTTGACAAAGGCCGACAATCTCGGCCTTGGCTTGGTCGCACTAGGTCTGCTGCCGCGCGAGCCGAGCGTGCTTGGCGCATTGAAGATCGTCGTCATCTGGGCTCTGGTTATGCTTTCCGGTGCTTCCACAGCGCAATTGATCGGACGCGTGCTTCGTCGAGGCCGGAGATGAGCATCCAGACATTCTTGGACATCGCCCTTGCGCTGTTGGTGATCGGCGTCGCCGTCTGGACGATCGTCGCGCGAGACCTGTTCGTAGCGGTGGTGGCCTATGCGGTGTACGGACTCTTTCTCGCGCTTGTCTGGATCCGGATGTACGCGCCCGACGTCGCGCTGACGGAGGCGGCGGTCGGCGGCGGTGTCACAGGCGTACTTCTTGTGGCGGCCGGCAAACGGCTCGACATGTCCGCGATTGATATCGATCGGCAAAAGCCGAGCACGACTCTTGCCATCCTCGCCGCCGGCTGCTCCATTCTCTTCGCCGGGGTATTGATGATTGTCATCCTGTCTTTGCCCGCCCCTGCACCGACCCTTGCGCCACAGGCCGCGGCGGCGGCGAGCGGTCCCGGCGCGGGCCTCGGCAATCCGATCACCGCCGTTCTGATGTCGTATCGTTCATTCGACACGATGCTCGAGAAGGTTGTGCTGATTCTCGCCGTTGTCGGCGTCTGGTCCGTCGGGGCGGACCAGGCCTGGGGCGCGGCCCCGGCGCCGTTTGGGCCGGATAGGCCATATGATGCGCTGGTATTTCTCGCCAAGGCCCTCGCCCCGGTTGGCGCAATCATCGGGTTCCACATTTTCTGGACCGGCGCCGACGCCCCCGGCGGCGCGTTTCAGGGCGGCGCGCTGCTCGCGGCGATGTGGATGGTGGCGCTGATGGCCCGGCTGATCGAACTGCCGCGTATCGACGCACGCTGGTTGCGACTGGCCTTGGTCGCGGGTCCTGCCGTGTTTCTCGCCGTCGGAATTGCCGGCGCCATGCTGGCCGGAAGCTTTTTCGCCTATCCGTCAGCTTTCGCAAAGCCGCTCATTCTGAGCATCGAAGCGTTCATGGTTCTCTCAATTGCAGTCGCGCTGACAATGCTGGTCGCCGGACCACCCTACCGGAAGGGCGCGCCATGACGCCTGCTGTTCTTGCAGCTCTCGTCGGCGCGGCGCTCGTTGGTCTTGGACTGTACGGTCTCATCGTGCATCCGCATCCGCTGCGCAAACTGCTCGCGTTCAATCTGGTCGGCAGCGGCGCGTTTCTCGTATTTGGCATGGTCGCGCGACGGGGCGCAGCCGCGGGCCTCGCGTTCGATCCCGTTCCCCAGGCCATGGTCATTACCGGCATCGTCGTCGCCTTTGCCGCCAGCGCGCTGGCAGTCGCGCTAGTGCTTCGCCTGTTTGCGACAAGCGGTCGGGTCGATCTCGATCCGAGAGTATGGACCAGGCCCGACGACGATAGTTCCACATCATGATCGACGGTGCGGAGACAACGCAAGGAGGCGACCTGCTCGTCCTCGCGGTCCTGCTGCCGGTTGCCGGAATCATCTTCTCTTTCGTACTGGGGGGCCGTTACGCCGAACGCGTCTCGATTTGCCTCGCGCCGCTCGGCCTTGTGCTCGCCTGTGCAGTCGCCGCCGCCGTCGCGCACGCGGGCAAGCCGCTCGCTTATGCAATCGGCGGCTTGCCTCCCCCGCTCGGCATCGCGCTGCGCGCCGATGGCATTTCTGCAACCATGCTGGTCGCGGTCGCAATTATTGTCTCGGCCGCTTTCCTCTATGCGCGCGCCAAGTTCGACACGCCCGAGCGAATCAAGGAGACCCGCAGCGCGCTCACGTTCTGGATATTGCTGCAGGCGGTTTGGGCCGGCCTCACGATCATCGTGCTCGGCGGCGACCTCTTCAGTCTGTACGTGGCGCTCGAAGTGATGACGTTCGCCGCCGTGCCGCTGGTCTGCATCGATGGACGTCCGGAGACGCTCGTTGCTGCGCTCCGCTACCTTCTCTTCGCTCTGGTCGGATCGATTTGCTATCTGCTGGGAGTCGCGCTGTTTTACGGGAGCTACGGCACGCTTGATATCGCGCTGCTTGCGCAGAAAGCAGGGCCGAATCTGGTCGTGTGGGTGGCGGCGAGCCTGATGACGGCCGGCCTACTTGCGAAGACGGCGCTATTCCCGCTCCATCTATGGCTGCCGCCGGCGCACGCCAATGCCCCGGCTGCTGCCAGCGCGGTTCTTTCTGGGCTTGTCGTCAAAGGCTCTTTCTTTCTCACACTCAGGATATGGTTTTTCATATTGCCGACGCTGCCGGCCGTCGGGCCGTCCACCGTGCTCGGCCTGCTTGGTTCGGCGGCAATTCTCGTCGGCAGCGCGCTCGCTCTGCGTCAGCCGCGTCTTAAACTGCTGATCGCCTATTCGACCGTCGCCCAGATCGGCTATCTGTTCCTCGTTTTCCCACTCGCAACCGGCGCGCACGTCTGGAGCACGATCGGTTGGAGCGCAGGTGTGATGCAGGTCCTCGCACACGCCTTCGCCAAGGCCGCAATGTTTTTTTCAGCCGGTCTGCTGGCGGAATCGCTGGGTCACGACCAGATCGGCCGGCTCAAGGGCGCCGCGCGGGCGCTGCCGCTCACCTTCGTCACCCTCGGCCTCGGCGGTCTTTCGCTGATGGGTTTGCCGCCCAGCGGCGGCTTCAGCGCGAAATGGCTGATGCTGCGCGCCTCGGTCGCCTCCGGCCAGTGGATCTGGTCGGCGCCGGTGCTCGTCGGCGGCCTTCTGGCGGCGGGCTATGTCTATCGTATCCTCACGCCTGCTCTAGGCGATGGCGAGATCACGCTGAAGTCGCCGCCGCAGCGCGGCCGCGAAGTAATTGCGCTGGCGCTCGTTCTGATCGCGCTGGCGCTCGGCTTTATGCCGCCGGGTTTCTTCGACTTCATCGAGATCGGCCGTCCGCTGGCGGCAGGGCGGCCGGCATGAACGCACTTTCTTCTGCCCTGCTCGTCGCGACTCTCGCCGCGCCGCTCGCGCTGCTGGCCGCCTGCTGTATCGCGCGCTGGCGGACGAGCGCGCTCGCGCTGCAATGGCTCGCCCCGATCCCCGGTTTCTGCGTCGGCGTGCTCAACCTGACCGCTGCGCCATCGAGCGTCGATCTGCCGGTGCTGGGTTTCACGCTTAGACTCGATCCGCCCGGCGCGTTGTTGCTCGCGGTCGCGGCGTTGCTGTGGATCGTTGCCAGCGCCGCAGTCTGGCGCGATCGCTCGCCGGACGCGCGTTTCGGCGTCTCCTGGCTGTTGACGATGACCGGCAGTCTCGGCGTGTTCGTCGCCGGCGACCTGGTTTCGTTTTATCTGTCCTATGCGCTTGTCAGCATTCCCGCCTACGGCCTGTTCGCGCTCGCCGACGACGCCGCGCGCAAGCGCGCCGGGGCGATCTATATGGCGTTCGCCATTTTCGGCGAGGCGGTCTTGCTGCTCGCGTTTGCCGCGCTGGCGGCGGGCGCGCCGCAGGCTGGGGCCCGAATCGCTGACATCGTCGCCGCGCTGCCGGATTCGCCGTGGCGTGACGCGACGCTGGCGCTGCTGATCGCTGGATTCGGAATGAAGCTCGGCATGGTTCCGTTCAATGGCTGGATGCCCCTGAATTACACCGCCGCGCCGATCCCTGCCGCGGCGGTGCTGAGCGGCGCCGGCATCAAGGCTGGCGTCATCGGACTGATCCGATTTCTGCCGCTCGGAACGCCGATCGAAGCCGCGGGAGATGCGCTCGCGGTTCTCGGCTTCGTGTCGGCTTTCGTCGGCGTCGCGCTTGGCCTGACGCAGCGCAATCCAAAGAGCATCCTAGCCTATTCGAGCATAAGCCAGATGGGGGTGATCGCGGCGGCGTTCGGTTTGGCGTTGGCAGGAGGCGCGCACGCGGCGGCGCAGGATCTCGCCTTTTATGGCGCCAACCATCTGCTGGTGAAATCTGCTCTGTTTCTCGTGATCGGCGCGCTTGCGGCGAAGGGCACGCGGCTCCGGGGCTGGCCGCTCGCGCTTGTCGGGGCGCTCGCGCTGAGCCTCGCCGGTGTGCCGTTCACGGGCGGTGCACTCGCCAAACTCGCGGCGAAACCGCAATTCGCCGGCGCTTGGGCTTCGGGTCTCGCCACCCTTTCGTCGATCGGCAGCGCCTGGCTGATGACGCATTTCCTTGCGCATCTGGACAACTCGCCGCGGGAAGCCGCCGCCGAAACGCCTCCGGCTATCGTCGCGATCTGGCCGGCGCTTGCGCTGGGCGCGATCCTGCTGCCCTGGCTCTTGTATTCTGCGGTGGACGACGTTGCGAAGGCCCTCCAACCCGCTGCTCTGTGGGACGGGCTCTGGCCGGTCGTCCTCGGCGCCGGCCTAGTGCTCGCGCAGCGCCGCCTCGATTGGCGACTGCGCGAGATTCCCGTGGGCGACGGTATCGTCGTCTACGAAGCTGCGTTTAAGCGTCTGATGACGCTCGGCCCGGGCCTCGAAGCAGCGGACGCCCGTCTGCGGCAATGGCCGACGGCGGGAGTCTTGTTTCTTCTGACCATCCTCGCCCTGCTGGGCGCGGGTTTGTCAGCCCGCTAGAGCTCTTCACGTTTTGACGGAAGCGTATCTAGCGCCGGCGTTGGCTCCTTCACGCGAAGATTACGTAGGGCGCCGGCAGACGATCAGCGTCAGAACGGTCGCGACGAAGAGGCCGCCCATGATGGCGAAGGCCATCGGTCCCCAGAACACAGTTGGCGCCATCCGGGATGAAGCTGAGCACGGTCGAGATCGCGGTGAGCATGATCGGTTGGAAGCGATGGCGCCTTCGACGATCGCATCCCACACCTCGCGCCCGTGCGCGCGTTCGGCCTCTACATGCTGATTTCGTATTGTTCGACGCCGCAATCCGAATTCTTCTTGGTGTGCCCTTTCGGTCGCAGCCAACAAAGACTTATTGGTCTTGAATACGGTTAGCGTGATGCATCGGGGGGCGCTTCATGAACAGCTCGTCTCTACAAAGAGCATTGCTATCGCTTGCAGTTACAGCGGGTGTTTTTAACGGCGCCCTGGCTGCTGATATGTCGCTTCCAGCACGAGCACCGGCTGCGCCACCGCCAGTAATAGACACGATCACCTTCAGTCTATCGCCCTATTTCTGGGCGACATCGCTTAGCGGCTCGACGACGGTCAAAGGCCGCACGGTCGATGTCGATGCCGGATTTTTCCAGATTCTGGATCACACTCAATTTCCCAAAGGACTGTTTCAACTCGCAGCCCTGGGTGAAGCTCGTTATGGCCGCTTCGGCCTAATTACCGATTTTACCTACTTAAAGCTGGGGCTCGGAGCGAGCCTGGAGCGGTCACGACAATTCGACGAGGCTGGATTTGCGGTCGGCGCATCTGCGGGATTGACGGTTCAAATGATCATCGCCGAACTGGCGGCTGCCTATGAAATCGCAAATTGGAGCGGCCTTACCTCAGCGAAGTCCAGCACCGCACTCGATCTCTACGGAGGCGGACGGCTCTGGTGGCAGCATGCCGATGCACAATTCGCTGCCTCGGGCACCGCCAACGTATCCGACCTTACGCTGAGCCGCGCCGGCGTTCTTTCCGCCACGGGAGATGTAACCTGGGTTGACCCTCTGGTTGGAGCACGTCTGCGCCATCAATTCGCGCCAGGATGGAATCTGGCCGTTAGCGGCGATGCCGGCGGTTTCGGTGTCGGCAGCAAGTTCTCCTGGCAAGCGCTGGCCGTGTTGGAACACGAATATGCTCAGTCCAAGACCATCACCTGGAATTGGATGATCGGCTACAAGGCGCTTTTCGTCGATTACTCAAAAGGCAGCGGGCTGTCGCACTACGAGTACGACAATACGATGTACGGCCCCATTCTTGGGATCACGGCACGCTTCTAACAGCCGAGCCGCCATGAAAAACGCGCTTCTTCGAAGTGTCGCGTTTTTTGCAGTCGCTTGGAGCGTTGGCGCGCACGCCGCCGACATCGGGTTACGAGCGCCGCAGCCAACGCCCGCTCTACCGTACAACTGGTCAGGATTTTATATTGGTGCGAATTTCGGCGGCGCGTGGACCAACAGTAGCCTGAATATCCCCAATGACAATTTTTATGGCGGCCTCACCGAGTTCATTGGCGGCGTTCAGGCCGGCTATAATTTTCAAGCCGGGCACCTCTTACTTGGCGTCGATGGCGACTTCGACGGATCGATAGCGGTCGTTTAGGCACCAGAACCAAAGACCGTTAGTCGAAATATCGAGGTAGATGCGTCCACGGTGCGCCCTAAGGCGCTGGGGCAAGGACATTCACCGCAAGAGTACGGCTATGCCCCTGCCCTGATTTCGGCTGCGTCTTTGCTAGAAATGACTTCGACGTGCGATTGTCGAAAAATATTAGCGACCTTCATCGCCGTTTTCAGAGCATCCGAGAAGTAGTTGTGCTCCGAGTAGATACTGCCGTCTACGTGAACGAAAAACGACTCTGTAAGCATAATATCTGAGTTCATCATCGTTTCTCCCCCTTAACTTCGCACTAACTCTAGATTCAATTCCGGCGAATATACGACGTGATGGAAACTCACCCAGGAACCATGTGTCACGATTTGAACATAATAGTCGCTGGGGCGTTAAGTCTCCCATTGCTTCAAAAAGGAGACCACGATGGATCGTGAGCACGTGAGAGGAACATCGAGAAGGCAAATGGCGCAGTCAAGGATACGGCTGGAAAAATAACCGGCGACACGAAGCTGCAGAGCGAAGGCAAAGCCGACAAGACCGAAGGCACCGTTCGCAAAGGCGCTGGCGATGTGAAAGACGCTTTCGAGGAATAGAGCTTGTAGCCTGAAACAACAAAGGCCGCCTCCGGGGCGGCCTTTGTATTTCCATAATTTCGCAACTCTCAGATGATGCGAACGTTCGCCGCTCTGTCTTTGCCCGTTTTGCGGTCCTGAGTGACGTCAAAGCCTACACGCATTCCCTCATGAAGAGGCTGCTGTCCAGGAACCGCACTGACGTGAACGAAAACGTCATTGCCACCGTCATCTGGCTTGATGAAGCCAAAGCCTTTGTCGTTCTTGAACAGCTTAACAATCCCAGTAGCCAAGTCGGTTCTCCCCTTGTCGAGCTAAAATGAAGCCGCAGCTTCCAATTAATAGGTATCTAATGTCGCTCTATCGAGCAATCCTTGACCACCCTACGTTTCATTTTTAACGCACGTTTTACTGAGGTGTCATTTTTTTCCGGACGTTTTGGTTGTACTCTCCTCTTAATGGAATTCTCGGACTTCGGGCGGACCAAAGGCTGGTCGGTAATCGAAGGCGCTGATCGGTAAGGAAAATTCCGCTGCAATAATTTCTGCAAAACTGTGTGAGGCGAACGCCCCATGGGAGGCAGAGACGTTGCGTCGGTCGAACGGCCGCGGCAAGCGGGACCGCGGGACTCGGTCTTCCTTCCCGGCGGCGCGTTCCGCATGGGGTCGGACAAGCATTATCCGGAAGAGGCGCCGGTCCATCGCGTCGTCGTCGAGGGTTTTCGGATTGACCGTACGCCGGTAACCAATCGCCAGTTCAAGGAATTCGTCCGCACCACCGGCCACAAGACGTTCGCGGAAGTTCCGCCCGACCCGAAGAACTATCCCGACGCGCTGCCGGGTCAACCGGTCATGGCGAGCCGCTTGGCGGTGATTTGTAAAATGACCGGTGCCCCCGATCGCGCGCATCCGACGAATGGCCGCACATGGAAGCGATTGCCGACGATTCTACTGAACGAAGGAGTTTAACGATGAAGATCATAGTAGTGGCTTTCACACTTCTCGCGACCCTTGCCACAGCCAACGCGCATGGGACGAGCGGGAAAGTCTGCCATCAGCACGGGTCGCAACCGGTGCACTGCCACAGCACCCCGTAGACTACCTCTCCAATGACAGCAGTGACGTGGATGAAGGCCGCGAGCTGCGCGTTTTCGTTTCGATGGCGTCGCCATTCGCTCGCCCGTACGCGGCAAGCATCATTTTCTATACGGTAGAAATAGCCTTATAATTCAATTAGTTGTAAATGATTGCATGCAGTATGCACTTTTTTCTTGCGTTTTTACCTGAGGTGAGATCACTCTGCAGACGAACGGCCCCCAATCCCTGTTTTCAGATCGCTCGTTTGGGAGGGTCAGATGAGCACATCGTCTTCGGTACTAAATCCGGCTGCGGTCGCGACCGCCACCCGCGTCAGGTGGAAGATCTTTCTTCTGATGCTGATGCTGATTTCCATCAACTACATCGATCGCGCCTCGCTCTCGGTCGCCATGCCGCTGATCGGCAAGGAATTCGACCTCGATCCTGCGATGCAGGGATTGATCCTGAGCGCGTTCTTCTGGACCTACGCCTTCATGCAGGTGCCGGGTGGCATGTTGGCCGACCGGTACAAGCCGCGCATCGTGATCGCGCTGTCGACCGTCGCCTGGGGCTTCTTCCAGACCATCGCTGCGATTGCGACGAGTTGGCCGATGCTGCTGCTCACCCGTCTCGGGCTCGGTGTTGCCGAGGCGCCGATCTATCCCGCAGGCGGGAAGCTCAATGCCATTTGGATGACACCGACTGAGCGCGCGCGAGGCGCTACCCTGCTCGACGGTGGTGCACCGCTCGGCGCCGCGCTCGGCGCTATCGTCATTGCCGGACTCATCGCCGCACTGGGCTCTTGGCGGCTCGCCTTCATCGTTGCCGGTGTCGGTACCATGGCGTGCGGACTCTTGGCGTGGTGGTACATCCGCAACAACCCCCGTGAACATCCGATGGTGAGCGAAGCCGAGGTACGCCACATCGAGGAGGCGCATGCGATAGAGGACGCGCAAAATACGAACATCGGCACCGGTAGCTGGAGCGCCTATTTCCGCTTCCGTTCGGTCTGGTGCATGTGTCTGGGCTGGATGTTCTTCAACACCGTGTTCTACGGTCTGTTGACCTGGCTTCCCAGCTACCTGTTCAAGGTGCACGGCTTCGATATCAAGACCCTGGGCGGCGCCACCTTCATCATCTTCTTTTCCGGTTTCGTCGGCGAACTAGTCGGCGGCTGGATAGGTGACAAGTGGCGCGCGCGCGGTGGGAGCCCGAACCTGGTGTACCGCACCATGTTCGCGGTCGCGGCCCTGTTCACCACCGTTTCGATCTTCGCGGTCGGTTATGTGAGAGAGCCGATCACAGTCGTGGCACTCCTGTCGGTCGTGCTGTTCTTCCTGCGTTGGTGCGGGATGTATTGGGCGATCCCGTCGATTCTGGCGACCCGCGACCGGGCCGGCTTCCTCGGCGGCTGCATGAATCTGGGCGGCAACATTGCCGGCATCACCGTGCCGATCATCGTTGGCTTCATTGTCCAGATCACCGGCTCCTACTTCCTGGCGATGATGTTTTTTGCTGCTGCCGGCATCGCGCTCCTTATCTGTTCGAGCGCAATCGACTACAGCCGCAAGCTGCCGGTCTGAGGCGTTTCGGGGCTGCCCGCGGGCAGCCCCGAGCATCCTACAGGAGAACCGACCATGACCATACGTCTTGGCATGTTGACGCCGTCATCGAACACGGTACTCGAACCCATTACCGCCGCGATGCTCGCCGGCGTGTCAGATGTCACCGCCCACTTTTCCCGCTTCAAGGTCACGGAAATCGCCTTGTCGCAACAGGCGCTGGGCCAATTCGACCATAGCGAAATTCTCCGCGCCGCCGAGTTGCTCGCCCATGCCAAGGTCGACGTCATCGCTTGGAACGGCACTTCTGCAAGCTGGCTCGGATTCGACTGGGACGAGCGCCTTTGCGAACGCATAAAATCAACGACGGGGATCGCGGCTTGCACGTCTGTTCTGGCGTTCCGGGAAATTTTCCACCAAACCGCCACGAAGAGAGTTGGTCTCGTCACGCCCTATCTCGACGATGTTCAGGCAAAGATCATGGCCAACTGGGATGCCTCTGGCTTTGTCTGTACCGCGGAACGGCATCTGCGCCTGCAGGACAACTTCTCTTTCGCCAACGTGAGTGAGGACACGATCGCCGAGTTGGTGCGTGCCGTGGCGCGCGAAGGCTGCGATGCGGCGGTGATCCTGTGCACCAACATGAGGGGCGCCCCGGCGGTCCGCCGGCTGGAGGCAGAACTCGGCATACCGGTCTACGATTCCATCGCAACAACGCTCTGGCAGTCGCTGATGGTGGCAGGCGTCGACTCCGGCTGCGTGAAGGGGTGGGGAAGCCTGTTCGAGAACCTATGCACGCCCGAACGGCAGGCGGCTGGCCAGCGCGCGAGCGCGTGAGTGGCGGCGTGATCTGGAGTATGGCAGGCGGATCGGACTGCGGCCGGAATTGGGAATTTGACAGCAATGGTGTCACCACGCGCAAAAACGCCCGGTAAGAAGAGCATTGCGGCGCGACGTCTGCGGCTGCGACGCATTGGGCTGCACGAGGAGGCGGCGGACCGGCTGCGAAAGCTCATCATCCGTGGCGACTTGATGCCCGGCGAACAGGTCAACGAGGCGGTGCTATCGGAAGCGCTTGGCGTATCCCGCACGCCATTGCGGGAGGCGATCAAGCTCCTGGCCGCCGAGGGTCTGCTCGAGCTGCGGCGCAACCGTAGCCCTGTGGTCGCCCTGTTGAAACCTGCCGAAGTCACGGAGTTGTTCGAGACGGTGAGCGGCATCGAGCGCATGGCCGCCGAGCTTGCGGCGACCAGAATGACGGCACGCGACCTGCAGAAGCTCGGCGATTTCCAGGACCGCATGGAGCAGCATCACGACTCGGGTCGGCTGCGCGAATATTTTGATATTAATCAGCAGGTCCATGCCTTCATCGTCGACTGCGCTCGCAATGGGGTCCTCAAAGCGACCCATGCTCAACTGCTCGCCCGTGTCGAACGGGCGCGCTTCTTCGCCCTGTTGTCGCAGAGCCGGTGGGATGAGTCGCTGGATGAGCACAGAGAGATTCTGCGGGCATTGCAGGACAGGAATATTGCACGCGCCGGCGAGCTCCTCGGCCGGCACGTGCGCAGAACTGGCGACGTCGTGGCCGAGACAGTGGCATCACGCGCCGAAGCCGACGATACCGACGATCGCGCGGAGCTTAGCGCGGAAGCCGACTTGACCTAACGATCGGAGCGCCGACATGCGAATCCTGCTGCTCAATCCGAATACCACCGCGTCGGTGACCGAGCTCCTTTTGCGCGCGGCGAGCAGCGTCGCCGCCGCGGGTACCACGGTCATTCCGCTGACTGCCTCGCGCGGCGTTCCCTATATCGCGACACGCGCCGAAGCGCAGATCGGGGGTGCCATTACGCTCGAAATCCTCGCCGAGCACCAGCACGAGGCCGACGCCGCAATCGTGGCCGCCTTCGGTGATCCCGGCCTGCTCGGCGCGCGCGAATTATTCGACATCCCGATCGTCGGAATGGCGGAAGCCGCAATGCTCACCGCCTGCATGCTCGGCCGTCGCTTCGCGATCGTCACATTCGCCCAGGCGCTCGGTCCTTGGTATCGGGAGTGCGTCGAGATGCACGGTCTGCGGGACCGTTGCGCCAGCGTCCGCATGCTCCCGGGCGACTTCCGTTCGATCACCGACGTCCAGGAGGAAAAAGAGGCGCTCCTGGTTGATCTCGCCAATACGGCGGTCGAACAGGATGACGCCGACGTGGTCATCCTGGCGGGAGCCCCACTGGCCGGCCTAGCGAGTAAAGTCCAAAACCGGATCCCAGTGCCGCTCGTTGATCCGATCGGTGCGGCCCTGAAGCAGGCCGAGGCGCTGGTTGCACTTTCACCCCGCAAAGCCACGGCCGGGACGTTTCGTCGCCCCGCACCGAAAGCCACCATCGGCCTGCCGAGTGCCCTCGCCGCGCGGATCGAACACGAGCCGGCGATCCCGCAGAAGCGCGTCAGCGCATGAGTGCCTTCGACCTCGTTATCCGCAACGGGACCGTCGTCACGGCCTCCGACAAGTTCACATGCGACGTTGGGGTGCGGGCTGGCCGCATCACTGCGCTCGGGCACGAGCTCGGACCGACTCAAGATGTGATCGACGCGACGGACTTGCTGGTTCTGCCGGGTGGCATCGACAGCCACGTACATTTCGCTCAGCCATCCGGACCGGGCATCGTCATGGCCGACGACTTCGAGTCGGGGACGCGCTCCGCCGCGTTCGGCGGCAACACGACGGTGCTGCCGTTCTGCCTGCAGGCAAAGGGCCAGACCCTGCGCGAGGCGCTTAAGACCTATCATGCCCTCGCCGACGACAACTGCTACGTCGACGTGTCTTTCCACCTGATCATCGCCGACCCGACCGAAAGCGTACTCGGCCAAGAACTGCCAGCGCTGGTTGAGGCGGGCTACACCTCGTTCAAAGTGTTCATGACCTACGAGGGTCTCGCGCTGTCTGATTTCGAGATGCTCAATGTCATGGAAACGGCGCGCCGGACCGGCGCGCTGGTCATGGTGCACGCGGAGAATTACGACGCCATTCGCTTCCTGACCGACCGGCTCGAGCGTGCCGGTCAAACCGCGCCCTACTATCACGCCGTATCCCGACCGGCTCCGGTCGAGCGCGAGGCGACACATCGCGCAATTTCGCTTGCCGAGCTGATCGACGTGCCGGTGATGATCGTTCATGTCTCCAATCGCGGGGCGATGGAAGAGATCCGCCGCGCCCAGCAGAGGGGCCTCAAGGTCTACGGTGAGACCTGTCCGCAATACCTCACGCTCACTAGCGACGACCTCCAAGGCCTCAATATGGAGGGCGCGAAATATGTATGCTCGCCACCTCCGCGCGACCGGGAGAGCCAGCAAGCCTGCTGGGAGGGATTGCAGCAATCGGTATTCTCAGTCTTTTCCTCTGATCATTGCCCGTTCCGCTATGACGATGCCGCCGGGAAGCTCGCGCCGAAAGGGCGGACGAGCTTCCGCTGGGTCCCGAACGGGATCCCCGGCGTCGCCACGCGTCTACCCATCCTGTTCTCGGAAGGAGTTGCCAAGGGCCGCATCGATCTCCACCGCTTTGTCGCGCTCACCGCAACAAATCACGCCAGGATGTACGGTCTATATCCGCGAAAGGGCACCATCGCGGTCGGAGCGGACGCCGACCTAGTTCTGTGGGATCCAAATAAGCGCGTAACCATCAATCATGACCTCCTGCACGATGGCTCCGACTACACCCCGTACGAAGGGTTCAAGGTGACGGGTTGGCCCATTCGGACGATCGTGCGCGGCAGGACGGTGGTCCAAGACGGCGAGCTGGTTGGCGTCAAGGGCTTTGGAAAATATCTGACCCGAGAAAAGTCCGAATTCGCACAACCGAAATCACGGCACGGTGAGTAGCGCCTCAGCCCGTAATCGCCCGCGCAGAACGGCATGATTATCGGGCCGCTCATGACCACCACGGGTCAGAAGCTGCCATCGAGTGATGTCCCCGACAGGTCCGTTTAGTGGCCGGTTGATTTTTTTATGAAGCGTTTATTGGCCCTATGGGCCTTGCTGGCTCACAATTTCTTGGGGTCGGGGTGATGTCAGCGGAGAAAATCCATGACAAGCACTCGGGACATCTCAAACAATCCATCACGTCGCGCTGTCGTCGGTGCGAGTGGTGCGCTTCTTGGAGCCAATTTTCTCCCCACGATGGCTCCACCCGCCAACGCGCTCTTGGCTCAGCTATCCCTTCCGGACAAAGCCCCTCAAACACCGCCACCGGGGTACAACATTCTCTTCGTCCTCGTCGACCAAGAGCACTTCTTTGAGAAATGGCCCTTCCCGGTTCCGGGACGCGAATATCTAAAAAAGAACGGCACCACTTTCCTTAATCACCAAGGTGCCTCGCAAGTGTGCTCATCGGCGCGCTCCGTCATCTACACCGGTCAGCACATCCAACATACAGGCGTTTTTGATAATATGGAGGCTCCCTGGCAGCGCGACATGGCTACCGACAAGGTGACCATCGGGGAGCGTCTCCGAAAACTTGGCTATCACGCTGCCTATCAGGGAAAGTGGCATCTCAGCGGCGATGTCGACACGGCACACCACCCGGTCGATGCGCCACTGCTCAAATACCGCGACATCATCCAGACCTACGGGTTCGATGATTTCATGGGCCTTGGTGATCTGATTGACGGTCCGATTGGTGGATACCGATACGACAACTTTGCGACCACCTCCGCCGTTACATGGCTACGGACCAAGGCGCGCGAATTGAAAGCAAAGGGTCAGCCGTGGTTCATGGCTGTCAATTTTGACAATCCACATGACGTAATGTACGTCAATTCGGACGCGCCTGACGAGTTGGTCCAGGGCAAGTACGCGGCCTATCCGATTGACCGGCCACCTCAGAACGAAATCTACGCTGCGGAATGGGACGTCCCGCTGCCAGCGACGCGCCGTCAAGCACTCGACGCACCCGGCCGCCCGCGCGCCCATTACGAATATCAGGCCACGCAAGACCTTCTGCTCGGTCAGTGGCCGAACGAAGACAGGCGATGGAAGATTTTGCAAAATTATTATTTCAACTGCATCCGGGACAGCGATAGCCATCTGGTTCGGTTGCTCGAAGAAATAAAGGCCAACAACCTGGACGACTCGACGATTGTGGTCTTCACCGCCGATCACGGCGAACTGGGTGGTGCCCACCAAATGCGCGGCAAGGGTGCAAATGCCTACAGGGAGCAGCAGCATTTACCGCTCATGATACTTCACCCCGCCTACCCCGGCGGCAGGAGCACGAAGGCCGTATCTTCCCAGGTTGATCTCGCGCCCACGCTGCTTGCGCTTACAGGCAAGCCGTTTGACGCAGTGGCGAGTGCAGGCGGCGGCTTGCCTGGGCGCAATTTGTCCGGTGTCCTCAGCACACCTGAACAGGCAGCTACCGACGCCGTCCGTCCCGCAGCGTTGTACAACTACAACATGTTCTCCTATCTCGACGCCAAATGGTTCGCTCCATTGATTAGGGTGGTCGTGTCAGAAGAGCCCATGGTGGAGAAACTCGAAAAAATTGTGAGACTCCAGCCAGACTTCAACAATCGAGGTGCCATACGAAGCATCTTCGATGGCCGCTATCGGTTCAGCCGATATTTCTCACCGACACATTTCAATCATCCGACCACTTACGAAGCGTTGGTCGCCAACAACGACCTTGAAATCTTCGACCTACAAGAGGACCCGGAGGAGACGCGAAACTTGGCGCACGATGGCGCCGCTCGAGGCGAACTGACGATGGCACTGAACGACAAGCTGAACGCGCGTATCGACCAGGAAGTTGGCGATGATGACGGTAGGTTCCTGCCCCTCATCCACGGCTATTGGTACCCAGCACGCGCTTGACGGTCCTGAGGGCTGCTCGCAGTCGAAAACGGGCGGAGCATTGACCAAGTGGAAGCGCTATTAACGACAGCGCGGATTATTGACGGCGCTTTCTGATGCAAAAGGGGCCCCAAAGGGCGGCCTCCGCGCCGGTTAACAACCACCGCGGCCATCGAAGTTCGATGGCTTTAGCGGGGCCGCAGGAATGAGCAGACGTTTCCAGATCGCGTGGCCACGCAAGCATCTGAAATGGCGGCGAGAAACGCTCTATCCCTTAATGATGGCGAAGTCGAGTGCTCCCGGGCGGCCAGTCTAAAATACA
>Ga0207862_1000088_pt1 | contig 23308 bp, 22 predicted proteins | sample LuqExpMetageno81_FD_187838 | JGI IMG/M metagenome (GOLD analysis project Ga0207862, IMG submission 187838) | Tropical forest soil microbial communities from Luquillo Experimental Forest, Puerto Rico - Sample 81 (SPAdes) | ecosystem: Environmental > Terrestrial > Soil > Tropical forest ... | reverse complement strand
AAATGCGTCAGATTAGTTTGCTGGACTGCTATCGAGAGGGGCTTGGCATGAAGTCGCGTCGAGAATTCAACTTAGTAAGAGGAGCGTACCACATGAAGCTGAAAGAGTTCTTTGGAAAAGCGGGCCGGTGCGCCTTAGCGCTCTCTTTAGCGCTAAGCAGTATTCCGGCCAAGGCAGGAGCAGGTGCGGGAAGACCCTCAGTTCAAAAGCCCAATATCATTCTGATTTTGTCCGATGATTTTGGTTACGGTGACGCCGGAGTTTATGGTGGCGGGCCCAATCGCGGCATGCCCACGCCGAATCTGGATCGCATGGCGAATGAAGGGATGACGTTCTTCACCTTCTATGCCCAGCCGAGTTGCACGCCCGGACGCGCGGCCGTGCAGACCGGCCGCATTCCCAATCGCAGCGGCATGACCACTGTGACGTTTCAGGGCCAACCGGGCGGTCTTCCCGCAGCGGAGTGGACCTTGGCATCCGTTCTCAAACAGGGAGGCTACCAGACCTTCTTCACCGGCAAGTGGCATCTAGGCGAGTCCGACTATGCGCTTCCTATTGCACACGGCTACGACGAAATGAAAGCCGTCGGACTCTATCATTTGAACGCTTATACCTACGGCGACCCGGAATGGTTTCCCGACATGAGCCCAGAACTGCGCGCGTTCTTTAACAAAGTGACCAAGGGAATGTTGTCCGGCAAGGCCGGCTCGCCTGCGAAGGAAGATTTCAAGATCAACGGGGAGTATGTAAACACACCGGAAAAGGGCGTCGTCGGTATTCCCTTCCTCGACGAATACATCGAGAAGGCCGCAACCGAGCAGCTCGACAAGGTCGGTAACTCTGGCAAGCCCTTCTTCATGAGCATCAATTTCATGAAGGTGCACCAGCCCAACCTGCCGCACCCCGACTTCATCCACAAGTCGCTCTTAAAAAGCAAATACGCGGACTCCCTGGTGGAAAATGACGCCAGAATCGGCCACATCCTCGACAAAGTTCGTGCAATGGGCCTGGACAAGAACACCTACGTGTTTTGGACTACCGACAACGGCGCCTGGCAGGATGTTTACCCCGACGCCGGCTACACGCCCTTCCGTGGCACTAAAGGCACCGAGCGCGAGGGTGGAAATCGTGTCCCGGCCCTAGCCTGGGGTCCTGGGATCAAGGCCGGCTCGAGAAACTACGATATCGTAGGCGGCTTGGATTTCATGGCTACCTTTGCTGCGCTTGCCGGCGTAACCCTGCCCGATAAGGACCTTGAGGGCAAGCCCATGATCTTCGACAGCTATGACATGTCCCCGATCCTGTTTGGAACAGGGGAGTGTGCCCGGAAGAATTGGTTCTACTTTACAGAGAACGAATTGTCGCCGGGCGCCGTGCGCGTCGGCAACTATAAGTTCATCTTCAACCTGCGCGGAGACGATGGGCAGGCTACCGGCGGCCTTGCAGTCGACACGAATCTCGGCTGGAAGGGTCCGGACAAGTATGTTGCCACCGTTCCGCAGGTCTTCGACCTGTGGGCCGACCCCCAGGAACGCTACGATATCTTCATGAATAACTTCACGGAGCGCACCTGGATGGGCGTGGTCATGGAAGAGGAACTGAAAAAAATCATGGCCACCTACATCAAATACCCTCCGCGCAAAGTGCAGAGCTACGGCTACACCGGACCGATTACGCTTTCGGGTTACGAGCGCTTCCAATGGGTTCGGGACCAGCTTGAAAAGGAAGGAGTCCATATTGCGCTGCCCACCGGGAACTAGGCGGTGACCGTCTGTCAACAGCGACAGTTGCACCCACGCTCAGCCCGAATATGATGGTCATCGAACTTTCCATCTTCTCAAGGGGCCGCTTAGCAACCTCTCCTCCTCTTCGGTTGCGGCGGCCCCTTCGCTCTGGAAATACCCAGACCTATCTTGGGGCTCGAACCCCCTGGTAAACGGCGTTCACGGAAACTTGAAGTACTAGCCGCAACATAGACGGTTTCGCGACGCACCAGGCAAGTGGAGCCGGATCGCCCCGCCAGAGCACTTTCCAAATAGGTACCCGCAGAAAATAAGAGAAGGTGTCGATTTCGCTCTCCCTGGTTCGACGTATCTGTAGAGATTGCGTATATCTGTAAAAGCATGACGGCAGGAGGCTTTCGCAATGAAGAACCTTTTTGACGCGGCGAGGGTGGAAGAGCTGAAGCAGCGCATCGCTCGGCTGCGGCCGGATAGCCAGCGGCTGTGGGGCAAGATGAATGCACCACAGGCGGTGGCGCACTGCTCGAGGGGCTTGGAGCTGGCGTTAGGGGACCTGCGGCCGCCACGGGTACTGCTCGGACGGATCATGAGCCCCATCATCAAGCCAAAGGTGTTTGAGAACGACGAACCGTTGCGCCGCAATACGCTAACGGTGAAAGGTCTGGTTATCCAGGATGAGCGGGACCTGGCAAAGGAACGCGCGCGTTTGTACAGTGTGATCGACCGGTTTGTAGCCGCCGGGCCCAAGGGCTGCACGACGCACCCGCACAGCTTCTTCGGGCCACTGACGCCGGAGCATTGGGCGATCCTGATGTACAAGCATCTGGATCATCATTTGCGGCAGTTTGGGGTCTAGCGACGGGATTGGGGGAAATCATCAAATATCTGTGCGCTGTTTATCTTGAGCCGAACGCCTTACAGGGCCTATCCGCCGGCGAGCAAGCAAAGCTGAACCGGGATTCGCTGGATTACGACGCCGAACTGGCGAAGCAAGGGCACTATATTGCGGCGTCGGCGCTGCAGCCGCCGCGGACGGCAAAGACGGTCCGCCACCGAGGCGGGAAGACCCTGGTGACGGACGGTCCGTATGCGGAAAGCAAGGAAGTCCTGGGCGGATTCATCCTGATTGAGGCGCGGGACATGGAGGAGGCGGTACGAATCGCGGAGAACATTCCCGTGGGGAAATTTGCAAGCATCGAGGTGCGGCCGGAAATGAAGATTGGATAGAACCTGGGGTTATTCAAGGTACTAACCTCTGCGGACCGTTTCCTCCAACTTTACTCAGGCGCGAAGGTCCAATTCTACTGCATCGATCAAAGGTACTAACCACGCGAGGAGCGCTTGGTGTGCGGGAAGCTGAGGTATGCGTCAAGTGAGGCCTGGTCCTTGAACTGCATTTATGCCGCCGAACGTGTAGCCCTTTCCTCGGGGCGAAATGTTTGGACCTACATGAGTCTGAAGAAGTCCGAGAATTTGCCCTTGGAAGGCAGTGATCTCTTTTGCTGGCTTATCCTTCTGAGCTTCAGATGTACCCGCCTTCCACTGAAATGCAAACACGTGAAAGACGGTTCCTGCAGCTTCTTCACCCCCAGCTACCAAGGGTGGGCTGTCAGGGATAAGTGTTGCGACCGAGGCCGCGATACCGCCATTGCGGATTAGCGTGCGGCGTGTGATCGTCGACATTTAAGTATTCCTCATCGGGAGCCCATTGTGCTTCCTGGAAACTGTGCCCAATTTTTTGTGTCACTTCAAGGGTTCACTCCGGGGTGCAGTCGGATAACGTGGGAACAACTTGGGAACAAACAGTGACGAATACCGTGCAAAACCGTGATGCAAGACATAGGAAAATGCTAGACGAACCAACTACTTAGCGTTTCTGCTCTTGCCTTTTAAGCAGAGGGTCAGGAGTTCGAGTCTCCCCGGGCGCGCTACTTTTCAAAAGGTAGGACTGGCACCTGTGAATGCGCCCGAATGACGATTGAATTGGTTCGCAGTCTGGATTTCCCCCGCTATCCCAATTCAGGGTCTTCACTTCACCGTATCCATTCATTTCCGTTTGACCCGCACTTCTTTTGAGCACAAGGGCGGGTGGTAGCGTGTCGATGCCGAGGGGAGTAGAGCACCCGCAACGGCGCATCTGGTGAATGCTTGCCCCAAGGCCTTCCGCAGCCAGAGCTTTCGAGGCGAGACTGATGTCGTTCCCGTGAGCGCCCCTCTTGGCAGCTTGGCTAGTGCTTAGCGTGGACAACATGAAGACCAGCCTGTACGGGCGCGAGTCCTTGAACGGAACGGCCGAACCTGGACGTGATCTCCTGGAAATTGATGTCTTCGATGTCACAAAATCCGTGCGAGCGAAGAATCGCTGCAATGCCAGCCGGCTCGAAACGGCTGGCCCAACGTTCATCCATTTTCTCAAGCTGTTCGGTCCGCACCGTTACTAATTCCCTTATCTCTTCTGAGAATGCCTGCGGGGGTTCCATGTAGTCGAACACCGCCTCCGAGTTCTGGATTGACGCTATGTAGCCCAGAGTGCTGCCGATAGCGTCCTGAGTCAGATATGGCACAACGCCGAGCCAAGTGAAAAACGCGGGCGAGTTCTGCTGAAAGCCTGCACCGACAAGAGTCTCTCCCAAATCGTCCTGCTCGAAATCGACTGGCACGAAAATAAGCCATGGCGGAAGTGCGAGTCGAGCTTCGGCCAAGCGCTGGCGTTTCCATGCCTGCGTGGCGGGGTGGTCCATCTCATAGATACGGATGTGTCGTGCGCCATGGGGACTCCGGAGAGCGAAAGTGTCGAGTCCGGCACCAAGGATGACGATCTGCAGAATCCCTCTTTCGACAGCTCCTGACAAAGCATCTTCCGCAATCCGGCTTCGTGCGGTGGTGAATAGACGTCCGATGCTGGCCAAGGGGTGTGCGTTCGCAAATTGCAGCACGTCCTTTTCGTCTTCGCGCAGAATCTTCATGGCAAATGGGTCATAGAGGATTGAGCCATGGTCGAGGACCTGATGAGCTGCTCGTTGTCGGGCGATTATCAGGGCTGTGCGGCTGGGCTCATTTGGCTTCATGTTCGAGGTCTCCATTCTCTTCAATAACTAATCGCACGAGTTTCTTGTGCGGGTGGCACCCGGCACGCCGATATCTTCCGTTCAATTCGATATCTCTCGCTCAATCGGCTCGGACGAGAGAGGGTTCTCGTCTCGGCACTCTTCTGACATCAATACACAAGCCTAACTCCTGGTTGGTCGGGTTATCGTAAAGTGGTCCCTAGTACCTGCGGGGAAAGATGGATCCGCCGCGCGTGCCTTCTCGGTGGAATGAACGGTCGCAGCCAGCTCGGCAGGCTAGCACTGCAGATCGCGACGGCCCTTTGGCCATTCAAGTTTTGTTTTCAGTTCCTCAAAGGCATTGAATGCAATCGGACAGATCGCGACATTCTCAATTACGCCCATCAGTCGGAATGTAAAGTCTGGCTGTTCTAGGTGAGGATACGACCTGCAAACCTCCGGTCTATTGTCGTAAATCGAACACAGCTTCCCGTCCAACATCGGGCACGGCGGATTCAGCTTACCTTCTGACACAAATTGCTTCTCGAATGCTTTTATCGATTGCCCCAGCGTTCTTGCAATGGTGTGAAGCTCGCCTTTCTTGAACTCCATTTTCAATGATCGACAGCAGTTCGCGCACTGTTTACAGTCGATAAGACCGAAGTATTTCTCGCTCAGGGCCTTGACAATGCCATCGATGTTATCTGGAGCGTTCTGCTTCAGCCAAGACCGGAATTCCCAGTTTTCGTCGTCGTGCTCCTGCGAAAGGCGTTCGATCCTTGATAGATCGGTTTCAACCTCGGTAGCGGTCGGTTGCTTCCGCTTCGGCGATTTCATTTCGGCGTCGTCAGGCATGGTTCCATTGCTGCCTCAGGACCACTCGAGCGATAGTATCCGAATTGGCCGCCGACCTACTAGTCGGTCGCATCTGCGCCGGGAACTAAGGGTTACGCGAATTGTCAAACCCGGCGGACACCTGATTTAAGATACTGTAAGGTACTTTTCCGATTTCGCTAACCAAGCACTTGAACGCCTGAGCGAACGAAATAGGAGGATGTCCGAGTTTTAGTTGATTGCAGCGACTCTCGATGTTTGGCACTGTAAACCCAACCGGCGACGAAGTTCGAGCGACTTCTGCTGTCCGGCGGGCTCAGGTGTCCAGGAAGTACCCACTGACAAAGCAATTGGCCTGTCCTGCATCTCCCGTCGTTGCCACTTGAAACTGGATTGTGTCGCCGGCTTCCACGTAAAACCGTATGGAGTGCGTGGCGTAATAGCGTCTCAGGTTGAAAGCCCCGTCCGAGATCAGAGCCGGAATCATGAGAAGCGTGAAGGGGCCGTTCAACTGCATGGTGTACAGGGCGCCGGAAGTGGACGTCACGAGCTGGGCGGAAACCGATTCCACTACGAGGCGTTTTTTGGCGGGCACCGGACCAATCGAACCGAATCCGGAATCTACCGCGGTCGAGTTCGCGTTGCAATTGCCTCTGAAAGGCTGGCGGCCTGGGTCATCTTTTGCCATGGAGTCCTCCGATGGTAAGCACCGAAAAGATAGCTGATTATATCCCCGCAAAATTCAATTGTTTGAAGCTAAAGGTTTGTCCCGACCTGCTCGACTGTTGCGCTGTTCCATTGTGTTGCGTGCAACAGATTGCAACGCTGCAACAGGGGTGCAACACACCCACCCTGTTGCAGACCGGTTCCATGCGCGTCCAGATGAGGAAAAGAAGCGGGTGGTAGTAGGGCCCATGTCGATGATTCCAAACTAATCGCATCTCCTGACCAGCGCACGTGTGCACGCTTCAGCCTGGTAGGCTTGCACTCGTTTCCGAAGAATCTCGAAGCCCTCATTCTTCATGCATTTGCAAAGACTACTTGTCCGCTTGCCGCCAAATGCTAGCGGACGAAGCGCGCCTACCAAGCTAGCGACGCGTCGAAAACACAGTCAAGGCCAACCTGGAGCTAATCGACGAAGCCCGTGTTACATTTCGCGGTATGGCCACAAGGATAATCGTTGCTTGCTTGGTGGTTGTTTCGATTTTGTTTTGTTCTATACGAGATTTCAGTCTCCGCGCGCGGTACATGCGGCCGATGAACAGGCGGTTATCGTTGTGCAACCAACTTTAAGGAAGTTTCGCGCTCCAGCCGGTTCGTACCTCATAAAGCGCTACGGTAAACCCGGAGCGAAACAGGAGCGCGTTGAAATAGGCATCGTCGATACACCTCAAGCCAAATGAGGCTAGTACCCAACTCACCGGTTGATGTCGCGACTTCCCGGGAGTTACCCGTGTTGGCTGTTATAAAAGCCGCGGCCAGACGCAGGTCCGTGAGCAAATCACCGATGCAAACCGTACAGAACAACCAAGGGGACTGGTGTCGTAATGTCGGCGATTTTTTGAGACTTTTCCTGCTCGTGCCTCGTAACAATATTAAGAGTAAGGGAGGAATTGTGATGAAATCCTCTTTGACCTTGCTTGTGCTTTTCATGCTGATGGTGAACATGCTGGCCGGATGTGCTCCGGGCGCCAACCATTCGAAAGGGACGGCAAACCAGCACGATGTTGTCGCTGGCTTCTGGCTCGGTCTCTGGCAGGGCTTTATTGCATCATTTGTGTTCGTAGTCTCGCTATTCAAAAACAATCTCTGTATCTACGAGGTCCATAATAACGGAGCTTGGTACAACTTCGGCTACCTGTTAGGCCTGGCCTGCTTTTTCGGTGGCGGCGGCAGCCGGGCAGCGCAGCGGAAATGAATCCCGATAGTACATGGCTTGGTAACGAGGTAATCGCCGAAGTGGGGCTCTAACAGAAACCGTGGAATCCAAGAACACAAATCTTCATCTAGGTTTTTAGGTCAGTGGTTGGAAGGAAGCGTGGCGGTCTTCTAGTTTTAGTGGCTTGTTCGAACGCATAAGCGATCTTGATCAGCGTGGGCTCACTCCAAGCGCGTCCGAAAAAAGAGATGCCGACCGGCAAACCGAATATGAATCCCGCAGGCAGAGTGATGTGAGGATAGCCGGCGACCGCTGCGGCGGTCGAACTACCTCCCACCGAGTTGTCCCCGTTGACCAGATCAGTGATCCAGGCTGGACCAGCTGTGGGTGCTACAAACGCGTCAAGCTTTAACTGGTCAATTACAGCGTCAATCCCCTCCTTCGCTGCAAGTTGGCGACTCTTTTCCAAGGCGTTGAGATACTCCTTCTCCGTAAGCGGCCCCTTTGCCTGTGCCTTTAGAAACATGTCCTGCCCAAAATAGGGCATTTCCTTCTCGCGGTGGCGATCGTTGAACTCAATGACATCCCCCAGAGTGTGGACCGCCGCGCCTGGACCGATGCGCGCGAGATAGGCATTCAAGTCTGCCTTCAATTCGTACAAGAGGACGGTGAGTTCGTTCTCACCAATTTTGGTAATGCTATCGATTTTTGCCGGATCGACCAGGGTGGCTCCCTGCTTTTTCATGACCTCCAGCGCTTGATCCGTCAAAGCATCCACCATATCGCTAAACCCGAATAGATTCCGCACAACGCCAATTCGCGCCCCCTGCAGCCCTTGCGGATCGCAGAATTGACTGTAGTCGGAGGATATGTGGCTAGCACTGAATGTGGTCATTGAGTCTTCAGAGTCGGCGCCGGCAAGAGCTGTAAGCAGAATAGCGGCATCGCGCACGCTTCGACACATCGGACCCGCGGTGTCTTGCGTGTGAGAGATGGGAATCACACCGCTGCGACTAACCAAACCGACGGTCGGTTTAATGCCAACAATGCCATTTGCAGATGAGGGGCAAACGATGGACCCATCGGTTTCCGTGCCCACGGCTCCAGCACAAAGATTTGCAGCTACTGCCGCGCCGGAGCCCGAGCTCGAACCGCATGGATTGCGATCCAGCGAGTAGGGATTGCGTGTCAGGCCTCCGCGCCCGCTCCAGCCACTTGTGGAATGGCTCGATCGAATATTTGCCCACTCGCTTGGGTTGGTTTTTCCTAAAATTATCGCGCCAGACTGACGCAGCCGTTTCACGAGAAAGGCATCCTTCACTGGCCGAGCACCGACCAGCGCGAGCGAACCGGCGGTTGTCATCATGCGGTCGGCAGTATCCACATTGTCTTTCACGAGAATTGGAATGCCATGTAATGGGCCACGTGGTCCCTTATCTTTAAGTTCGCTGTCGAGAGCATCAGCAATTTGGAATGCGTCAGGATTAAGCTCTATGATGCTATTTATTGCAGGGCCGAGCTTGTCTATGCTTTCGATTCGGTCAAGGTATTTTTCGACTAGCGAGCGCGCGCTAAATCTGCCTGATTTCATCCCCGCATGTATTTCGGTAATGCTGATTTCATCAAGCTCGGATGAAGACGGAGAAGACGGAACGTCTGTCTCGTGCCGAATACACAGCGCGAAGGTTCCGCCTACTCCGGTTGCCAAGCCTGACCGCAGAAAATCCCGACGCCCTTTCGCCGCAGGGCTCTCTGACGCCGGGGATTTATGAATATTGGCGATTTTCGCGTTGCGATTCGTTTCCAAGAGTATCCTCACTAGACGGAATACCGCTACAGTGAACACCCGGGATTTGTGCGGAATGCTATCACAAGCCTTGAGAGTCACGAGCCGGCAGGACAAATCAGTCAGGTTCGATCACTCCCAGTTTTGCCTTCGTAGTTTATCGTGTCTCAATGATTCGGTGATATTTTCTTCAGCAATGCAATCTGGCCCGCGTGATAGATGGCGTGTTGCGTTACACCCTGGAAGAGGCGGTAGAAATCGTAGGTCCTGCCAGGAACAGTGGCCTCCAGCCGCTCGTCGGTGAAGGTTTTGATCGTTTCAACCAATCTCAGATGATTCGAGAAAAATGAGTCTGCCGCGTGTTTCCAGGCGCGCTCGCTGGTGTCGGTTACTGCAGGCCAATCCAGTTCGACGGGCATGCCCGGCCAAGCAGGAATAGGAACTCCCTGGACTGCGCCGAGAGTGAAATTGACCCACGCATCTACGTGGCAAAGCAATTCCCAAATCGAATGAGCATTCGGAATGGAACGGGCCTGCGCCTGTTTTGCGGTCACGTCATTAAGCATTTTTTGAAGCGAATCTCCATACCACGCATCTCCATTGATCGTCGAAGCCAACTGGTGGGCGATGCGATTGCATTCAGTGCTCATGTTCGTCACCTTGCATGTAGGTACTCTGCGGACCTTTCCCGTTTCCGGTCTTATCGGGCGCGAATTTGCATAAGCACCCTGAAACGAACTATTTCGTCAACAATTTTAGCCATCTGGTGATAACGGCGCGCAACGCCTTCTCTTTAGAACGCACATCCTTCGCGTCGCAAAACATCGCTAGTCGCCTTCCGTCCGCATAGCCGCCTTCAAGTAATCCGGACGAATCTTTGACTTTCGCTCCACTCGGAAATACCAGCCGGATGCAATCTTTCCTTAACAAATTGAATACCACGATGTATCGCCTATACTCCTTCGGATTTGTCGGCTTCATTGGTCCCGCGTAAAAGAACGTCGGCGCATTCCACTTGATCTCTTCTCCAATTTCATTGGAGATGCTCAGAATGATTCGGCGCAAATTTTTAACTACTTGCGCCAGAGGATGCTTGAGACTGGCCACATACGCATCGACTCTCTCCGACTCCGACGCTTTGGTGACCATTTCACGTACCTTTGCCATGGTCCTGCGCCTCCGCAAATGCGCCTATGATACACAGATTCATCACAAGCCTCATTAAGCTCACAGGGTTCCGATAACGGCGTTCCCGGCAACTTGAAGTTCTAGCCGTCACCTTTCCATCTATCAGGCCCTTGTATCCATGGTCCCGGTTTCATAGCATTCGGCTCGGTATTTACTGCCTCCCTGGGAGCGCTTTCTGATGTGGAAGCGAGCATGGTGGCGTGGCTTTAGCGCCGTCCAAAATGATGAGGGTTTCGCAGCGAAGTTTATTGGCCGCAGTAAGGGAATCGAGTACTCCGAAGGTGGCCACGTCATTCGCGTAGCAGTTGAGACCGCTGCCGCTGAGGTAGATTGGATTGTGCATTGGCGTCCTGCGGTTGGCGATAACGCTACGTCCGAGGGGGTTTGAGCGGTACGCCTGTTGAATCTTCCTCGAACAAAGTGGTAGAGGTTATGCCGTTTGGTGCCGCTACTTCGGACCTGTGGAGGCTTTATGGATGTGCAAGAGTTTTTCTTGCAGGAGTACGATACGGTTTGCTGGATCGTAAACGATCTCTTCCTGAAAGGCGTGAGCGATGACCAGATGCGACATCAACCGAAGGAGGGCTTGAACTCGATGGCATGGTATCTCTGGCACACGGCCCGATGGCAAGACTTTGCGAATACATTGATCGCTACTGAACGCTCGCAGGTTCTGAATGAGTACTGGCTCAACCGGATGAATGTTACTCGCCGCGACGTTGGCACCGGGATGACGCGAGAAGAGTGTGCCATCTTCAATGGAATGATAAGTCTTGAAGGATTGCGCGGGTATTGGAAAGCCGTTGGTGATGCAGTCCGTGAGGTGGCGCGAACCGTTCCTGCGGGAGAACTTCAGAAACCTGTGGAGACTGATCGTCTCCAGCAGATGCTGCACGACGGCACCATTGCGAATGAACGAGCACGCTGGCTGCCTTCGTTCTTAGAAGGCAAGACCAAAAGCTGGTTTCTATCAATGGCGGTGTGGCACACGGCAGAGCATTTGCTTGGAGGCGTCGTCTGCGTAAGGCGGGTGTCGGGAATTCCAGTGGGCTTGTGAGTTGCTGGCAAACCACGCTGTATAAGTCTGGGCCTCGGTACTGGGAGGGGTCGACTTTATACCGACGGTCGAAGCTTTAGTTACGAGATTTTTTGGAACTGAACAATACATTTCTAGATTCGTGTACCATAGCGGCGATTGAGATGAGCGGAGAGACAAGATTCAAGGAGGCGCAGTGATGCGCAAGTTGGTCCCAATGCTCTTACTGTGCGTGGGCATAAACACATGGGGACAGGCACCTCCTAAACCGTCGTTGCTGGTCAAAGCGGGAAAGCTGTTTGACGCACGGAGCGGGCAAATAATCGCGAACCAGGGAATTCTGGTTGAGGGAGAGACGATAAAAGAAATTGGTGACATCGCGACGGTCGCGGCCCACGCACCGAATGTCATAGTCATCGACCTGAGTACTGCGACGGTGCTTCCAGGCTTGATTGATTGCCACGCCCACATCCTTTATGAGGTGAGCAATTGGTCGCCAGTGCGAGACCTGCGGACATCGTCGCCGCAGGCGGCGTTGTGGGGAGTGCACAACGTACAGATCTGGCTTGATAAAGGCTTCACGACGCTACGGGACGCAGGGGAAGATGACACCGCTTACGGACAGTTGGCTTTGCGGGACAGCATTAATCGAGGTCTGGTTCGCGGACCTCGCATCGTTTCAGCTGGGAATTTCATTTCGATCTCAGGAGGACACGGCGACGTCGACCTTCTGGCGCCCGATCAAGCTCTGCCGCGGCGGCCCAATATTGCTGACAATGTGGAGGAAATCGGTCCGGCAGTACGGCGAGACCTGAAATACGGAGCTGACTGGATCAAGCTCATGGCCACTGGAGGGGTGGGCGACGTGTTTAGCGACTTCAATGTGCAGGAATTGAGCGAAGAACAGATGGCCAAGGCAGTCGAGATAACTCATCGTGCCGGGAAAAAAGTGATGGCGCACGCCGAGGGCACGGAAGGAATCAAGGCAGCGGTGCGCGCAGGAGTGGATTCGATTGAGCATGGAACCATGCTCGACGATGAAGGCGCAGCACTGATGGAGAAACGAGGAACTTGGCTGGTCCCGACCTTGGAGGTGTTTCAACGCGGCAGCGAGCCGGGAGGCCTGGCGGGAGCGGAAGCGGTCGAAATTCAAAAGACCCAGGCGGTCCTAAAGTTCCAGCCGGAGGCTTTTCACCGCGCCCTCAAGCACCACTTGAAGATCGCTTTTGGCGTCGACGATGAGCCACAGTATCTGGACAGGGAATTTGTTGCGCTTGTGAATGATGGGATGAAGCCGGTCGAGGCATTGCAGGCGGCTACGGTGAATGCGGCTGAGTTGCTCGGACTCTCGCAGCAGGTCGGGAGCATAACCGCAGGTAAGTTTGCCGACATCGTTGCGGTGAAGGGCGACCCGACAACCGACATTGCGAACATGCAGAATGTCATATTTGTGATGAAGGGTGGAGAGGTAGTTAAGAACTTGAAATAGTATGCAGAGTTGGTTGTCCCTCCGACCCGGTCGAACGTTACGGGAGAATACGGATGGTGTCGGCCGACAGATGTGCCCAATTTTTCCTTCATCGCAAGGGTTCATCACTGCGACCTGGCAGGGCTTCGCACGCCGGCAAAGAACCTTCTACTTCTTCTTCGTAGCTGGTGCTGGCGCCGGAGGGGCCGCAGGCTTCAGTTCTGAGGCCGCTTTCTCCAAGTCAGGAATCGTGGAAGCCGTCAATTCGTAGAGTGCGGGCTCGTTCTCGCGCTTTGCGATGTACTTCTCTCCACTCTTTGCAACGGCAACCTTTTCTATGCGCTTGTTGTCGTTGGATGTAACCGTAATTTCCATCATCGGCGCGGTGAAACCGGAGTCCGGAAACGCTTCCGCAGAAAGATCACGCAGCTTGCTGAGCAATGCCTGAACGCTTGAGTCGTCCAGCTTCTTGCCGTCCGGCCCCCACCAGTCGGAACCAGAGTGCGTCAGGTAATAGGATTTTGTCCCCTCGTGAATTTCCACCCGGTTCGGATCCTGAAACCCAAAATCAAAGAGCTTTTTGTTGCGGAAATCGTCCACCGATTTGTCCAGGCTCGTGCCGACTGCCGCCGGCACCTTATAAATTCCCGGAAGAACTGAGGTCCTGGCGTAGTAGTCGTCTTTGGCCTTGCGAATTTCCACTTCCTGCTGGCCGGCGGCGCCAGTGATTTTCGCGATGACAAAGGGCGCAGCGGACTTGAACACCGCTGCGTTCACAGCTTCCTCATCGGCAGCGTTGCTCTCCATCCGTGCGTCCTTTAATGACCGAATCAGATTCTCCACTTGGTACGTCTCCGCGCGGTAGGGCTTGGGCTTGAGAATCTGCCAGGCATCCTTATCTCGGGCAAAAGTAATGTCCTGCTTCTTCTCCGGCTTCAAACCAACAAGCTCAATCTGGCTGACTTTGTCAAAATCGACGGTTAGGAGTCGCTTGTCGCGCAGGTCGTCCACAGTCTTGTCGAGACCGGATTTGTTGTAGCCGGCGATGGTATAGAGGCGTGGTTCACCGGCTTCGGCAGCGTAGTAATTGCTTCCCGAGGGAGTCTGGTCACCGATCAGCAGCTTCTGGGTCTTGTTGTCCTTGAACGTGATGTCGACCTCGAGCACCGGCGGCGCCAAGCCATACTTCGAGAAGTCCGTCACTTTTTCTTCAATCAGACGATCCGAGTTCAGTGGAGAAAGAAGAGAAAGTAGGCTCGACATGGCATCCTGATCTGCCGCCAGCGGTTTCGGCGCGGAAATTTGCCACGTCCCTGCATCACTTCGTGCGACATCAAGCTCCGGCTGATCTTTGCGACGGATCGTCAGACGCGTAACTCCAGTCTTATCCACCGAGAGGATTTTCGGCGCGGCGTCGGGGGAAGGTTTGACGCCTGCGTCTTCGCTTGCCTTGTGGCGATTCGACCAGTACAGCGCGCCAAGAAGCGCTGCGAGTACCACCGCCGCAGACAACAACCCGCCAAGTTTCATAGCACCAAACCCATGTTAGAGAATGACTGCCAGGAGCTGTTGCGGCGACTCGGCACGATTACCGACGCCGCCACCATACCGCCGCTCCGCCAACCACGATCAGCAACGGCAGCAAAAACTGGCTGGCGATCCTGAGCCAGCGCATTTGTGACTGGGTAAGCGTAATTCGCCGATCTTCGCGGTCTTTTGGGCGAATCGAGATCAGGTCTTCGTCTGACGCAAGCCAGTTGATCGTGTTCAAAGCGAGATCCGGGTTGCCATTGAACGCGATGAAATTATTGGCGGCCCACGCGGAACTGCCAATCACTACGAAGCGCCCTTGCGAATTTTCCTTCCCGGTGTTGTAGGTGCCCGCGGCGGCAATTGTCAGGGGACCCTTGATATTCTTCGGATCGCTCGGATCAATCGCAGGACTATTGAGCTTCTTTGTCGCGAGACTGGAATCGGACGAGCCGAACAGTTTCTGAACCGTCGTTTTATCGCCGTTTTTGGTGTCAAGCGAACGCGCGAGCGGGAATCCGGTGGCTCGCCGCTTTAGATCGTTCACGATGGCATGCGAATCGTAGCTTGTGACCAGTGCGACTTGGGGGCCCAGGCCGGCCAACTGCCCGATTGGATTCAGATCCAGAATCAGATCTTTCACTGGCGTAACGCCCCAGGCTTCCAGGACCATGGCCAAGGCTTCGTTGCCTCCGATGTTGAGACGCCCCATGTTCAAAGGCGGATCGAGCAGCACAAGCGCGCGGCCACCGTCCTCGACGTACTTCTTGATGGCGTCCACTTCGGGCAGCTGGTAGTCGGCCTCGGGCCCGCCAATGACCAGAACTGTGCAGTCGCTCGGAACCTCGGCTTTGGTGACCAGGTTGACTGACTTCGCCTGATACCCGTCGCGACCCAATAGTTCCTTGAAGCGCGAGTAGCCGGTCTTATCCGTGTCTTCGATCTGATGCTCACCGCTGCCTTCGACGAAACAAACTGTGCGCACGCTGGTCTTCAGGTCACGGATGAACGCTCCCGTGATGCCTTCTTCGGTCAGGGTCTTGGCCTCTTCCTTGCGATCGCCGATTTGCACAATCGTCGTGCCATACGATTTGCCTCGCACGTCGGCAGCAAGTTCCGGGTTCTTGTCCGGGTCGACATACTTGACGTGAACCATTGGAGAAAGATTGGCGTATTGCTCCAGTTGGTCCTTGGCCCGATCGAATTTGCCGCTCTGGTCGTAGTAAGTGATCGTCGCCGGTTGCTTCAGGCCTTTCACGATTTTCGCGGCCTGCTCCGACAGGGAGTAGCGCTTGTTCGAAGTCGAATCGAAGGATTTGTTGTGGCGGTCAGCCAACACATTGGCGAGGACCAGGATCGCCAGCACGATCAAGATGTAGCTCGACGCGTAAAGCGCGTACTTGGCCTGACGCGCGTGAAGCCATGGCGTGTTCATCTACGATCTCCAGCGAAGGGACTCGAGTGAACGAGCTGTCAGAAAGAGTCCCAGGAAAATCACGGTGATATAGAAGATGACGTCCTTCGTATAGAGCAAACCCTTGCTGAACGTCTCGAAATGTGTGAGCACCGAAATGTACGACAGTACTCGCGCCCAGGTCGAAAACTCGTATTCGCTGACCCAGACAAGTACCCAGAGAAGCAGGCAAACGCCGAATGTTGCCGCCCCGGCGATGATCTGGTTGCGGGTGAGTGTCGAAATAAACGTACCGATGGCCAACAGAGCCCCCGCCTGCAGCAGCAGACCCAGGTAGCCGATCGCCAGAGGTTTCCAGTCCGGATTCCCGTATTTAAAGAGCCAAAGGAAGTTGATTGCCGTGACCAGGAGCATCCCGGCGTAAAGGATCACGGCCGCCAGCCACTTTCCCAGTATGATTTCGGAGTCGCGAATGGGCGAGGTGGCCAGAAGCTCGATCGTGCCGCTGCGCTTCTCCTCCGCGAACAGACGCATGGTCATCATCGGGATTAGGAAGAGTCCGATCACGCTCACGTTCGAAACCAGCGGGCGGATCAGAAATTCATTGATATTCATCGGGAACGCTTCGCCGCGCATCTGCGATTCCATCCCGACGAAAACGAAAGCATTGACGCCGTTCCAGAAGAAAAATCCAAAAACAATCGCGAACATGGCCAGCAACAGATAAGCAATGGGGGACACAAAGTAGCTTCGCAATTCCTTCCGGCAAATAATCCAGACATTTCTCATTCGCTTTACTCCTGAGCCCTGCCGGCCACGGTTTCAAGTTCCCGCGAAGCTCCTTGAGGTGCCCCCGCATCGGTCGCGTCCGCACTGGTCAGCTGCAGGAACACTTCCTCCAAGCTGACGGCCGCGGAACGCAACTCATTTAGGTCCCAACCCGCTTCAACGACAGCGCGCGCAAGGTCGCCGCGCACGGCATGGTCCCGCTGACTTTCCACTTCAAACACTGAGCGGTCCCCGAGTGTTCGCTTTAAAGCAACTCGGCTGACACCGGCCACCTGCTCGATCCGGCGCTGTACCGTCGCAGCATCCAAGGCGCCCGCGCGTCCAGCAACTTCGAGGAGCACGGAGCCGGCCCCGCGAGCCCGGTTCTGCAGATTGCCCACAGAGTCCGTGGCGACGAGCCTTCCTTTATTGATGATGATTACCTGCTGGCAGGTCTGCTCAACTTCGGGCAGGATGTGGGTGCTGAGAATAATGGTGTGATCGCCTGCGAGGCCCTTGATGAGGTCGCGCGTTTCATTGATCTGCTTGGGATCGAGTCCGGCGGTGGGCTCGTCCAGAATCAGTACATCGGGGTTATGGATGATCGCTTGCGCCAGGCCCACGCGTTGCCGGTAGCCTTTCGACAGTTTTCCCAGAACCTTGTCTCTCACGTCCGTAACGGCACAGCGTTCCAGAACGTACCCAACGCGTTTGGCGAGTTCCGGTTCCCGGAGCCCTTTGATTTTCCCGACAAAGGTGAGGTATTCCGAGGTACGCATTTCGGGATACAGCGGCGGAGTTTCGGGCAAATAACCAATATGCCGCCGTACCTCGAGCGACTTGTCGAGAACATCGAATCCGGCCACCGTCGCGGTGCCGGATGTAGGCGGCATGAAGCAGGTCAGCATGCGCATCGTTGTGGTTTTCCCGGCGCCGTTAGGACCGAGAAAACCAACGATCTGGCCCTTGCCGACTTCGAAAGAAATGTGATCGACTGCCGTGTTGCGGGCGTACCTCTTCGTTAGCTGATTTACGGTAATCATAGAATTTGCTTTTGGAGTGAGGCGAACTCGTCCCCTCTTCCCTCACAAAGCGAAACTTTCATGAACCAATCTAATACTTTAAAAAAGTCAGACGCAAAGTGTCAATGCCGAGTTGCCCCAGGAACCTAGGCGCTTAGCGGAGACGGGAATAAATTCCAACCGCTCAGCGCCGAGCCTGCGCTTCTTCGAATCGGCGTTGCCTGTCGCGCTCTTCGTTCCTTACCTCACCTGCTGCTATGCTTGAAATGAAAAACTTGAGGAGAGTCTACGGCCACTTGCCTCCGATCATCAGCGCTCAAGGGCTTTCGAAGCGGTATGGCGCGGTCGCGCTTTTCCGGAGCCTCTCTTTCACGGTGTCGGAAGGCGAACGCATCGGCATCATCGGCCCAAACGGTTCGGGAAAGTCCACGCTCCTCCAAATCCTGAGCGGCCGCGTGCAACCCGACGGCGGCGATCTTGCCGTCCGCAAAGGTACGCACCTCAGCCTCGTGCAGCAGATATCGGAGTTTGCGCCAAACGAAACGGTTCGCTCCGTAATCGAGCGCGCCCTCGATGAGGCAAAGGCTCCCGAGATGGACCGGCAGGCGCGCATGGCCGAAATTCCTGGCCGCGCCGGCCTCACCGACCTGGAGGCATCTGCGTCTGCGCTTTCTGGTGGCTGGCAGAAAAGACTTGCGGTTGTCGAGGCCCTCGTTCGCAAACCGGACATTCTTCTCCTTGACGAGCCGACCAACCACCTCGACCTCGCCGGAATTGAGTGGCTCGAATCCGTCTTGCAGAACGCGCCGTTCGCCTGTGTTGTGGTGAGCCACGACCGCTACTTTCTGGAAAATGTCGCTAACGAAGTGGTAGAGATCAGCCCTGCTTACGAAAACGGCTCGCTGCGCGTCGCGGGAAACTACAGCGCTTTTCTTGAGGCTAAGGAAGAATACCTCCACGCGCAGAAAACCCGTCAGGAAACGCTCGAAAATCGTGTGCGCACCGAGATCGAGTGGCTGCGTCGCGGCCCCAAAGCACGAACTACCAAGTCCAAAGCGCGCATCGACAAAGCGCAGGGACTTATCGGCGAACTTGCCGAAATAAACGCCCGTACACGCACCGCCAGCGCCGCTATCGACTTCTCCTCCTCCGATCGCAAAACCAAACAATTGCTTACCCTCGATGAGGTGGGGTATTCCATCGAGGGTCGACTGCTGTTCGATCAACTTCACTTCATCATCACTTCCGGCGTGCGCGTCGGCCTCGTTGGGCCAAGCGGCAGCGGCAAAACCACGTTCCTACGTCTTCTGAACGGCGAGATCAAGCCGACCGAAGGAAGGATGCGCCAGGCAGAATCGCTCCGTGTTGTCTATTTTGATCAGAATCGCGCACTCGATCCCGGTCTAAGCCTGCGGCGCGCACTTGCCCCGGAGTCCGATTCTGTCGTTTACCGCGATCAAGTCATTCACGTCACCGGATGGGCTGCACGGTTCCTCTTCACCGGTGAACAGCTCAATCAGCAGGTTGGCCGGCTTTCGGGCGGCGAGCGTGCCCGCGTCTTGATCGCGCAACTGATGTTGCAACCCGCCGATGTGTTGCTGCTCGACGAGCCGACCAACGACCTCGATATCCCGACGCTCGAAATTCTCGAAGAAAGCCTGCTCGAATACAAAGGCGCGCTTGTACTGGTCACGCATGACCGCCATCTGCTCGACCGTGTTTCGACAGTCGTGCTTGGCCTCGACGGCCTCGGCCACTGCGAGCAGTTTGCCGACTATTCACAGTGGGATTCCTGGCAGCGTCTGCAAGTCGCCGCCGCCAAAGCCAATGCAACTGCCAACTCCAAACGTGCGAGCCAGCCTGCGCAGCCGCCATCCATTGCACCGACGAAGAGGAAGCTTACTTACAAAGAAGCGCGCGAACTGGAGACGATTGAGGAACGCATCGCCGACGCGGAAAGAGACTTACAAGCCAAGCATGATTCGCTGCTCGACCCAAGGGTTGTGAGCGACGGCAGCCGCCTCCGCAATTTGACGCTTGAAATGGAAGCGGCTCAGAAGGCGATCGACAGTCTTTACGCCCGCTGGGCTGAACTCGAAAAAAAACTCAGTTGACAGACTCGCCTACAGCCACCCGGAGCTTAAACTTTACTTGGTTTCGGCGCCGACGGCATCCCGCGGCACCGAGTTGCCCTTCTTCCAGGGTTCCAGTACTAAAAGCGTGAGGAGTACGAGCACCGCGATCATTAGACCGGCAATTACTCTAATGCTGGTCTCTGTCGTCTCATGCTAGTTCTCACTGTTGCGCGCGTGGCTGCGCCCACCTGTAATCGTGGGCGGCAGAGCGACTCAAGGCACAACTTGCATTATGCTTGAGCGGTCACGGCCTGATTTGTGACAACATTACAAACCTACAGGCGGCGGTTGTCACACGCCGGCTGATTTTCTTCTTGGGTTCGATGCGTACAAAAGAAGTACACAAGGGTAGGTTTAAACGATTCAATGACTTTGTCGTGCGGCGCTTTGCAAAGCCGGTCTGTGTGCTTTGTTTACGAATGTATTAAGGTTCATCCTCCGGAACGTAAAGTCGTGGCCCGCTCTGGCAAGACGAACAGTGGTCCGACGACCGGCCGAGCCAGCCTCGTGAATGTAACCAAACCAAAATCAGTGTGTTAGGGCGATGTTTCGGTACCTCGGTTTCAAGTTTCTTCGCTCCCGAGGCGCGTTCCTGCAAAAACTGTAACTTTTGACAGTTCCCAAAACGCCAGAATTCCTTCATCTTCTTGCTGCGTCGGTGGAGTCTTCGCCTCGGTGAAGTGACTTCTGCCGGTGCTTAAGGCAGTACCTTTCGTGCCCACTATCGAGCAACCCGCGCAGTTCGCTGACTCGTTTCGTTTGATGAACGGGGCGGAGTGCTTCTAGAAATTCTTGGGCGGAGAATTTCTAGGCTGTGTTGGGTTGCTCGATAGTGGGCACCTTCCCACCGCAAGACAATATTTATACGCATTAACTTTTGTAAAAAATGTAAACCCCTCACGGGTCGCTTCCTCTCCGGCCTTTTCTCCTGTATTCTAAATCGGCAACAAGGTCTCTCCCACCCGATCTTGCCCGGAGGCCAGAGTGGCCAAAGCACGGATCTTGCTCGCTGACGATCACACGCTCGTTGCCGAGGCATTCAAGCGATTGCTCGAACCCGAATTTGAGGTCGTAGGTACAGTGGGCGACGGCCGCGCGCTCCTGCGCGAGGCGCCAGAGCTTAAGCCCGATGTGGTCCTTGTGGACTTGAATATGCCGCTTCTTAACGGACTCGACGCGAGCGAGCAACTGAAACATTTGTTGCCGCGTACAAAGATCATCGTTCTGACGATGAATGAAGACGCAGAAATTGCCCACGAGACCCTGCACCGGTGGGCTTCGGGTTACTTACTGAAAAAATCCGCGGGTTCCGAGCTCCTGAAGGCCGTGCGCGAAGTTTTGAATGGAACGAAGTATGTAACCCCAGCACTCGAAAACCAGCTGGCTGAACTAATTTCTGGCGACTCTCGCTCGGATACGGCACGAGCGCTCACGCCGCGACAGCGCGAGGTACTGCAACTTCTGGCCGAAGGCCACACCATGAAGGAGGCCGCGGCCATTTTGAATGTTGCGACGCGCACGGTTGCCTTTCACAAATACCGGATCATGCAGGAGTTTGGATTGGAGACCAACTCCGATCTTCTGCGCTTGGCCATCAGGCAGCGGCTCGTGAATCAGGCCTGAGCGTGTCGCAGGTCGAGCGGTTGCTCCTTGGTTTCACCGTCCGCGCAATCGCGCCAACAGCAGCAATATTGCCGACTGCCTTTATCAGCGAGGCGGAGGGGGTCCTTGCCCAACGAACCAGCCTACTTCGACAGGGTTTGCTGCGCGCTGGTGCCACGCCAGAACTGCTGTCCGGTCTCGGGCAACGTGTAGACCGGATCGTAGTATTCGTAGCGGCGGGTGAGCGCTTCAGGATCCTCAGCTTCAATGCCAGTACGGTAATTCTTGGTCCAATAGGAAATGCCGAGCTGGCGGTCGTACTCCTTCACTTGATGGACCCAACGCTTGCCAACGAAGGGCACGTCGCAGACCATGCGTGGCGTGGCGAAACCGGGCAAGTAGCCCATGACGTCGTGCTGCAACTGCTGCACCTCGTGAATCGCGAGGCGCCAGTGCTCGGCGTTAGGGATCATGTCGCACTGGTAGAAGTAGTACGGCATGATCTTGCCGTGGTCGAGCAACATGAAGCAAAGATCGAGGATCTCTTTGGCGTCGCCGTTCACGCCGCGCAACAGAACACCCTGGTTGCGAACGTCGCGATAGCCCATGTCTAGCAATGACTCCACCGCTTTGCGAACGAGTGGCGTCACCTGGCGAGCATTATTCACGTGCGTATGCACGGCGATGTCGACGCCGCGCTCGCGCGCTTTTTTGCCGAGGCGCCTGAGTCCGGCTTGCACGTCGTCCTGCAGGAAATGCTGGGGGATGGCGATGAGTCCCTTAGTCGCGAGGCGGATATCCCTAATATTAGGAATGTCCATAAGCTTGGAGCAGAAATCCTCGAGGGCACCGATGGGGGTGTTGGCGATGTCGCCGCCACTGACGACGACGTCGCGGACTGAAGGCGTCACGCGGAGGTAATCGAGCATCTGCTGATGGCGGTCCTTTTGCGGGACTTGAAACTTGAGCTTGACCACCTGCGGAACGTCGTTACCGACGAGATCCATGCGGGTGCAGTGACCGCAATACTGGGGACACGTGGAGAGAAGTTCGGCCAGAACCTTTGTGGGGTAGCGATGCGTGAGTCCTTCGACCGCCCACATGTCGGCTTCATGCAGGGAGTCACGGCTCGCTTTCGGGTGGCTCGGCCACTCGGGGTGACGATCGTCGAAAGCCGGCAGCATGTAGCGGCGCACGGGATCGTTCCAGAGATCCCTCTCATCCATGGTGTTGAGCATGTGGGGCGGGATGAGAATGGACATGGTGGCTCGTTCGCGAATGTCGCGTTCGACGCTGGCCAGGAGCGCCTCGGAAATCAAGTCGCCGAAGGCGTCCTTCAGCTCCTTCAGGTTTTTGACGGTGTGACGGCGCTGCCAGAGTGCCGTTTCCCACTCTTCCTTGGTGACGTTTTTGTAGCCCGGCAAGCGGCGCCAGTCCGGTTCGACAAACTCGCGCTTCAGCGGGTAGTGGAAGGGTTGCTCACCGGCATGCACTCGCCCAGCGGGTTTCCAGGTCGGCCTAGGGGTCTTTGTTGCGGGCGTAACCGCGTTGGTTCCGGGCGCAAAGGTTTTCGATTCACTCATGAGCGTGATCCTGTTTAGGGAAACAATTTCCGTACAACGGTGTGTGTACAACTAAGGATAGCCGAGAGTGAAGGGTTGTGCCACCCCCTGCAAAGAGTCGGGACGAAGACGCGGAGGTACCGGGGAGATTTGAGCGCGTTCCAAAGTGGGAATGGGGGGCGGGGCACCCCGCGGGATTTGGAACCCCTAATTGCAGCTCCAGCCCAATTCCGAAGGCGTTTCAAGGTGACACGAACGTCTCATTTTTGACTGAGACTCTGATTCGTAACGGCTC